>Ga0181520_10011850_pt1 | contig 11348 bp, 2 predicted proteins | sample PEATcosm2014_Bin_29_FD_132451 | JGI IMG/M metagenome (GOLD analysis project Ga0181520, IMG submission 132451) | Peatland microbial communities from MTU Mesocosm Facility, Houghton, MI, USA - PEATcosm2014_Bin02_30_metaG | ecosystem: Environmental > Terrestrial > Soil > Wetlands > Peat | place...
GACTTCCTCGTCTGCAGCACCTACTCGCTCGGCCGCGACGAGTATCTCGGCATCGCCCACCTCTTCATCAAGCTCAGGTAGGACGCGCCTCGCGCGGCCGTGCGAATCAGAAGACGCTGATCCTCGCGCCGAAGGAGAGCTTGGGTATGAAGCCCCCGGCGACGACCGACGAGAGCACCCAGATCTGGTATTCGGTATAGAGCGAGAATTTCCTGAAGGCTCCCGATCCGCTCAAGGTCAGCTTGGGAAACTCGAACTGCCCGAAGACCGAGCTGACCAGGAGTCCGCCACCGCTCTGAGTCTGAGTGAAATAGGTGAAGTTGGCCCCGAGGCCGAGCGAGGTCGACAGGAAGCTCCAATCGGGACCGAGGAGCGAGTCGAAGGGCAGGTAGAATATGTTCGCTATCAGCTTGGCCCCGAAGACGGTGCCGTAAAAGCTTTCCTGATTGCCGGAAGAATCCGTAGTCGGCGCCTGCCCGTAGAGGGCCTGGAGCTTGACGTTGTCGCCGAAGAAAGTCAGCCCGAGCCCCGTCTCCCAGGTCGTTCCGCCGAGCACCTGACCGTCCACGTAGAGGCCCTGTATGAAGGAAGGAACCTCATAGCTGGCCTTGTCCCCCTTACGTAGGGCTATCCCCACCGATTGGAGGCCGATTAGGTCGTAGGCCCTTCCCGAAAGGGCCAGGATCCCGTTGAATCGTCCGCCTTCGGAAGGACTCAGGACCTGGACCTCGGGAGGAGTCTTGTCGAGGAAATACATGGCCTTCACGGACGAGGTCGTGCCGTCGGCGTATCGGGCCCGGGCTATGACGCGGAGGGCTCCTTCCTTGTAGTCCTGGGTCTCGAGCCTGAAGCTCCAATGCGTCGTTCCCTTGGCCGGCGCGAAGGTCCTCCCGTCGTCCAGGCTGACCTCCACCGCCGCGACGGCGCGGGACTTCGCCGCCTTCGCGTAGGCCTCCATGGCCTTCTTGTCCCCGGTAGGCGGAGTAGCGTCCGTCGTCCATCCCGCGGTTCCTCGGAGGTACGGCCGGTAGGACAGGTATTTCCCGGAAGGCAGGGAGTCGATCGAGACCCAAGACCCGAGGGAGCTCCACTCGATTCGCGTCTCCGGACTCTCGATGACCCTGCCGTCCTTCGTAGTCGTCCGCGCCTTGAGAGCGTGGGGGCCGTCGCCGAGGGCCCCGGCGGGCAGGTCGAGAGAATACCAGCCGAGCTCGTCCGGATCGGCGGCGCCGAGCACGTTCCCGTCGGCCAGTACCGAGACGCTGCCCGCTCCGGACGCGACCTTGGCTTGGCCCTGGATCTTGAGGCGGGCCGAGGGCCGCTCTCCCTCCACGGGGAACGCGATCGATATCGTATCGACCGGGACGCCCCCGACCACGTTCACGTTCCGGGACGCGAGGCCCACGTTGTCGGCGCGGTCGACGACGACGAGGCGCACGGTATAGACGCCCGGCTTCAGCGAGGAGATGTCCACGGCGCGTTGCACGATCTTGTCAGTGCCGAGGTCCAGGACGATCTGCGGCGGGGAGTTGGCCCCGACGGGCGCGATCTCTATCCGGGACGAGGCGACCGCCAGGTTGTCGGAGACTCGGCCGGACACCGCGATCGTCGAGGCTTCCTCGTCGCCGTCCCGCGGCATGTCGAGCTGGGCCTTGGGCGGGGTGTTGTCGACGGTGATCATCGTCGCGTAGAAGCCCTCGGTATCGTAGCCGTCGACGGGCCTCACCGCGATGGCGTGGATGCCGTCCGAGAGCGTTGTCGTGTCCAGGTCGAGGCTCCATCTCTCGGTGCCGACCGGCCTATCGTAGCTCGTCCGATTATCCACCGAGACGGTCACTTCCTTGATGCCGTTCGCGTCCGAGGCGGTTCCCATGAGCTTCACCGTCCCATGGACCGGCTTGGAGATGGAGGGCGCGGTCATGAGGGCGACGGGCTCCTCCTTCGATATCCTGTACTTCCTCGAGACGACGTCGCTCTGGACGCCGTACATGTCCTCGGCCTTGGCCTCCACGAGGTGCTCGTTGTCCGTGGTGTCCTTGAGGGCGATCGGCACCGAGAAGCCCGTGCCCGGCATGTCGAGCTTCGTCCATCCGCCGCCGTCTATGCGGTAATAGACCGCGGCGACGCCGACATAGCCGTAGGCGACGCCGCTGATGACGAAGTCGCCGCGCAGCACCTCCATCTCGGAGGGCGCGTGGATCTCGACGATGGGCTTATCGGCCTCCTTGTCCACGACGACCGTCGGCGCGAGGATGGCCTTGTTCCCGGCCTTGTCCGTCGCGACGAAGCCTCCTCCCTCGGCGAGGGGCATGTCGAGATGCGAGAGGTCGAGGTCGCGGGAGAAGGTCCCCAGGCCGACGACGTCGTCGCCCTTGGCGTTCGCCTTGGCCAGGAAGGAGACGCTCGCGACTCGTCCCGCGTCGCTCGCCTCGCCCACGAAGGTCGTGAGCCCGTGCACTTTCTCGCCCACCGCGGGCACGACCTGGGTAAGCGCCGGCGGCACGGTATCCTTGTTGATGAAGCGCAGGACGCGCGTTTCCAGGCCGGCCTTGTCGCGGACAATGAAGTCGAGTCGAGTCGCGCCGTCGGGCGCCGCCGCAAGGGGGAGGACCGCGTCGAAGGAAGCTTCGCGCCCGTCCGCGACGGCGGGAAGGGGCGCAGGAGCCGTCACGGGCGCGACCTGGGCGGCCGCCGGCGCATCCGCGGAGGCCAACGCCAACTTCGCCGACAGCGGGTTTATCGCGACCTTCGCCGGCGGGGGGATGGTCGCCGGCTTTACGGCCGCCGCGGCCTTTTCCGCTACGGCTGCATCGAAAAGCGTCGTCGGGTCGCCGCCGTCCACCGAGACCTTGACGAGGTCGATCCCCTGGGGATCGGTGGCCTTCCCCGCCACTCTGACCTCGCCCCGCGTCCAATCCCCGTCCGAGGGAGCGGCGACTTCGACGGCCGGCGGCTCGGCGTCGACGGCGGCCGAGAAAGGCCCCCATGAGAAGCTGTCGCCGTCGACCGTCTGGACCGTCAGCGTAGCGGAGGGGACGACGCCCGCAGCCGCAGCCGCGATGGAGACCGAGCTGCCGTCGAAGGCGGCGGCGAGCGAGGGAGACTCCGGCGATATAGCGACGGTCTTGATGGGACGGCCGTTGAACCGCCCGACCAGCTTGTCGCCGGGCGCGAGGAGGAAGCTCGTCTTGCCGTCGGCCAGGACGATGCGCGAGTCGGCGAAGCGCAGACCCTCGGCGTCGTCGGCCGTCGCGGCGGATGGCAGTATCTTATGGAGCTCGAGCTTGGCCGTGCCGGTCATGCCCAGGATATCCTTCGCGATAAGGTCGATCGCCACCCGGTCGTAGGCGAGCCCCGCGGGGATCGGAGCCGAGAATGAGACGGCGCCGCCCGCGGGCTTGCCGAGGGAGGCTAGTATCGGAGCCCCGCCGTCGATCGATACGGAGACCGAAGCCAGGCCGTTGGGAGCACTCGCGCTTCCCGCGATGGCGCTCGAGGCGCCGAGCGCGAAGTCGCCGCCCGGCGTCCAGGGCGAGGAGCTCTTGCCGTCGCTTATCTTGAAATCGCCCAGCGCCGGAGCGGGACCCTTCAGGGTGAAAGTCTTGGCCAGCTTGGTAAGGCCCGATCCCGGGTCGCCCGCTTCGATGGTGATGGAATGCTTGCCGGCGCCCAGGGCCGAGAGGGAAAGGGCGAAGGCGCCGGAGGGAAAGGAGAGGGCCTCGCCGCCGTCGATCGACACGCGCGCCGGAACCGCTCCGGCGCTCCCGGTCGCGAGGCCGGCGACGAAAGCATCGGCTTCGAGGGGAGCGATGTCGCCCTTCGCGTCGACGATGGGGGAATCAAGCCGAATCTTGGGCGAGGCGGGCGCGTAGCCGTACTTCAGGGCGAGGGCCGCCTGGTTGCCGGCCGGATCCCTCGCGGTTATTCCGATCGCCGCGGGAGCGGCCTTCGCGGCCGTCCAGCCAGGATCGATCATGCGGGCGAAATATCGTCCGCCCGTCTCGACGCCGAGACTCTCCTTGGCCGCCGGCCCCGTGGCCTTGGCGCCGGGAAGGCCGGCGATTTCGCCGAAGGCCAGGCCATTCTCGTCCTCGGCCTTGACGACCAGAGGGAAGGGACCGGGCATGGCGCTCACGCCCTTTTCCGGATAGATGGCCGCGAGGCTCGGCGCCTTCGTGTCGACGAGGCTGTAGATCGGACAGAAAAAGGAATCTCCGGCGAAGTCCTCGATCTTGAGGACCCATCGCGCCGCCCCGTTCTGAAGCTTGGAGGCTTCCGACGCGAAGCCGAAGGGGAGTGCGGACTTGGCCGACTTGGCGTCCTTGTTCGAGGCGAGGAGGCTGTAGGTCGCGCCTCCGTCCATGCTCAGGGAGACGGCTTTCGCCTGGCCGTCGACTGTCGCCTGGCCCTTGAGGGATAGCGCGCCAGGCACGAGGAGCCGAGTCGCGAAGCGCTGAGGCAGGGGCGAGCTCGAGTCGCCCAAGGCGTTGAAGTCGGCCTCCGAAAGCCCGGGAAGCGTAAGGGAGACCTTGAGGGAGCCGGCGGTCCCCGCGAGCTCGACCTTCGCCTCGCCGGTCGAAGGCTCGATCGAAAGGGATCCCATCGCCTGCGCTCGCGCGGGAGGCGGACCGACCAGTACCTTGGGCCTGGCGACGGTCGCGTTGCCGGCCTTGTCGGTGACCCTGTACGCGGCATCGGGGTTGGCCGCCAAGTCCGCCCTATGGACGAAATAGCGGCCGTCCCATTCGATGGGGGAAAAGCTCTTGCCGTCGGCCGCGTATTCCACGGAGGCGATGTCCGAGGCGTCGTCGACCGCGGCGGCCACGTCCTCGGGCCCCCAGACGGCCGCCCCCTCCTCGGGCGACAGGAAGCGCAGGACCGGGCCCGCGGCCCCTCCGAAGCTTCTATAGGCTCGCGCGACGTTGCCGCCGGCGTCGGTGGCCTCGACTTCGATGGAAATAGGCCCCGCGGGCAAGTCGGAGGAGGAGAGCTCGATCGAGAAGGAGCCGTCCGGCTTTACCGCCGCCTTCGAGCTCTGACCGTCCGGGAGCCTTCGCCAGCCGAGGGTGACCGCCCCGGCGGCGTCTACCGCCTTCCCCGCTATGACGAGTTTCGAGTTGAACCAGGAGCCCTCCGCCGGAGAGTCTATCGTAAGGGTCGGGGGCGTCGAGTCGGTGACGAAGACGAAGGGGCCGGCCGAGAATTCATGGCCCGTGGAAGTCTTGCCGATAAGCCGCGTCGGAACGCTCGTCCCGTCCTTGGCGGCCGAGATGGTCACGACGCGGCCGTCGTAGCTCGCGGCCACGAGGTCGGTGACCGGATCGAAGCGCAGGCCGGAGAGCTCGCCCCCATAGAAGGCGCCGAGGACGGGCCGAGGCGGCGCGCCCGGGCCGAAGACGATCCTGCCGTCCGCTCCTACGCGGGGATCCGAGAAGCGAAATCCCATATCCTCCCTCGCGACGGCATAGTCGGTCACGTACAGGAGCGCGTCGCCCTCGAAGCCGTTGCCCGCGCTATCCTTGACCCGCAGGGCTATCGGCGCGAAGCCGTAGGACAGGGAACGGTCCAAGGCGATCCTGAAGCGCCAGGAGCCGTCGGCAGCCTTCGCGAGCAAGGCCGGCTTCGGCGTCCCGCCGGCGATCGAGTACGTCGCGGAAGACGGAAGGTTCGGCGTGGAGACGGCGCCTTCCAGGAATTCGCCCGAGTCCACGCTCACCTGCGCTCCCTGGGCGAAGTCCCTCGAGGCTTTCGCCGACGTTATGCGGTCGAATTTGACGGCTCCGGGACCGTTGTCGAGCGCGAAGGGGAAAATGGTCGGGTCGCCCGCGTGTCCGTCGGCGTCGACGGGTACCAGGCTCAAGACGTGCTTCCCCGAGGACTCGGGCGGAAGGGCGAGGGAGAAGGCCTCCGTGGAGGATGCTTCGACTGGAGCCTTGCCATCGATGGACCAGCGGAAGCCGGCCGCTCCGTTATACGCCGCGATCGATCCCCAGATGACGTCGCCCGTGCGCACTACGGTCCCCGAGGAGGGGCCGAGGACCTTGAGCGCTGGCCGATCGCCCTTGCGGTCGATCTTATAGGCCTTGACCAGCCGCGTCGCGTTTCCGATCGGATCCTCGGCGACAAGGGTGAGGGTGACGCCGTCCCCCTTCGCCTTGTCGACGTCGAAGTCCTTGACGAAGAAGGGATCGCCCTTCGTGAGGGGGATCTCCCCTTTCTCCCCGGTGCTGAGCTCGTAGGACAGCCGCTTGACGCCGAGGACGTGCCGCACCGCTCCGACCAGCGAGAAACGGGCGTGGATCGATTGCCCCGCCGCCGGCCTCGCGACCTCGATGACAGGCTTCGTATTGTCGACGAAGACGAGGTAGGCGGCGGTAGAGCTCGTTCCGACCTTGGCGACGCTGCGAAGGTCGAACACCTTGGGTCCGTCGCCGAGCTTCTTCGTGTCGACGGGCCAGACGAAGGAAGGGCGCAGCTTGTCCTTGCCCAGCTTGAGATCCACCTTGGCCCAGGTCTTGCCCTCGTCCTGGGATATCTCGAGCGAGCGGACGCCGTTGGCGTCGAAGACCGTGCCCGTCAGGCGGATCTGTCCGGACACCAGGGACCCGATGGCCGGCTTGTCGACGGTCGCGACGGGCTGGTTCCGGTCCAGGTCGAATCTGACTCGCGCTACCGGCCCGACGAGGCCGTTCACGTCGACGCCGCGGACGTCGAGCGTGCGCCTCCCTTCTTCGATGTCTTTGGTCTTGAGATAATAGGACCAGAACTCCTTGCCGTCCGCCTTAACGTATTCCCCGCCGTCCAGGCTGAACTCGACGTGGTCGATGCCCTTGGCGGCCGCGCAGGTGCCGACGATATTGAGATCCCCTCCTACGCGCTGGAGCTGGATCGGATTGATTATCGAGACGATGGGAAGGTCGGCCTTGGGGTCGATGAAGATGTTCATCGGCGCCGCCCGCGTCACGTTGCCGGCCTTGTTCCTGGCCTCGACGATCAGGTTGTATTTGCCGGGAGCGTAGCCCGAGAGATCGAGGCTGTATTTCCAGTTGTCTAGACCGTCGACGGGAGTGAGGGCGTTGCCTTTGCCCTGGGCGGAAAGGGCGAGTCCGACGAGGAGGATCGCCGCGGAAACTTCGATTTTTCTCATTTTTTGGGAGCCTCGTCGATAGCCAGCTGGACATCGACCGTAAGATTGTTTTCGACCAATGGGTCGGGCAGGCGATCCGTGAGAGGATAGAAGAATTCGGCTTGGCGGACGAGATTTCTGACTGCGGCTCCGGTACCGTCGAGCTCGGGAGCGCCGGAATTGGCCGCCAACCAATAGGTCCGGGATCCGATTTCCCTTTGGAAGGCGGAGCCTGTCAGGATGCGCAGGAGAGGAAGCGCCGCCTTCCATCGACCGGGAGCGCCTCGAAGCTCGGCGAAGACGACTATGCCACCCAAGGCGAATCCGGAAGGTCCCGGTATCCTCAGGGCGTCGAAGCGCCGAGAACCTTGGACGTTGGCCGTTTCGTAATCGCGGAAAGTCTCGAGGAAGGTAGAGGAAGCGTTGGGTTTGTATGCTTGGAGCAGGTCCGCCATCTTGAAGTCCCAAGAGTTAGCCGCCCAGCAAGCCTTGTCCTTCAGCGATGCGAGGGCAGAGAGCTCCCCCTCCCAGGGTTTGGATGCTAGGGCGAACCATGGCGACGCCAGCGCATGTGCTTTCCCGTCCGAAACCGCGCCTACGAACGCCCACTGCCTGAAAGCCGGCCGGCTCCCCGCCATCACGAGGCTCCTGGTCCCCGCTTGGGCAAGCAGACGATCCCAGTCCGTCGGGCTCGATGCCTTGCTTCCTTGAGGGACGAATCGAGTCTCTCCCCACACATCGTAGAATAGAGGAATAGCTTCCCAGTTCTGCCCGTTCATCGCCATTCGAGCGAGTGAGTCGGGGGGCCTGTAATTCCCTCCCTTCCGCCATTCGTCGGAAACCTGAACTGCCGGCGCCGTCGAGGAAGGCAGGTTCCAGCCCGGCGTAGTCGTAAGCCGCAGGGCCAATGCCGCTCCCGGCCAGGGCTTGGTATCGGGCTGAAGCGTCCAATGTCCCGCGGACGGATTGGCCGCGAGCGCTTTTTGCACGAGGGGCTGGAGGTCCTGGACCTCCGGCCCGACGAGGAGGACCAGGGGCTTCTGGCAGGACGCCAGTCCTGCGAAGCAAATCACGGTTATGGCGAACCGCGCGCTTTTCCCGACCGACATCATTGCAACTGCCCCGTCTCCAAGGTATAGGCCGAGCCGTTCTGCGTCGCGTATCCCAGGATGGGCGAGTTGTTCGAGGAAGAGTTCTTCTTGATCCCGATGCCGATCCGGAAGTTCTGGGGATAGCTGGCTGTCGGCAAGGTCATCACTTCCCAGTTACCGGTGTATTGCTGGGTCGAAGCCGACGCCCCGTCTTGGACGGGAGACGTGAAATTGGTCCTCCAAGCCGTCCTTGCGCTAAAGCTCGTCGAGGTGAACGACGGCATGTAGTACGAGATGTACGGTACGTAATTCGTACCATTGTAGTAGGTGGCGATCGAGATATTCGTCCCCGTGGAGAGGAAGGAATCGACTGTGCAGGTCTGGGGCGATGCGGTGTTGTAGGTCGGCAAGTAGGCGTACTTGAGGTGGCCCGACGATGAGTTGTAGTAGGCGATGTGGATTCCGTTGCCGCCGTCGACGGCGAGGTCGACATACCACCCGGCGAAGCTGGCATCGATGACCGTCGCGTTTTCCTGCCAGAAGTCTTCCACTACCGTTCCCGTACCCGTGCCGGCCCCGGTAGCCTTGAATACTGTGCCGACAAGGCTGTTCGATGCCCCGTAATTGGTGAAGACGGTGGTGCCTGGCGTCAGAATATAGTAAGTCTTGTTGGCCACCATGGCCGTCGCCGCCACGGATGTGTTCACGGTCGGAGTGGCGTTATAGCTGTAAACCAACCTCTGATTCGTTTGGTCGTACCAGGCCGCTACGGCTACGCCCGTGCTCGTCACGCCGACGGCGCTGTAGAGTCCCATGGTATAGGTATTCGAGTTTCCGTCGGCGATCACCTGGTAACCGGTTCCGGTTCCCCCGGTCGCATCGCTGTGGTTCACCAGGTTCCCGCCGGCCGCCATGCCGTAGCCGGCCGTCGTCGGGGTCGGATAGGTCCCACCGATCGTCCCCCACCGGAACTTGAGCTGGCTGTTCGCCGCATCGTAGTAGGTCATATAGACCCCGCCGGACCCGACCGCGATCTTGGGTTGCTGGATTCGGTTGGCATTATAGACGGGGGCTGCAGAGGTGTTGCTGTTGGCGTTCTCCAGCATGACCTTCTTGGACCCTGAGCTATAGGCCCCCGCAGTAGTCGTGCTATTCGAACCCACCGCGCCGGCGGTGTTCCACGCGTAGAATCCAAAATTGGCCCACCCGCCGCCGGCGCTGTTGGCCACTGTGCCGTTCATATCTTGGTTGTAGGCGGCCGTTCCTTGGCCTCCCGAGTCTCCATTCATGGCGGCCCCGTAATTGTACCCGTTCGAGTCGACGGCGATCGCGGTGTCGTACCACTGGGTGAATGAGTAGTCGATCTGGAAGTTGCTTCCGCCGACGTCCTCGTTGACGGCCTGGGCACCGTAGTCGTAGATGAACCCTACGGTCTGGTTCGTATCCGTGCCGACCCGCATCGACGGGTATCGGATGGAGGTGGTTCCGCCATTGACGACGGTGTTGAAGGACCAAACATAGAAGTAGAGATCGTCCGTCAACAGCGGATTGTTCACTCCGTTGGGTTCCTGGTTGTAATAGACCGTCGTCGCGCCCGAGGTGGTCATCGAGGCGTTGTTGTTGTTGATGTTGTTGTCGGCCGCTACCCCGTTGACCGTCAATCCGAGGGCGCCGGAAGTCGCGCCCGAGCTCAGCGTCGCGGTCAAGGAGGTCTTGCTCGGCGCGCTTACCGCTATGTAGGTGCCGCTGCCGTTAAGGGTCAGGCTCGTCGAGGTTGCATAATAGAGATTGTACCCGGCGAGGGTCGCCACTCCCGTATTGGAGATCGGATAATAGCCTTGGGCCGAGCGGTTGAACACGGAAGGATTGGACGAGTACGCGTTGGAAAGCGCCGTGGTCACCGTGGTCACGTAGGGAACGATATCCACCACCATGGGAGAGCTGCTGGACAGCGATGGCGAACCGTTGTTGTATGCCTTGAACGTGATCGTGACGTTCGTCGCCGCTACCGTCGCGATCTGCGAGCAGTCCCATGTGAAGCTCCAGTTCAGGACATGGCCGTCGGCCAGGCTCAGCGATTGGCTGTTGGCATCGACGGCTAAGCTCCATACCTCTCCTGCCGTAGAATTGGAGGATCCGACCAAGGCGCCGCCGGAATAGGTGGCGATCGTGAACTCGGCGCCCGACCCCGCTCCGCCGTTGAAGCCCGGTATTGTAGCCGTGATCTTTTTTAACGACTCGTCGTCCCAGGCCTTGCCCTTGAACACTACTTGCCCGGAAATGGCCGAGGCCCCAGACGTTATCGGGCTGGTGTACTCGATATGGCCGCCGCTGGCCCCGATATTGGCGCTGTAGGCGGATACTGGCCCGGTAATCTTACCGGTATCGGTATAAACGCCGCCATTGGAAGAGTCGATCGGCGTGCCGTAGACGGTCCCGAAAGACGCGAGATTTATCGTCGGCGCCACCGTATCGTTGTTATGGATGTTGAGGTCTACAGTCTGCGTGTATGACTGGTTGGAATAGGAGGAGCCGGGCGTCGCGTCGGTCACCGTGAACGTGAAGGACGCGCCGTTGCTGACTGTCGTGTCGGGAATGGACGGCGATATGGTGGCGAAATTCAGGGTTACCGTCTCGCTGGAGGTACTAACGCCTGCGACCGTTACTCCCGCCTGTCCCGACGGATTCAGGTAGTCGTGGCCGGCATAGATCAAGGAGTAGGAGAGAGAGCCATTGTTGCCGCCGTATACGCTGTTGAACGTGAAGGAAAGCAGCTTGTTCCTTCCCGTGAAGTTGGTGGTCGTCAGGCCCGAGGAGAAGGCCTGGCTAGCGTTGATCGATCCGGCCCCCGTCAGGTCCGTTCCCAGGGTGACGTTGGACAGGGTCGGAGCGTAATTCGACACGAAGGAGCTCTGGGCGTAATGGGTCGCGTTGCCGGCCTGGTCCCAGGCGACGAAGTTGACTGTGATCGGCCCGTCGCTGAGCTGGGTCGTATCGATCTGGAGCCACCAGTCGCGGTTGCTGCCGTCGAGGGTGAAGCCGTAATTCAGGCCATCAGTAGTGCCGGACGTCGCCAAGGTACTGATAGCGGCGAAATAGTTGGAGGGAGTCGCGGGGTTCGACGGGTAGGC
>Ga0181520_10011853_pt1 | contig 11346 bp, 8 predicted proteins | sample PEATcosm2014_Bin_29_FD_132451 | JGI IMG/M metagenome (GOLD analysis project Ga0181520, IMG submission 132451) | Peatland microbial communities from MTU Mesocosm Facility, Houghton, MI, USA - PEATcosm2014_Bin02_30_metaG | ecosystem: Environmental > Terrestrial > Soil > Wetlands > Peat | place...
AGCCATCACGGTGATGCTCCCTCAGATCACACCAGAGAACGCAGCGGCATGGTTCAAACACTGCATCGACAGTCTACAGATTTAGGGAAAACGCTCTAGGCGCACGAAAGGTAATCGTTAGCGGACGCGGCTGACCCTGCTTCTCCGTTGAAATTCTCCGGAACCACCGAGAGCACCCCGCCTTGGATTGTCTAGCCTGACTTTGCTTGCCACCGGGAAGTGCAATCAATTGCAAAAAACTTGCGCGAGGGAGAAATGGTGCATCAGCGGCGTCAGGAGCCATACCTGGTGGACCAGGACCGGGCCAGCCCCTCGAATACAGACACACGCAGCCCAAATCTCTTCTGCTGGTGAGATGACTCGCAATCAAAGCTGACTTTCTACTCAAAGACTAATTGGGAATCCAGTTTGTCCAGATCGTCGAGAATTGGCGGGAACGATGCATTTGTGCGTGGCAGAGCTTGTGAAAAGGGCAGCAAGCTCCAACATGCGGGACATTCATGGTGAGGCGGCCCAAGATACTGAAGAGCAGAGTCGGATGGTTGTTGGGAAGAGGCACGATCCAGGACTTCAGTCTTTGGGCAGGGATTGTTTTTGTAAGCCTATTCTCAGGCACAGGATAGACCACATTATGAGAAATGAAGTACAGGGAAGAGACGCTTACAACCGTAACAGCATGAGATGTCACCGTCGAGTCACCGCTCTTTATGCTAGCGTAATCTGTCACGCTTTGTGCTAACAATTCAAAAGTCACTGCTACTTCTCAATGGAGGAAACACATTGAACCGTCTTTTTCTTGTTCTTGGATGTCTTCTAGCTGCCTCAACCTTGTCCGTAGCTCAGGCCGCCCCAGCTACGACTGCACCACCGACTTGGGACCTCCTCCTTGGAGGGACTTTTCAACGTGGAATCGGTTCTACCACGATGGCAAACCATTACGGTTGGGAGATTTCTGGGTCCGAGTACCCCTATAAGGCCCACCCCTGGATCGGCGCAACGGTGGAAGGATCAGGTTCGTATTGGGAGTCTACGTCCACTGTGTCGGGAGTCTCAACCCAGGTGGACGATGGTCTGTCCACGCTGATGTTCGGTCCGTCAGTAGCCTTCAATCACCGCCACGCAAGGCCCTTTGCCCGTTTCTTGTTTGGAGGAGTCTTTGACAGAACATCCGTTTCGGTCGGTGGTCAGAGCGCCACCCCTGTAACCTCCAAGAACTATGGAATAGCAGCCGGAGGCGGACTGGATTTCCCGGTAAGGCGAAGTATTGCCATCCGAACCCAGGCAGACTGGGTTAAGTTCTGGCTACCGAATTTGCAGAGCCCCAATACGGTCCGCACTTCGGTTGGCGTTGTATTCAGGTTCTGAAGCTGGCCAGCGCCCCAAAGGGAGCAATCCAGTTCTGTGCAATCAATTGCACGGAACTCAATCCTGGATTTCGGGCGAGCGTCAGGCATTGGGAGTGCGGGTCACTGGCTGGCACCTCGTGATCCAGCTCGCTTGGAACTTCCCCGTAAGCGACGATCCAGGTACGATCAGGACAAAGGCCCCTGTGGCGTATTCAGAGAGCAATCCATCGGCATAGGCTTCGAAACGCGCCTTGGCGTTGAATGAGAATCATGCAAAGGCAAACTGGTCGGTTAAGGTGCCTCAGAGGATTAATCAGCGTAATCAGAAAATGAGGTCATCTCCAATGCCAATGAAGATGACCTCTTATCGTTAGCTGGCAGCCATCCTCTATTTCAAATAAGATGGGTCAACCGCACCATCAAGCGCCTTCTGGAAGCCGATCCAGTCACATGTGCCATCTCGCCTTCCACAGCCCGGTACGAAGACAGGCACGCGCTCGGGTGGTGTTCCGAGGCTGAGCGGTATCTTGTTGCGCATCTGATCCAGTGTTTGCGCAATAAAGAAAGTGCGCACCGCGTACTCATCTGCGCCTGCTTTCTTCCAAAGTTCAAAGACCAAAGCGCCACCAGGAGGAGTATCGTCGCGGCGGCCATCGATCAACCAGTTGAGGCCTAAGGCACCGGCGATGTTCGCAAGGTTGGTATCGTGGCCCACGAGAATCAAAAGCCGATCATCCGGCTTGATGAGTGAACCGGAAACGGGATGACCAGCAACGGCCTGTTCCATGGATCGGAGCACATGAGAGAGAAGGTTGGAGGACTGCGCTCGTGCGATATATGCAGTGCGCTGAGAGATGTCCTCGGCGGCGATGTGGAGTTGCAGGAGTCCGCGAAGGTTTCCCAGATCAACGCGCCCCCACCCGACATTCGCGGAATCCATGCTTTCCGTGTATTCCAACAGGAGGTTCTCTGTCATGGTGGATGCAAGGCCCAACGGTGAATGCAATTCAACCAGATGATCGGATTTGCCAAGTGACAGGAAGCCTGGAATCTTGAACAGGGACTCCGGGACTTCCTTTTTGCACTCCGCGCCGGGGCTGCAAGCGAGCAGTACCTCTTCAAGAGCTGCAAACTGGGACCGATAGGCTTCTGTGATTCCCTCTGGATTGCCTCCGATGCGACCGTCGACAGCTTGCATTGCCAGCGCGCGATCTGGGTTTCCCACTCCGGCTGCCAAGGGATGAAAGAGTGGATCTTCTGTCCCTTCAGGAAGAGCTGTGACTTCGAGTTTGCAACCAGGCGCCAGCCCAGCAGCGAGCGCCTTACCCGTTTCACGAGTGCGCTGATCGGAATCGGCGATGATGCGAATGTGCTGCGTATCGGCACATCCGGTTGACGCCAAAAGACCCATGGATGCCAGCAGTTCATGGTCATACGCGCCCATCAAGGTCATCAATTGCGCACCATGCTCGGTAAGGTAGCCGGGTGGTACAGACCAAGCAGGCCACGGCTGTCTGGAGTAGCGGTTGAGAAGGTCGGTTTTCCCAGTGGGCGAGCGCACGCCGTGACGGCTGACAATCACAACAAACTTGAGTTCTTCCTTTTGAATAGTGGTTTGTTCGCCAGAGCCTGATTTTGCAGCTTGCACATTCAGAGAAAGATTCGCGCAGAGGACTAGACTGACTGCCTGAATCACGGAAAACCTGCGTATGGTCATTTGCCTTTCTCCACGGCAGTCGTGTACGCCCGAATCTCGGATGGCGCTGTTCCTGCCCCTGGAACAGCCACATAGAGCATATGCTGTGACGGGACAAACAAGGCTGTCTTCGCGCCGGAGGCAGTGTGTTGAACTTCCAGAGAGTGCAGATTTTTCTGCTCGTCCAACTGATAGCTGTCCACTTCGCCTGCCCCGTTGATGACATAAACGCGATGTAAAGTGGAATCGTAAAAGAGATCGTCCGCACCACTCGCGGTGGGTTGGCTGGAAACTTCTTTCCCGGTTGTCGCATTCAACGCAAGAAGCGTTCCCGGCGTGCGGCAAGCGACATAGAGAAGATTGTGCTCATCGTCGAAGGCCATGGGTACATTGTCTGCTGCCATGGTCAGCTTCCAGCGAGCTTCGATATATTTTGAAGCGGTGCCGATCACAACCACCTCATTCGATTCTGCAACGTTGACAAAGACGCGGCCAGTCTTGAGGTCGATATCGAGGGCTTCAGGATGCGATGCGACTGCGATGTTCGCAGAAAGGGTAAAGCTGGTTGTATCCACAACGGCAACCTTGGCGGGATTGCTCGCATCCGATCCACCGTGGCCAACAAAAAGTAGGCGATGCGCCTCATCGTAGACCATATCGTCGGCATCGTCTGAAAGCTTGATAGCGCCCGTCATCGTCAGCGGAGATCCCTTGTAAACGCGCAATTCGCCGCGCGTGCCGTCGGCCACATAGAGGCTTGCCGTCTCCGCCACCCAGGCCAGTCCATGCGGCTTGCCCAGACCGGAGATGCTTTGCTGATTTTTATCTGTCTTGAGATCCACGACTTCAACGGAGTGCTTGGTCGTAGCGGCAATGAAGAGGCGATTGTTGACGGTATCCACCGCAAGATGATCGAACTTGCCGGCAACACTGGGCAAAGGAATGATGCGGTTCAGTGAAAACGGCGAAGCGGTTTGAGCATTCGCGGCAAGGCATCCTCCAAGGAGGAATAAAGCAAGAAGAATTCGCATCGGGATCTACCTGAAAAGAAGAAGAAGAGCGCTCGCGTCCGGATCACTTTCCTCTGCGCGCGCGAATGAACGGATGGGGCACGAACTTGCGCTCATGCCCCGGTAAGGACTGCCAATTCCAATACACGATTCGCAGAGGCTTACTTGTTGTGTGTCGGGTTCCAGCGCAGGCCGGCGCTGTAGGTCGGCTTGTAGTATTCGCGCTGCGTCATGTACTGCGGGCTGCCGTTGTAGAAGCCGAACACTTCGTTGTTGAGGTTGAGGCCGTTCACGGTCAATTGCAATCCACGGAAGATGCGCACGCTGACTTGTGCGTCCGTTTGCAGGTGCGGGTAGAAGTAGTTGTCGGCCAACGGACCGGTGACTCCACCCGGCGTATTGCCGGCAGCCAAGGGCGCGTTGTTGAAGAATTGATAGGCGTAGATGTTGGAGCCGTTATAGCTGACGCCGGTATGAACCGTGAACCGCTTGTACTCGTAGGACGGCTCGAAGTTGTAGGAGTTTTTCGCTGTGCCTACGAGCGAGGGCGAGTCGGTGCGGCTAGGAAGTCCATTGGTGTGCGAAATGTTGTATGCGTAGTTGGCCATGATACCCAGACCACGCAGTGCGCCGGGCAGATTGGAGAATTTCTGCTGCCACAGGACCTCAAGGCCCATCACGTTGGCATTGCTTGGATTGATGTTCTGCGTCGCAATCTGGCCGTTGTAAGGAACGAAGGCGGCCACGATGGGGTTGCCAAGCTGCTTGTAGAAGAAGCCTGCCTCGATCAAACCGAAGGGCTTCACTTCCTGCTCCAGCAGAAGGTCGAAGTTATTGGCGCGGGTGGGCTTCAGATTGGGATTGCCGATGGAGAACTGCGAAGATCCGCCGTCGGTCTCATTGGCATACGGCACCAGATCGAGCGGATTCGGGCGGGAGATGCCGCGCGCATAGACGGCGCGAAGAGCTGTTCTTGTCGCCGCCTGCCAGCGTGCCTGAATGCTGGGAAGAGCGTCAATGTAGGACTCGTTGTTGGTGGTCGAGGTGGTTCCAATCCAGTTGCCGCTGTTGTCAAGCGAGTTTCCATTGGGACCGGCGATGGTGCTGACGAGATAGCCCAGCGAGCGGAACTGCGTGGCTTCCAGGCGCAGTCCGGTTTGCAGGCGGAAGTGGTCCCAGTTGATGGTGTTCATGATGTAGCCGGCGGTGATGCGTTCGACCAGATTGAAGTTGTTGGAGTCTGAGCCGGTGTGCGTATCGGTGACATCGAGAGAGAATTGACCAGGGTTGGCATTGAAGTAGTCGGACTGCGCGTTGAAATTGGTCACCGGACCCATGTGGTAAGTGCCGTCATAGTACTTCGAATCGACAAAACCACTCTGGAACTGCGCGGCGTTGATGGTCCCTGTCGCATCATACGTCGGCGTCCATGCGTTCTGGAACTTGTGCGCGTTGCGGAATTCGCCGCCGAATTCCAGCGTCGCGGCGTGCTTTCCGGCGTGGTAGTTGATGCCTCCGCCTGCCCACTCCTGAAGGTTTAGTTGAACCGACTGGCCTTTGGTGGTGACGAGTTGGTTCATGGTGTAGTTGGAGAGGCTGTAGATGTTATCGGCGGCGACGGGGTTGGGCGTCATGCACGCCGGCGACCACTGCGGACGGTAAGGGTCGCCATTGAGACCGCCGACGAAATTGCAGTTTGCCGAGGCCCACTTTTTCAGCGCACTGACGGCGTTATAAGTCACCTTGGGATTGCCGCCCGAGTTCAGTTCGCGCGAACGGGAGACCGCCGATCCCCAGGTAAACCACTTCGACGTGTAGACGTGGTTGCCGCCGATCGAGAGCGTGCCGATGGCGAAGTTCGGGCGGCGATGCGATTCATAGTACTTCGGCTTGGTCAGGGATTGTACTTCGTAGTACCACTTGTCGCCCCAATCCTTGAACTCGGAGAGCATGGCATGGGCCACCAGATTGGAGTGCTCGTTCAGCTTGTAATCGCCACCGAAGACGCCGCCCCAGCGCAGGCGCTGAAAACGATATTCGCGCAGCGTGATGTTGTCGAAGTAAGGATTGGTGCTGCCGTCGGGGTTGATGTCGGGTGAAGGCTCGATGTCATTGATGCCGCGGCCGTTGTAATCGTAGCTGGCGCCGACAATCAGGCCCAGGCGCTTGGCGGTGCCGAAGCGCTTGCCCAGCGTGGTATCGACTTTGCCGACATAGCGGCCATTTTCGATAGGTGTATAGCCCAGCGTGGAGCCGAGGGTGAAGTTGGGCCTGTCGCCGGCCATCTTGGTGACGAGATTGACCGAGCCGCCAATGCCGTCCGCGTCCTGATTGGCGGAGAGGGTCTTGTTCAACTCGATGGTCTGAATCATGTCGGCGGGAATGGCGGCCAGATTGACCTGGCGGACCGTCGCTTCCGGCGAGGGGATGGTGACGCCATCGATGGTGACGTTGGTCAGACGCGGATCGAGTCCGCGCACCTGGATGTAAACGCCTTCACCCTCATCGCGTTGCAGGGTTACGCCGGGCAATCTTCCCACCGCATCGGCGATGTTGGCATTGGGCAGCGCCATGATTTCGGTGGTTGGCATCACTTGCACAATATTCGGTGCCGTGATCTCTTCGTTGACCGCCTCGATTTCATCCTGACCGCTTTGCGCGGAAACCACCACTTGCTCGCTGGCGGAATAGACCTCCAGGACGGCATCCAGCGCGCTAGCCTGGCCGGCGGTAACGACGACTTTCTTGATCAGAGAGTTGAATCCAATGGAAGTGATAGTAGCTGTGTAGTTTCCCGGCGTCAGGCCAACCAGAGAGAAGTTGCCCAACTGATCTGTCGTGGTGGCGAAATCGCCGGGAGCAAGCGCCACGCGGGCGCGCTGAATCACGGCGTGAGAAGTATCGGTTACATGACCTGTCAACGATCCCTTGCTCGACTGGGAAGCAGCGACGAGAGGGATGAGGAATAGCAGGAGCAAAGAAAAGAACGGCAAACGGCGCATCATGGTCTCCTTGTTCAGCCGGTCTATCAGACCGGCAATACGAGTTCAGCAGGCGAAAACATGAGGTTCTCTCCCGGCACTTTTCAGCCCCAGATGGGCGGATGAACTGAACAGAGTATGGCGAGGCAATCTAAGGCGAATCTGAGGAAGAGCGCAGGTTTTTTCCTTTTAACGGAACATTCATCCAACACCACTACGATCTGACCGTGCGGGTACTGGTAGCCGAGGACAAGCGTGCGCTGGCTCGGCATCTGGGCCGGGCGCTGGAGGGGGAAGGCCATTCGGTCACGCTGGCCTACGACGGCGAAGAGGCGTTACGGCTGGGCAAGACCGATGGCTTTGACGTGCTGTTGCTCGATGTGATGCTGCCACGCATGGACGGCTTCGCCGTGATCCGCAAGATGCGCGAGTTGCACATTGATACGCAGACCATCATTGTCTCCGCGCGCGACTCGATGAGCGACATCGTCTTCGGCCTCGATGCCGGGGCGGACGATTACCTGACCAAGCCCTTTGCGCTCGATGTGCTGCTGGCCAAAGTCCGCGCGGCGGCGCGGCGCGTTCCCGCGCCGGAAGCGCAGACGATGCAATTCGAAGATCTGGTTCTTCGCCCTCATCAATATGAGTTGCAACGAGGCGCGCGTGTGGCCTCCCTCACGCGCACGGAGTGTGCCTTGCTGACGGTGTTGATGCGCCGCGCGCGGACTGTTGTGCCGCACGCGGTTCTCATTGATGAAGGCTGGAGCGGCGAAGCCGAGGTGAGCTTTGACAGCCTCTATGTCTTTATCCGCGCCTTGCGAGCGAAGATCACGCAACCCGGTGAAGTGGAGTTGCTGCATACAATACGAGGTGTCGGCTACTCGCTTCGAGGCCATTCATGCGCGTGAACCGCATCTCTATCTCTCTCCGCATCACACTCTGGTTTGTCTCGATCTTCCTACTGGGATGGGTATCATTCGGCGCGGCCATGTGGTTCAACCTGAAGCATACTCTTGCCGACGAGCGCTACAGCACCCTGAGCAGACGCATCGACCGTCTGCAAGATCTTCTGAATAAGACGAAGGATGAGAACCAGGCAGACCGCTATCAGGACTTCAAGGATTTCTCTCACGCCACTGGCAATGGTCTTGCCGAGATCTTTCGTGCTGACGGTTCCCGCGCATTTCCATCACCTTCGGCTGCGGCCAAGTCTTTTCCCTGGCCCGTTGTACCATCAGGCGCGACGGAACGATTTCTCCAGGTCAAGTCTTCCGACCAACCCTATTGGGTATTGTGCAGAGCCTTCTTGCTGGGAAACGAGACGGTATATCTCTTTGTCGCCGCTCCAGCAACGGGAAATCTGTTGATCCTGCAAAGATTCTGGCAGGGATTGCTGATCTCCGCGCCCATCTTGTTGATCGTGTCATCCGCAGGAGGTTATTGGCTTAGCCGCCGAGCCCTGAAGCCGGTGGACCACATTACGGCAACGGCGCACTCGATCAGTATCCGCAACCTTTCCGAAAGGCTCCCGGTTACCAAGAGCGGAGACGAACTGGAGCGACTGACCGAAACTTGCAATGCAATGCTGGCGCGGATTGAATCGGCGGTGAACCAGATCAAACAATTCACCGGTGATGCTTCTCACGAATTGCGAGGACCGCTTTCATTCGTGCGCACGGTTGCGGAAGTTGCGCTCCGCAACCCCGAGGTGGATCAGAACAGCCAGCAAGCATTCAGAGATATTGTCGAGGAAATCGCAAAAGCCAGCGTGCTGCTTGAGGATATGCTGACGCTCGCCCGCGCCGACGCGAATTGCGGAGATGCGGTCATGGAGCCGATGGTCTTGGCAAGAGCGATAGAAGAAGCCTGCGATATGGCTCGCCCCATCGCCGCTGAGCGCGATCTGGACCTACGCCTTTCACTCGGAACTGCGCAGAGCACAACGGTTCTTGGAGATTACACGTCCTTGCGCAGGTTGTTCTGGATTTTGCTGGACAATGCGCTCAAGTATACAGAGGCTCCTGGTCTGGTGGACATCTCCCTAAGCCTCTCAGACGAACACGTTTCCGTGCAAGTACGCGATAATGGGCGGGGAATTCCCGAAGCTGATTTGCCACACATCTTCGACCGCTTTTACCGCGCCGACCCATCGCGCAGCCAGATCGAAGGTAGTGGATTAGGCCTGGCAATCGCCAAGTGGATAGGCGATCTGCACCATACAAGAATCATTGTCTCCAGTGAACTGAATAAGGGCACCGTCGTTCAGTTATTGCTTCCAATTTGCGTGCCGTCATCATGAATGTTATGAGATAACTGGCGTTACGCTTTGTCCCGAGAAACGCCCTACGGCCCCGGAGCATTTTTGGAAAGACGGTAAATCGCCAACGTGTGTGCCGACCTTGGATTAGGAACGGAAGGTCGGATTGGCGGTTGGGATGTCGCGTCCGATTCACGGCTGAGGACTCCAGTCCCCACGGCAGAATGAGACTGTACTATTTGCCCGCTTAACGATGTACCGAGTGGCAGACTCGCTTGTATCCAGCACACACTAGCCTGATTCGCAACTCGGGGGTGGTCGCTCCCATTTCTAACGCTTTCCCACGCCCCAACGAAGCCCTCCAGTTCTGTGCAGTCAATTGCAAAAACCCGGGTGGGCGAAAGCCCAGCTCAGATGCGAACGTCGTTCAGGAACTCCGATGCCGGGGCGGTACTCGTTACGAGCAGATGGTCACGGACGCGAGTGCTGGCAGTCGAGGCGGAAAGGTCTGGCAAGCCTCCAGAGCGACCGCGAGCGCCCTGATGGCGATCTTCTAAACAGCGGGCAGCAAGCCCAGGCTCGTGGAGACAATGCCAGCGGGTTTGCAATCAATTGCAAGAAGTTAAGCTATGCGCGAGACGCGGGTAGTGGGCCTAACCAGCGGACTTGAGCAAATCGGCAACAGTCATGTCAAACGCCTGCACAAGGGTCTGCAATGTGCGCAAGCAGATTTCTTTGCGTCCGAGTTCAAGGTCGGAAACATAGTTCTCGTGGATTCCGGCCTCCACGGCAAGATCAATCTGCCGCCAGCCACGCTCCTTATGAGAGTTCCTTATCCGCTTTCCAAGGACTTCGCAAACGTCTCAGTCTTGCCACCCACTCCATAGTGGGAATAGACTTTAGGGCGCACCCACACCACAGTGTGGTTCGACGTGAGACAGTTGGTTGGAATGTTACGCCTGATCCTACTGGCTTTCATGACTTTCAAGTGGTTGTCCTCCTGTCTCCAAATCAAGCGTCTGCTGCACTCAACACAGAACTGCCCAGAAAGGTGCGGAAATGGATGACGCAACTCCCGGCATAATCGCCGTGGTCGGCACCGCAATCATTTTCATGGGATATTACGTTGGGAAAAGTGGCTGGGCGCATTTCAAAGCGTCGGTTAAGGCCGAGGAGGAATTCTTCTCCAAGTACAAGCTGAGCGAATGCTACAAAGCAAGGGACACTCTCGACACGGTTCTCGGAATCAACTTCGATGAAAGATGGGTTGTCTTAGGGACCTACAGTTCGCCCCAGCAGTATTCCTTTTCCCAGATCGCGTCGGTCGAGATCGACGAAAACGAGGAGACCATCTCGAAAGTAAATCGCGGCTCTCAAGTTGTGGGTGCTGCGGTCGGTGGACTCGTTATGGGACCTTTAGGCGGCCTTATCGGAGGACTCAGCGCGTCATCCCGCTCTAGACCGAGACTGCGATCCATTTCACTCAAGATTACGGTGGATGACGCAATGAATCCCGTTTATCGCATCATCTTCTTTCAAAGTCCTGGTGGCGTTGATCCCGAGGACCCGTCGGCGCGGGAGGCCATGTCCCAAGCTGAGCGTTTCCAGGCTCATCTCAAGAACGCCATGCGACAGGCCGAGCGGGAACAGAAGGAGATTAGCGCACAACCATCCATCCAAGGCCCTCCCGCATCGATAACCTCTGAGTTGAGAGTGCTCTGGGAGATGAAACAAGCAGGAGCACTGACTGATGAAGAGTTATCAAGGCAAAAACAACGCCTGTTATCGGAAGGAATCAACCCACCAGCGTAACCTATGACTTCCGTGAACCGCAGGCATCGCGTGCCCGTCATGGATCGATTGTTAACATCTGAAACCTCGCGGTGCTTCAGACTGCGACATCAGGAGGCCCGTCAGTGAGTTAGACGGCTGGGCGCCTGCAATCAATTGCAGAGCCACGGTGGCAGAAATTGGCAGAGCACACCGGAGGGATTGAAGTGCGGCTTGGTTGAAGCCGGAGCATGATGGTTGTTCCCGGCTTCGATGTCCATCACCT
>Ga0181520_10011857_pt1 | contig 11342 bp, 10 predicted proteins | sample PEATcosm2014_Bin_29_FD_132451 | JGI IMG/M metagenome (GOLD analysis project Ga0181520, IMG submission 132451) | Peatland microbial communities from MTU Mesocosm Facility, Houghton, MI, USA - PEATcosm2014_Bin02_30_metaG | ecosystem: Environmental > Terrestrial > Soil > Wetlands > Peat | place...
CTCATTGGCCAAAACCCTTCGCACGTCAGTTCTGTTACAATTCCACTATGAAGCTAGGCGAGTTGGCAGTGAAACTGGGTGCAGAGCTGCGCGGGGACGCGGAGCTGGAAGTAACAGGTGTGAAAGGGATTGAAGAGGCCGGGCCGACGGAGATAACCTTTGTGGCCAATCCCAAGTATGGGGGCTTGGCGCGCAAGACCAGGGCGGCGGCTGTGCTGGTCGAGCCGGAGTTCCCGGAGATTGAAGCAGCGACGCTGCGGCTCAAGAACCCGTACCTGGCTTTCTCTCGCGCTCTTGCGGTTTTCTATCAGCCGCCGGCTTACGCTCCCGGCATCCATCCTACTGCGGTCATTGATCCGACGGCGATCATTGGCGAGGAAGCGCACATTGGGGCTTACGTGGTGATCGGCCCCGGAGTGAAGCTCGGCAATTACGCCACGCTTCTACCCCATGTGGTGCTCTACTCCGGCGTAGAAGCCGGCAGCTATTTTTTCGCTCATGCACATGCAGTGGTGCGAGAAAACTGCATTCTGGGCGACCACGTGACGCTGGAAAACGGCGTCATCATCGGCGCGGACGGCTTCGGGTTTGCCAAAAACGAGCAAGGCCACTGGGAAAAGATTCCGCAGTCAGGACCAGTGCGGTTGGGCAACCGTGTGGACGTGCAAGCCAACGCATGCATCGACCGGGCGACCGTCGGAGCCACCGAGATTGGCGACGGAACTAAGGTCGACAATTTAGTCCAGATCGGACACGGCTCACACGTTGGAGAGAACACTCTCCTTTGCGGGCAGGCCGGATTGGCGGGCTCGTCGGTGGTAGGCAACAACGTCATATTGGCAGGGCAGGCCGCAGTGGCTGGGCATTGCGCACTCGGCGACGGGGTCATACTGACCGCGCAAAGCGGCGTGTCCCACGACGTGCCGGCAGGCAAGATGGTATCCGGCTCGCCGGCTTTTGACAATCGCACTTGGCTGCGCGCGGTGACCATCTTCCAGCGTTTGCCGGAACTGCTGAAGCGACTGGATAAGGTGGAGAAGAAGTTGGCGACGCAGGAAGGCACGGCTGTCGCAGACGGGAGCAAGGAATGAAGCTCTGGACCGACCTGCGTCATGGAATTCTGGCCGCGCTGTTCGTGCCAACGCTCGTTTGGACCGCAGGTTGCCACTCGTACCACATCGATATGACGGTAGAGAACCGCACAGGTGCAGCGATTCAGCTTCTGGAGGTGGATTATCCGAGCGCCAGCTTTGGAGCCGACAAGTTGGCGGCCGGCGAAGTCTTCCGTTACAGCGTTCAGGTCCGAGGCAGTGGACCGTTGAAGGTTGAGTACGCAGGCAGCGATGGGCGGCAGGCGCAAATGAACGGTCCAACGCTGGCAGAGCGTCAAGAGGGCCGGATCCAGATTGTGCTATTGCCTGGCGGCAAAGCGGATTTTCATCCTCAGTTGACTCCGCAGCAGTGAACTGGCCTTTTCGATTCGCACGGAAACAATAGAAAGCGCAAGGAAAACTGCATCGCTGGCTGTTCCCTCTCCAAATCTCACCGATAAGGACAGTAAAGGGCAAAGATGAGAGGGAGTGGTGTAACCATCCCTGGCCGACGCCAGTTTCCGTGGTTGCGGAAGCATGGACTTGAGGTGCATCTGGTAGCCTGCTTTCTCTCCATCGCTGCTGTAACCGTGGGAGTGGAATCCCTTCAGCATTGGAAGCCCGAGAATAACCCTGTATGGGTTTCAAACGGGCTTCTTCTCGCATATCTCCTACTGGCTCCGCGCTGGCGCTGGCCTGCCTACCTGCTGACCGGTTTCTTCGCGCTTTCTGTTCGCAATATTCTCGTACCGGCGAAATGGGATGAGTTCCTTCTCTACAACCTGCTCAATATCGCCGAGGTGATGATCGGAGCCATCCTGCTTCGGCGGCGCTCTGCGGTCCTTCCTCGTTTTACAGAACGCCGCTACCTATTCCGGTTCTTCGGTTTCGCGGTTATGGCGGGACCGATGTTTGCGGCAGGCATATATGTGCTGGTTTTCCCATTCTGGGCGCATCCGGCGCTGCCCCACCCGTTTTTGAGCTGGTTGGCCGCCGACAGTCTGGGCATAGCCATCGCTACGCCGGCCTTCGCAGCCGTTTTGCAGACTCGACTTAGAAACTCGGTGGACTGGCGGCGAAACTGGGTCTATCCGGCTCTTCTGCTCGGCATGACCTTCGCCGCTTTCGCGCAGGATCGGGCGCCCTTGATCTACTTCATTTTTCCGTTGTTGGTTCTTGTTCTGGTCCGGTTTGGGCTGGGATACGCTTCGTTGTTTACCATTTTGGTGGGCGCCATCTCGGAGTGGCTGACCGTCTGCGGTCATGGCCCATTTGCAGCAGCGGGACTTATAAGTCCTACGTTGCCCAGTCTGCACCTACAGGCTGCGGTCGCCTCTGCCATTATGTTGATCTACGGAATCTCTGTGGTGCTGGAGCGGCAGAAGACCACCGAACGCAGGCTCCAGGAGACCGTTTCGCTGCACAGACTGGTCACCGAAAACTCGCGAGATCTAATTATCCTCGCTGACTTCGACGGAAGCCGGTCTTTCGTTTCGTCAGCCTCCGAGCGCATGGGCGGATGGAAGCCGGAAGAAGCCGCGGCGCTTACGGGACTCCAAATGGTGCACCCCGAGGACCGCCTCAAAGTCGAAGCTGCGATGCGCGAGCTGCGCTCCGGCAGCGAGGGCGTCATGGTAGAGTGCCGCGTCCGCAAGCACGACGGAGAGTATCTCTGGGTGGAAGCCGCTCTCCGAGTAGTACACGATCCGGTCACTCGCACGCCTTCAGGAATCCTGAACATTGTTCGCGACATTTCGGAACGCAAACGCTCCGAGCAACAGCTCCAGGATGCCTACCGCACCGTGGAGGCGCTTGCCTTGACAGATGGGCTTACAGGTCTGGCCAACCGGAGGCACTTTGACCAGTATCTGGCGACTGAGTGGCGGCGCGGGATGCGCGCCCACCAGCCGCTGTCTCTGCTCATGCTCGATGTGGACCTGTTCAAGGCGTACAACGACAGCTATGGGCACCAGCGAGGCGACAGTTGCCTTAAGCAGATTGCGGAGTCGTGCATGGATGTGGTCTCGCGTCCCGGAGACCTGGTGGCGCGCTTCGGTGGCGAGGAATTTGTGGTGACTATGCCAAGCACGGAAAGCGAAGGCGCCATGCAGGTGGCTCAAGATATCTGCGAGGCTCTGCGCAGCCGATGCCTGCCGCACAACGGAAGCCCTCTGGGAATCGTCACCATCTCTATTGGCTGCGCAACACTGATTCCCGCATTCGGCAAGCATGCCCCGGACCTGATCGAGATTGCGGACCATGCACTCTACGCAGCCAAACACAACGGCCGTAACCAGGTGTGCCTCGGCAATGCGCTGGAGAGGCACGAAGGGGGCTCGTAGCTGCAAGCTTGAGTAATTAACACTTGTTGAGCCGGATTCGCGCATTAGCCGACCTGCAGTAAACACAAAAGATATAGCGACTATTAATGCTCTGTTAGCGCCTCCCATATCTGGCGCCAAAAGTGTGCCAGATATAGGAGGCAGCGCTAAAGCTCTCTAGTGCACCATGCCCTGGAAGAGCGGGGATTGCAAAAGGCTGCTGAACTGCGCATCCGAGGTGGCAAAGTGGATTGAAAGCCGCCCCGAGTCGGAGGAGAGACTTGTGGCGCTCAATGCCTGTTTCTCAGCGTCCGAGCCGCTCATCTTGCGTAACATTAACGCGGCCGACAGCAGCGATGAAATGGTAGCCGCTGCAAAGCTGTCACCAGTGGAAATTGTCAGGTCGAACTTGACTCCGTGCTGGAAGTCCATTCCGTACCAGGAGGCCTGCAAGCGCTTCTGCACAGTTTCAAAGTCAGTGAGCGAACCGGCTTCGCCCAGCACCTGCTTCATCATGGTCTGCGTACCCTTCTGGTCGAGGATGCTCCACAGGGATTCGGAGTCCACGGAATTCATAGCATCCATCATGGGGCCGTTGGTCACCAGGCTGGGTGCCATGCCGTCTCGAGCATCGAGAGCTTTAGTCACAGCTTCAGAGTCGCCAAAGACCATGGTAGAGGGGTCAACAAAGCAAACCACCATACCAGTTTTTGCCAGCGGATAGACCCGGTTGGTACGTACCAGGGTGGCCTTCAGTTTCTGCGTGCGGAAGTTGGCCAAAATATCCTGCACTGAAAACTGGCCCTGGGCAATCCCGACGGTGTCCAGCTGGTCGCCTTCGCTCTTCACGCGGAAGAGTGCAAATGCCAACTCCTCCACATCGTGGTTCTCATTCAGACCCGACTTGTGTAGCGCATCTTCAAAGCGCTTCAGTCCCGGCGGCATGACGCGTTCCCGCAAATCCATGGCCGAGGCCGAGTTCTGCATGGCGTGGTAGTCAATGGCCACCAACTGCTGCACATCATGCGGAATGGCGGTGCGAGCATCGGTTGACAACTGCGCCGCTGGCGCCGAAGCGGCCGCGACAAGCAAGATAACGAGAACTGAAAACCTCAGGAAAGCCTTTAACAAATTCATCCTACACAGTCGCGGAAGTTATTGAATCCATGATGGGAGGCAGCTAAAGGACGCGCACTTCCGTCAACTCAATGACCAATAACCCCGTTCCTATTCCATCTTCATTTTACGCGTTGGGGTATGCCTGGCGCACTCTTAGAGCCGAATCGGATGTTCATCCCTCTTCCGGCCAAGCCATCGGAGCCGCCAGTCGGCGCTCCAGAATTTTGGTCGGTGCGTCGAACCCAGTCAATTGACGCATCCACTCGCTATCCCGCTCACAAGCGGTCTCTGGAAGCAATCCGATGACTTCGCCCTCGACCGGTACGGCTTTATGGCGCAGTGCGAGCGCCGAGACCGCGCGGTACACCTGCGAGAGTGGTGTCACTTCAAGATCTGTAATATCCATGGCAAGCTGCGCGCGGCCATGAGCCAGGACTCCTAACGCCTTGACGCCTTTGAGGCCGCCGGAATCGGCGCGAATACCTTTGGCGATGGCGCGCACCATGGCGACGTCCGCTGAATCGAAGTAGATGTTATAGGCCACCAGGAGCTTGCGGGCGCCGACTGCGCAAGCGCCGGCAGTCGGATGCAGGTTAGGGCCGCCGATGTCGGGCCGGCGGGAAGAATCCTTGGCGACAGCCTCGCGCAGTCCCTCGAACTGGCCGCGGCGCACGTCTTCCACATTGGCGCGGTCGGGCCGGGCCGCCGCTGCCCCGTAAAAGAATACCGGCACGCCGAAACGTCGCCAGATTTCCTGCCCTGCCTGGCGGGCGAGTAGTGCGCACTGCTCGAGTTTGATGCCGGCGATGGGCACGAAGGGGATCACGTCGGCCGCTCCAATGCGGGGATGAACACCCTCCTGGCGAGTCAGGTTGATCAGCTCAACCGCTTTGCCGACACCCCGCACTGCGGCTTCAACCATCGCCGCGGGTTCGCCGGCAAGAGTCACCAGGGAGCGGTTATGGTCAGCGTCCATTGACCAGTCGAGCAGATGCACCCCATCGACGCGCATCGCGGCCACGATCGCCTCGACCCGCCGGGCATCTGTGCCCTCAGAGAAGTTGGGAACGCACTCAACAACAGGTCCGCTCATCGTCTCATTTGCCCTGGCTCTAACTGGGCACAGCTCAACCGCGCCCAATCAAAGCGTCTACTTGGTTCGCAATCACTTCCAGAAGGTATAGCCCACCTGCACCTGGAGGCTGGCATTGACGCCCGGATTGCGGTCGCCCAACGAGGCTGAGGATATATGCACCGCGTTTACAGCCAGGTCAATCGAGCGCCTGTCGCGTGTGAAGTAGTGAATGCCGACGCCGCCCTGGGGCGAAAAATTCCACACACTTGTAGAACCATCAACGGTGTAAATCGGCGGTGTCGTTGTACTCGAGAAGCTCGGCGGAAACTGGCGGGTGGTATACACGAGCCCGCCCGCACCTTGAAACCACGGCTGCACGCGCCGCGATCTCGTGAGAAAATTCCATCGAAAGATGACCGGCGTGAGGCTCACGCCACGATAGGTGCCTCCGGCAACCGGCAGAACGCCAGGGACCGGTGCCCCGCTGGGTTCGATACACGTATAGTTTGCTGTGTGCGGCGCCGGAGTATAGGCCTGCCAAAGCGGCATGATGTTGCCGCCGAACTCGAACTGGCCGCTAAGAACACCTGCATGAAGAACTGGAGACAGGGGCCTGGCCAATTGGAATCCACCCCAGAAAAACTTGAAATCGGCACGGTCTCCTACGCCTGTTCCCCAATCGACAAATGGGCCGTACTCCCAACTCCGTGCATCGCGTACCTGCGCGACAGGATTATCTGCTGTAGGCGTAGCAACGGTTTCTCGACTGCCTGAAGTTTGTGCGGCGGCGATACTTTTTCCTGCCACCGCAGCCCCGCACATCAAAACCAAGACGGAAAGCTTTGCGATTCGGGTCAACGTTCTTCCCTTCCCTTGACGAAAATTCTTGAGTCTCCACAAAAAGGCCGCCACAACCGGGCGGCCCTTGCAACGCCAGCTGGCATCATCTTAGCCGGCCGCCGCTTCCATTTGTTCGGCGTCCATGTCGAAGTTCGAATAGACATTCTGCGTGTCGTCGCAGTCTTCCAGCACCTCTAGCAGGCGAATCATCTGGGTGGCTTCTTTGCCTTCCAGTTTGGTGTAGGTCGAGGCAACCATGGTCACTTCATTCATCACCGTGGGGATGCCTGCAGCCTTAACGGCTGCGGCAACGGCCTCGTGGTCGGCTGGATCGGAAACAATCTCCCATGTGTCGCCTTCATCGTTCAGGTCTTCGCCGCCATGTTCGAGCACAATGTCCATCAGTTGCTCTTCTTTGGCCGCGTCCTTCTCGATTGCGATCAGGCCTTTCTTGTGGAACATGAAGCGAACTGAGCCGGATTCGCCCAGATTCCCGCCGTTCTTTGCAAAGGCGTGACGAATTTCACTCACAGCGCGGTTGCGGTTGTCGGTAAGCACGTCCACGATAATGGCGACACCGCCGGGTCCGTAGCCCTCGAAAGTGATTTCTTCGTAGGTAAGGCCCTCCAACTCGCCGGTACCGCGCTGGATCGCGCGCTTGATGTTGTCCGCCGGCATATTTTCGGCCTTCGCCGCCAGAACAGCGGTTCGTAGCCGGGCATTCGTATCGGGGTTGCCTCCGCCTTTGGCCGAAACGGCTATTTCCCTGAGGAGGCGAGTGAATATCTTGCCGCGCTTGGCATCCAGCGCGCCCTTCTTATGCTTGATTGTGGCCCATTTTGAATGGCCGGACATGTGAACCTCAATAGTCGAGAAAATGGTGGCGCGGCACGCGCCTGACGTTGTGAGTATACCATCGGCAAGGCAGCATATGGCTAGCCCGCGACAGCGCGTCCTCGGGAGCGGAAAAGCCGGCCCGGGGTGAATTTAAAGGATCACCTTCTGCAACCCGCACTGTGCAACGCCAGCAGCCCGAGGCGCCAAGTGGGAAGATAGTGTGAAGTGATTGACATCCATCAGCATCTGATTTGGGGAGTGGACGACGGATCGACCGACCTGGACACTTCTCTCTCCATGGCGCATGAGGCTGCTGCCGAGGGCGTGACTCATATTGTTTGCACGCCACACGCCAGCGAGCGTTACCCCTATCAATCCCAGTTCATCGAAGAGCGTTTCGCCGAGTTACGCGGGCTGCTCGATGGCCGGATGAAACTGAGCCTGGCTTGCGACTTCCACATGACAGCGGAGAATATCTATGATGCGGTGGCCAACCCTTTGCGCTATTCCATCGACGGCAAAGGCTACCTGCTGATCGAATTCGCTGACGCTTCAATTCCCCCACAGATCAGTGACGCCATGGTCATGCTCCAATCGGCAGGCTATACGCTCATCATCACCCATCCAGAGCGGTATTCGGCGCTGCTGGGTCAGCCCGAGATGCTGGCAGAGTGGATGCGCCACGGCAGCCTAGTCCAGGTAACAGCTGCCTCGCTCTATGGACGATTTGGCAAGATGGCAGAAGCATTTTCCAATGAGTTGCTGGAGCGTAACTGGATTCACTTTCTGGCCAGCGATGCGCACAACATCACGGGGCGACCACCACATCTCAAGAGAGGTTATGACTACGTGGTCCAAAAGGCCGGCGAAGAGACGGCGCGACGCCTGTGTATGACCAATCCGCAGGCCGCTATCGATGGCGCGCCATGGCCTTCCCAACCTGATCAGGTAGGCCTTTGGGAGCACATGCCTCCAAAGTTCCGTGCGAAGAAACTTGCGGGACCGTTCGGCAAGAATGCTGATCCAGACCCCGGCAGCGAAGCTTCCAATGCACGCAAAGCCGGCTTTTTCAAGCGCCTCTTCGCGAAATAGATCAGCGCAGTTTGAAAGAGCGGAAACAGCACCTAAAGCCCGAGTCCGCCGTCGACCACCAGAATTTGGCCGGTGACAAAGTGCGACCCTGTAGCAAAGAAAAGAACCGCCTGGGCTACATCTTCCACGCTCCCGTTACGCTGCATCGGCGTTTTGGCCGCGAAATGCGCCGCCTGCTCTGCTGAGTGCTCGCCCATCTCAATCCATCCCGGCGCCACGCAGTTCACGCTCACTTTTGGCGCGAAAGCCTTGGCCATGGCTTGGGTTAGCGAATGCAGTGCGGCTTTGGATGCACAGTACTGGGCATGCCCCGCCCATGCATGAATTCCTCCCAGGGAGCCAATGTTGACGACGCGGCCCTCAACAGCGCGCAGATGAGGCAACGCCTCGCGCACCACCAGGAAAGGCCCGCGCGCATTGGTCTCGAAGGCTACATTCCATTGGTCCAATGTGAGGCTGTCGAGCGGGGCCGACTCAAAGATGGCTGCGTTGTTGATAACGAGGTCAAGTCTGCCGAAACGACGCACAGCGGCGGCGACGGCGGCGCCTACTGATGTTTCCGAGCGCACATTGCACTCGATGGCCACGCTGTCGCGACCATGGTCTTGAAGGTCTCGTACGGTTTCATCGGCTTCGTTGTGTGAGCTGAGGAAAGTGATTGCCACGTCCGCGCCGGCTTGAGCTAACGCCAAGGCGATACCGCGACCGATGCGCCGCGCCCCGCCCGTGACAAGAGCCGATTTGCCGATTAGAGGCTGGCTGGTCATTGAAATCCATAACCTTTCAATATCGTCTGGATTTGGAGGCCAATGAAGCCCGGGGCACTAATTATTTCGGCTGAGCCTGACTAGGCTGTGGGGCCGGCTGAACTGCTGGCTTGTCCTTTGACGCTGGCTCAGCAGGCGCATCCGAGTTCTTGCCGCCTTCGGAAGTTTCCGGGTGTTTCTTATAGATCGAGTACTGTTCACCAGGACGTTTCATCCGGATATCGATTGTCATCTGTGCCTGGTCGATCTTGTAGTCGTCGCCAAAGGTCTGGAATCCTTTGGCGATGATCTGCATTCGCACCGTGTCGCCCATGGGCAGCACATCGATGATGGTCTTGCCATCCTCGTTGGTCTTCAATTCCATGTTGCCTTTGTCCTTCTCGCCCTCCATGGGGTGGAAGATGACCGCGGCATTTTCAATAGGCTTACCAGTGGAATCCCGCACCACAGTGACCTCAATACGCGCAGTCGGCGGAGGCGTCTTGTACTTGCGGCCGCGCTTGGTGGTGTTTTGCTGAGCGCTCACAGCGAGCGACAAAAAGATCAGGCCGAAAGAGGCCACGACAACACAGAGGCGAAAAGGAAAACGACGAACCATAGTCCTCATTGTAAATGGTTCCCATCATGCGACGAAGCGCTGCAGGCTGGAAGCAGAAGTTTGACGAATTAGAAAGGACCTTTTGCAGTCAATATCTCATCGATGTCGCATCATCGTATGCAGTTCAAAAAGATCCAAATTACAGCTCGTATTCAAGAGCACGGGGCTGTAACTGGGCCTTTCGCCCTATCCGAATGAGGCCTGTCATACTATCTGAGCGCTAGCCACTCATATTTTCGAAAGAACACTTGACAAGGCAGCCTCATTTGCCTATCGTTAGCACTTGGAAGACACGAGTGCTAGCGTATGGCTGGCAGAACTGCTGTACGGGTTTGCGGCTCCGCTCCCTGGAGCTTCAACCTCAACATTCCACAGTGTTTTTTCTTAATTATCACTCAAGTCCCGCGGCGGGGCTCACCCCTGACCGCGTGTGAAGGAGAAGCGAAGCAATGGCATCAACATCCGCAGCGACAACGTTCACCCCGCTTCATGATCGCATCCTCGTCCGCCGTCTGGAAGAGGGCGAAACCATTCGCGGGGGCATCATTATCCCCGACAGTGCCAAGGAAAAGCCCCAGGAAGGCCAAGTGATTGCCGTGGGCAAGGGCAAATCCAACGACGAAGGCAAGGTCTTCCCCCTGGACGTGAAGGCGGGCGACAAAATTCTCTTCGGCAAGTACTCCGGCACCGAGATCAAGCTAGACGGCGAGGAGTTTCTGATCATGCGCGAGGAAGAAGTTCTCGGCATCGTCAAGAAGTAGCAAGTTAGCCGCGCTTGGCGCGTGTTAGCGAGTCAGGAAGTCAGCGAGTCGGCACTACAGACCACTGATCACTGATCACTGTTCACTGACAACTGTTTCTAAGGAGAATTACAAAAATGGCAAAGCAGATTCTGCACGGTGAAGAATCCCGTCAGGCGATCCTGCGCGGCGTGAACACGCTGGCGGACGCCGTGAAGGCGACGCTCGGGCCCAAGGGCCGGAACGTGGTAATCGAGAAGAAGTTCGGTTCGCCGACGATCACCAAGGACGGCGTCACAGTGGCCAAGGAAATTGAGCTGAAGGACCCGATGGAAAATGTCGGCGCTCAGCTTGTGAAGGAAGTTGCTTCCAAGACCTCTGACGTGGCCGGTGACGGCACCACTACAGCGACCGTTCTTGCGCAGTCCATCTTCCGCGAAGGCGTGAAGACTGTGGCGGCCGGCGCGAACCCGACGGCACTGAAGCGCGGCATCGACAAGGCCGTGGCGACCATCATCGGCACGCGCGACAAGGAAGGCAAGTGGATCGATGGCGGCGCTTTGGGCAAGCTTTCCAAGCCTGTCAATGAAGGTACCGTGGCCCAGGTGGGCGCAATCTCAGCCAACGGCGACCAGGAAATCGGCGACATTATCGCCGAAGCGGTCAAAGTTGTCGGCAAGGACGGCGTCATCACCATCGAAGAGTCGAAGACCATGCACACCGGTCTGGAGACTGTGGATGGCATGCAGTTTGATCGTGGCTATTTGAGTCCTTACTTTGTCACCGACGCTGAACGGCTTGAAGTGATTCTGGAAGAGCCCTACATCCTGATCTACGAGAAGAAGATCAGCGCCATGAAGGA
>Ga0181520_10011858_pt1 | contig 11341 bp, 9 predicted proteins | sample PEATcosm2014_Bin_29_FD_132451 | JGI IMG/M metagenome (GOLD analysis project Ga0181520, IMG submission 132451) | Peatland microbial communities from MTU Mesocosm Facility, Houghton, MI, USA - PEATcosm2014_Bin02_30_metaG | ecosystem: Environmental > Terrestrial > Soil > Wetlands > Peat | place...
GCTGGCGCTGATGATGATCCTGGTGTTCGCGGTGCAACTGCACTGGTTCCCGGCCAGCGGCATCTCCAATGTCGGTGACGGCGGCTTCATGGATCAGTTGCGCCACCTGGTGATGCCGGTGGTCACACTGACGCTGTTCCAGACCGGCGGGTTCACCCGCTTCACCCGCGCCAGCATGATCGAAACGCTGCGCATGGACCATGTGCGCACCGCGCGCGCCAAGGGGGCGGGCGAGGGGCGGGTGGTGCTGGTGCACGCGTTCCGCAACGCGCTGATCCCGGTGGTGACGGTGATGGCGCTGAATTTCGGCTCGCTGTTCGGCGGCGCGCTGCTGACCGAGACCATGTTCGCCCATCCCGGCATGGGCAAGATGATCTACGATTCGATCCTCGGTAATGACTACGATCTCGCCCTGACCGGGCTGTTGTTCGCGACCTTGATCACGCTGCTGAGCAACCTGGGCGCCGACATCGCCTATGGTTGGCTCGATCCGCGGATTACCTTGGCATGAGCGCCGCGGCAATTCCCGCGGATCCGCCGCGCACCGAGGCGGCGATCGGCGTGTGGCGGCTGCGCTGGCGGCGGTTCCGCCACCACCGGCCGGGCATGACGGCACTGGCGGTGCTGGTGCTGCTGGTGGTCTTTGTGCTGGCGGCCTATCCGCTGGAATGGTTCGGCGGCTTCGATCCCGACGCCACCGACCTGCTGCTGCGCTTCGACGCGCCCTCGGCCGCGCACTGGCTGGGCACCGACGAAGCGGGACGCGACGAGTTGGTGCGCCTGATGGTGGGCGGCCAGATGTCGCTGCTGGTCGGCCTGCTGGCGACCCTGTTCGGTGGCGGCACGCTGGGGCTGCTCATCGGCATCACGGCGGGGTATTTCGGCGGCCGGGTGGACGCGGTGCTGATGCGCTTCACCGACGGCATGATCACCCTGCCGTTGCTGCCGCTGTTGATCGTGCTGGGCGCGGTGGATCTGACCAAGCTCGGTTTCTCGCCGGATTTCGCCCATTCCGGTGCGGCGGGGTTCTGGCGCATCATCGTCATCATCTCGATCGTCGACTGGACCTCGACGGCGCGCATCGTGCGGGCGGCGACGCTGTCCGTGCGCGAGCGCGACTATGTGCGCGCGGCGCGGGCGAGCGGGGCGCGGGCGGCCTACACGATGCTGTCGCACGTGCTGCCGAACGTGGCGACCCCGATCATCGTCGCGCTGACGCTGACGGTGGGGCGGGTGATCCTGTTCGAATCGGTGCTGAGCTTCCTCGGCTTCGGCATCGTGCCGCCGACCCCGTCGTGGGGAAACATGCTGAACAACGCGCAGGAACTGGTGACCAGCGCGCCGGCGCAGGCGGTCTATCCGGGGCTGCTGATTTTCATCACCGTCATCGCGGTGAACTTCCTCGGCGACGGCTTGCAGCACGCGTTCGATCCGCGGTCCGAGCGGTAGGCGACCGGCGCCGGCAAAAGAGAACGGTTGCGGTACGTCTCTTGTGCCGGCCAGCGCCGCTGCCTAGGATGCCGTCGGGCAAGTGCCGTTATACGAGCTTCAACAAAGAGCAAGAGACTGCCCGCGAAGGAAGGAAACCCACCGATGTCGTTCACCCTCGTTGCTCCCCGCTCGATTGTCGTCGGCGGTGGCGCGGTTGCCGAGATCGCCGGCCTGTTGGGTAAGTTTGGACTGTCGCGCCCGCTCGTGGTCACCGAGCCCAACATGGTCTCGTCCGGCCTGTTGGCGCGCTGCCTCGACCCGCTTGCGCGCGCCGGCGTGCGCTATTCGGTGTTCAGCGGCGCGGTCTGCGAGCCCACCGATATTTCGGTCGAGGCCGGTGTCGCCTTCCTCCGCGCCGGCTCGTACGACTGCCTGATCGGCTTCGGCGGCGGCTCGCCGATCGACACGGCGAAGGCCATCGCGATCGTGGCGACCGGAGCCGAAGGGGCGAAGCCGCGAGCGTTCAAGGTGCCGTTCGTCGCCGACGTCGCCGCCCTGCCGGTCATCGCCATTCCCACCACGGCGGGCACCGGCAGCGAGGTGACGCGCAACTCCATCATCACCGATACCGAACGCACCGAGAAGATGCTGATCAACGGCCTCGGCGCCGTGCCGTTGGCCGCCATCGTCGATTTCACCCTCAGCTTCTCGGTGCCGAAGCGTACCACCGCCGACACCGGCCTGGACACGCTTTGCCACGCGCTGGAGGCTTTCGTCAGTCGCCGCGCCAACCCCTACAGCGACGTCCAGGCCCGCTGGGCGTTCGAGTTGGTCGGCCATAACCTGCGCACGGCCTTCCACGAACCGGACAATGCTGCGGCGCGCGAGGCGATGATGCTGAGCGCCACCATCGCGGGGTTGTCTTTCTCCAACGCCTCGGTGGCGCTGGTGCACGGCATGTCGCGGCCGATCGGGGCGCATTTTCACGTGCCGCACGGGCTGTCGAACGCCATGCTGCTGCCCGCGATCACCCGGTTCGGATTGTCCTCGGCGGTGTCGCGCTATGCCGAGGCCGGGCGGCACATCGGTTTTTCCGACAGCCCCGACGACGCGGTGGCGGCCGAGGCGCTGGCGGACGGACTGGCCGCGATGAACGCCGAATTCGCCGTGCCGAGCCCACGCCAATTCGGCATCGACCCGCAGGCCTGGGAGAGCAAGATCGATCTGATGGCCGATCAGGCGTTGGCTTCCGGCAGCCCCGCCAACAACCCGCGCCTGGCGGACAAAGCCGAAATCCTGGCGCTGTACCGGGCGGTCTACGCCGGCAACACCTAGGGCAGGCGCGTAGCGGCGATCAGGCCGCCCGTAGCCGCTCGATCAGCCCTTCGCCCACCCTGGCCTCGCCGCGCTCGACCGCCGCGATCAGTGCGACCAGCCGCTCGGTGAACGGCATCAGCAGACCGTGCCGCCTGCCCGCCGCGATGACGGGCGCGAGTTGCGCGCCGGCATCGCTGGGGCGGCGGCGCACCGCGAGGTCGCGCCAGATGCCGCTGCGCTGTTTGCCGCTGTCACGGTTGAACGCCACCATGGCGGCGATGGAACGGTCGATGGCATCGTCCTCGCCGGCGAGGAAGGCCGCCGGGTCGTAGCCGTCGAAGCCGAGCGGCGTGACCCCCTCGGCGCGCGCCACCGACAGCACCTCGCCCACCAGGGCGACGATGAGGTCGCGGTTTTCCGGAGCGGCGAAGAAATCGGCGATGGTGTTGTTGGTCAGCGCGCTCGCCTTCAGCACCGCGCCGTAGCCTTCCTTGCCGAACAGATAGCCCCAGATGTTGTCGGTGATGACGGCATCGGGCTCGAAGTCGCCCATCAGGCGGTGGATGCGCGCGATGCGCTCACCGCGTGTGCCGTCCAGTTCGCCGACCACCACGGCGCCCCGGTTGCCCCACATGATCTCTCCCGGCGTCTGCCAGTCCGCGCCGAAATTGACGAAAGCGCCGACGGTGCGCGCGCGGCCGACAATCTCGGCGATCACCAGTTCGTTCATGCCGTTCTGGCACGACACCACGGCGCCGTCCGCCGCCAGGTGCGGCGCCAGCAGGCGCGCGGCCTCCGCCGTGTGGTGCGCCTTCACGGCCAGCAGCACGAGGTCCCAGGTGCCGCGCAGCGCCTCGGGGGTGAAGGCGGGGCCGCCGGCGGTGAACGCCAGGACCGGCCCGGTGATGGCAAGCCGCCCGGCCGCGATCGCCGCGACATGCTGGGGCACGATGTCCACGAAGGTCACGTCATGCCCGGCCCGCGCCAGCACCGCGCCGATGGTGCCGCCGATCGCGCCCGCGCCCCAGATCAACAGCCGTTCGGTCATGCGCCGCGCCCCATTGCCCGCGCCAGCCTAGGTCAGGTCGCGGCAGTACCGCAAAGATTTGCGATCCACACGAATTTCAAATGAGACGCCCTTGCGCGCCACCGACTGGGTGGTCAGATTGCGGCCAAATCATACGGGGGAGAGAACCCATGAGAGGGTGCCTGGGGGCGTTGACTGCCGTTCTTTTGCTCGTGTTCGCCGGCCCGGCGCTGGCCCAGCAGGGCAAGCCGGTGAAGCTGGCGCTGATCGAGGACAGGACCGGCCCGTTGGAAGCCTACGCCAAGCAACTGGTCACCGGTTTCCGCATGGGGCTGGAATACGCGACCAAGGGCAGCAACACCGTCGCCGGCCGGCGGATCGACATCGTCGAGAAGGACAGCCAGTTCAAGCCTGACCTTGGCCGCACGTTGCTGGAACAGGCCTATGGCGACGACGATGTGGACCTGGCGATCGGGGGCACCAGCAGCGGCGTGGCGCTGGCCATGCTGCCGGTGGCTCAGGACTACAAGAAGCTGCTGATCGTCGACGGCGCGGTTGCTGACAGTATTACCGGCGACAAGTGGAACCGCTACATCTTCCGCGTCGATCGCAATTCCTCGCAGGATGCGGTCGCGAATGCGCTGTCGGTCGGCAGGCCCGGCGTGGTGATCGCGACCCTGGCGCAGGACTACGCCTTCGGGCACGACGGCATCGCCGCGTTCAAGGCGGCGCTGGCGCCGACCGGGGCGAAGCTGGTGGCGGAGGAATACGCACCCACGACCGCCACCGATTTCACCGCGCCGATGCAGCGCATTCTCGCGGCCCTGGCCAAGGAGACCGGCGAGAAGGTGCTGTTCGTGCTGTGGGCCGGCGCCGACCCGATGACCAAGCTGGCCGCCATGGATCCGGGCCGCGCTGGGGTGAGGCTGGCCACCGGCGGCAACATCCTGCCGGTGCTGAAGAGCTACAAGTCGGTGCCCGATCTGGTCGGCATGCAGGGCGCCACGTATTACTACTATGAAATTCCGCAGAACCCGGCGAATGCCTGGCTGGTCGCCGAGCACCAGAAGCGGTTTGGCGAGCCGCCCGATTTCTTCACCGCCAACGGCATGGTCACCGCCATGGCGCTGGTGGCGGCACTGGAGAAGACCCAGGGTTCGACCGACACCGAGGCGCTGATCGCGGCGATGGAGGGCCTGGAATTCGACAGCCCGAAGGGCCGCGTGCAGTTCCGCGCGCAGGACCACCAGGCCTTGCAATCGATGTTCGGCTTCAGGCTGACGCTGCCGGCGGACCGGTCCTGGGCGGTGCCGGTGCTGACCCGGGAATTCGCCATCGGCGACATGAATATTCCGCTCGCCAACAAGCGGTGAGCGAAGCCGCGCCGATTCTTGAGACACGGGGCCTGACCATTCGCTTCGGTGGTCAGGCCGCCGTGGACAATGTTTCCTGTGCCTTTCACCGTGGCACGCTGACGGCCATCGTCGGGCCGAACGGCGCCGGCAAGACGACCTATTTCAACCTCATTTCCGGTCAGTTGCGCGCAACCTCCGGCGAGGTGCTGCTGCGCGGCGCGCGTATCACCGGTCTGTCCGCGCCGCTGCGTGCGCGCCGGGGGCTCGGGCGCGCGTTCCAGTTGACCAACCTGTTCCCCGACCTGAGCGTGCTGGAGAACGTCCGCCTGGCCGTGCAGGCGCGTGCCGGCATCGGCCTGCACATTCTCGGCATGGCCGCATCCCACACGGAACTGGTCGATCGGGCCTGGGGCTTTCTGGAGCGCGTGCAGCTCGCGCAGCGTGCCGCCGGTGCCGCCGCCGAGCTGAACCACGGCGACCAGCGCAAGCTGGAGGTGGCGATCCTGCTGGCGCTGGAGCCGGCGATATTCATGTTCGACGAGCCGACGGCCGGCATGAGCGTCGATGAGGTGCCGGTGGTGTTGGATCTCATCGAGGCCATCCGCGCCGAGGGGCAAAAGACCATCCTGCTGGTGGAACACAAGATGGAGGTGGTGCGGCGGCTGGCGGACCGGGTGATCGTGCTGCATCAGGGCGCGCTGGTGGCCGACGGGCCGCCCGCCGAGGTGGTGGCCTCGCCGCTGGTTCAGGAGGCGTATCTTGGCATCCGCCCGGACGCGCATGCCTAGTTCCGATCCGTCCGCCACCCGGCCGCTGCTCGAACTGCGTGATGTGCACACGCATATCGGGCACTACCACATTCTGCACGGGGTCAACCTGACGGTGCCGGAAGGCCGGCTGACCATGCTGCTGGGCCGCAACGGGGCGGGCAAGACCACGACGCTGCGCACTATCATGGGGTTGTGGCGGGCCAGTGCCGGGACGATCGCCTTCGACAACGCGCCGATCCAGGCGCGTGCCACGCCGGACATCGCCCGCCTCGGCATTGCCTACGTGCCGGAAGCGATGGGCATCTTCGCCGGGCTGACGGTGCGCGAAAACATGCTGCTGGCCACTGGACCCGGCGGCTTTCACGACCGCCGGCTGGAGCGCGTTTTTCTGCTCTTTCCGGTTCTCAAGGCGAAATGGCACCAGCACGCCGGGTCGCTTTCCGGCGGGCAGAAACAGATGCTGGCGATCAGCCGCGCCATCGTCGAGGAGCGCCGGTTGCTGATCGTTGACGAGCCCACCAAGGGATTGGCGCCCGCGGTGATCGGCCACCTGATCGAGGCGTTTCAGGAGCTGAAGCGCCAGCGCACGACCATCCTGCTCGTCGAGCAGAACTTCCACATGGCGCGCTCGCTGGGCGACGACGTGGCGGTGATGGATGACGGCCGCGTCGTGCACGCCGGCCGCATGGAAGAGCTGGCGGCTGACGAGGCGTTGCAGGCGCAATTGCTCGGCCTGACGCTCGGGGCGCACCAGTGAGCGCCGCTTCCCCGCGTGGCCCGCTGGTGGACTGGGTGCCTTACCTGGTGGTGCCGCTGCTGGCCGTGGCGATGCTGCCGGCGATGCCGTTCTCGACCTGGATCACGCTGACCGTGGCCGGAGCGGCCATGGGCATGATGCTGTTCCTGATGGCATGCGGCCTGACGCTGATCTTCGGCCTGATGGACGTTCTCAATTTTGCCCATGGCGCCTTCATCACCATCGGCGCCTATCTCGCCGTCACGGTGCTCGGCGCGCTCCCTGGGATGGCTGGGGCCGACAGCGTGACGCTGAATCTGGCCGTTCTGGGCGTGGCGGTGCTGGCGGCGGCGGTGGCCGCCGGGGCCGTCGGATGGGCCTTCGAGTTCGTGCTGGTCCGTGGCGTCTATGGCTCGCATCTGCGCCAGATTCTCATCACCATGGGCGGGCTGATCGTGATCGGCCAGCTGGTGCTGGCGCTGTGGGGGCCGCAGCCCTTGACATTGGCGAAACCGGCAACGCTGCGTGGCAGTTTCCTGCTCGGCGGCGCGGAGATCGAAAAATACCGAGTGGTGGCGGTGATCGTTGGGTTGGCGGTGTTCGCCGCTATGGAGTTGGTGCTCAAGCGCACCCGAGTCGGCCTCCTGGTGCGCGCCGGGGTCGAGAACCGCGAGATGGTGGAGGCGCTGGGCTATCGTATCCGTCGCCTTTTCGTTCTCGTGTTCGTGGCCGGTGCGGCGTTGGCCGGCATCGGCGGCGTGATGTGGGCGACCTATCAGGAACTGGTGACCGTCTCGATCGGCGGCGAGATGACCGTCCTGGTGTTCATCGTCGTCATCATCGGCGGCCTGGGCTCGGTGACGGGCTGCTTCACCGGCGCGGTGCTGGTGGGGCTGGTGGCGAACTATGTCGGCTTTCTCTGGCCTGGGCTGGCGCTCGGCTCGAACATCGCGCTGCTGGTGGTCATTCTCCTGTGGCGGCCACGCGGCCTGTTCCCCTTGGGGCGCGGATGATTCGCCCCAACCTTCCGCCGCGCGGGTTCGCCCTGCTGATTTCCGGCGACCGGCCGGGTCACAAGGCGGCGAGCGTGCTGGTGCTTCTGCTGCTGGCGGCCTTGGCGGTGGCGCCGTTCCTGTTCCCCGGCACGCGTGCGCTCGCGGCCGCCGTGCGCATCTGCATCTTCGTCGTGCTGGCGGCCAGCTATGACATCCTGCTGGGCTACACCGGCATCGTCTCGTTCGCCCATACGGTGTTCTTTGCCCTCGGCGCCTATGGTGTCGCGATTCCACTGGCCAACGGCTGGACGAGTTGGGGCGCAGTGCTGATCGGCATCCTCGCCGGGGTGCTGGTGGCGATGGCGGTGGCGGCTTGCATCGGAGTACTCAGCCTGCGCGTGCGGGCGCTTTTCTTCTCCATGATCACGCTGGCCGTGGCCAGCTTCGCGCAACTGCTGGCGACCCAGTGGCGCGGGCTCACCGGCGGCGAGGACGGGTTGACCTTCCCGGTGCCGCGGATACTGACGCCGGCCTTTCGCCTGCTGTCCGAGCCGTTGTTCGGCGTCCGCGTGGATGGGCGCGTGGTCGGCTACTACATGGTGTTCGCAATTTCCGTGGTGCTGTTCCTGTTGATGCTGCGGGTCGTGAACTCGCCGTTCGGCCGGGTGTTGCAGGCGATCCGGGAAAACCCGTTCCGTGCCGAGGCGCTCGGCTACCGCATCGTGGTGTACCGCACCCTCGCCGGCGTCATCGCCGCCGCCATCGCCGCCATTGCCGGCTCGCTGATGGCGCTGCTGTCGCGTTATACCGGGCCGGAGGCGACGTTGTCCTTCGGCGTCATGGTGGACATCCTGTTGATGGTGGTGATCGGCGGCATGGGAACGCTTTATGGGCCGGCGCTGGGAGCGGCGGTAATCGTGCTGGCACAGTACTACCTGCAACCCGGGTTGCAGGCGGCGGCCGATCTGTTGGCGGGGCTGCCCGTGTTGCCCCAGCTGTTCCAACCCGATCGCTGGCTGCTTTGGCTTGGCGTGCTGTTCATCCTCATCGTCTATTTCTTCCCCTCGGGCATCGTCGGCAGCCTGCGGCGGGCACGGCGATGAGCGCGCGCACCGTCATCATCGATACCGATCCGGGCACCGACGACGCGGTGGCGCTGTTTCTCGCGCTCGGCTCGCCGGAGCTGGACGTGCGGCTGGTCAGCGTGGTGGGCGGCAACGTCGGGTTGGAACGCACGCTGGCGAACGCGCGCGCCATCGTCGGCCTGAGCGGGCGGCGCGTGCCGGTGGTTGCGGGGGCGGGGCGGCCGCTGCTGGGCAGCTTCACCGCCGCGGCCCATGTGCACGGTGATGACGGCCTGCTCGGCGTGGCGCTGCCCGAGGGGCCGCCGGCGGCGCCTGGGGTGGCGGCGGATGCCATCCGCGCCGTGCTGCGCGGCGCCGCGCCCGCCTCGATGACGCTGGTGGGCATCGGCCCCGCCACCAACCTGGCACTCGCACTCGCCACCGAGCCGGCGCTGGCGGCGCGGGTGCGGGAGATCGTGCTGATGACCGGCGCCGCCGGCGAGGGCAACGTGACGCCGGCGGCAGAGTTCAACGCCTGGAGCGACCCCGAGGCATTATCCATCCTGCTGGCCTGCGGCCGGCCGGTGACCCTGGCGACACTGGAAACCACGGCGCGGGCGCTGTGCACGCCGGCACGCAAGGCGGCGCTGCGGGCGCTGGGCGGCGGGGCCTGCCTCAGCGCGGTTTGCGATATCATGGACCGCGTGCCGCTGGCCGCGCGCATGGGTGGGCTTGGCCATCCCGAGCACGACGCCTGCGCGGTGGCGTGGCTGGTGGCGCCGCGTCTGTTCGGCGCGCGGGACGTCTGTGCCTCGGTGGAACTGGCCGGCGCCAGCCGCGGCCGCACCAACATCTTCCACCGCCGCCTGCCGGGTCCGGCGAACGCCCGGTTGCTGGAGTTGCTCGACGCCGACGGGTTCTTTTCGCTGCTGGGCGAGCGTCTTGTGGCGCTGAACCGACCCAGAGGAATGGGATCGTGAGGGCAAAGCGTGTGGGCGGCGTTTCAGGTTGTCATGAAACGCCGCCCGCCCGGATCAGACCAGGTCGAAGCGATCGAGATTCATCACCTTGTTCCACGCAGCCACGAAGTCACGCACAAACGCCTGTTGCGAGTCGCTGCATGCATGGACTTCCGCAACGGCCCGGAGCTGGGAGTTCGAACCGAAGACGAGATCGACAACGGTGCCCGTCCACCTGAGCTCGCCGGTCGCCCGATCGCGCCCCTCGAACACGCCTTCTGACGTGGCGGACTTCTGCCACATAGTCTTCATGTCGAGGAGGTTCACAAAGAAATCATTGGTCAACGTCTCCGGCCGCCTGGTGAAGAGGCCGTGTTCGGACTGCCCGACGTTTGCGTTCAGGACGCGCATGCCACCGACCAGAACAGTCATCTCGGGAGCGGTCAGCGTCAGCAGGTTCGCCCGATCCACCAGCATCTCCGCCGCCGATCCCTGGTGTCCCTTGCGGAGGTAGTTGCGGAATCCGTCCGCGGTCGGCTCCAGTACGGCGAACGAATGCGCATCGGTCTGCTCCTGAGAAGCATCCATGCGTCCGGGGGTGAAGGGAACCTTCACGTCGTGCCCGGCCTTCTTCGCCGCTTCCTCGACGGCCGCGCAGCCACCCAGGACGATCAGGTCCGCCAGCGACACCTTTTTCCCGCCGGACTGCGCGCTGTTGAAATCCTTCTGGATGGATTCCAGCGTCTTGAGGACCTTCGCCAGTTCAGAGGGCTGGTTGACATCCCAATCCTTTTGCGGCGCGAGGCGAATGCGTGCCCCGTTCGCCCCGCCGCGCTTGTCGCTGCCACGGAACGTCGACGCCGACGCCCAGGCCGTTGTGACCAGTTCGGAGATGGACAGGCCGGAGGCAAGGATTTTCGCCTTCAGATCGGCAACGTCCGGCTCCCCGATCAGCGGATGATCCACGGCGGGGATCGGGTCCTGCCACAGCAGCGGCTCCTTCGGAACAAGCGGGCCGAGATAGCGCGCGACCGGGCCCATGTCGCGGTGCGTCAGCTTGAACCACGCCCGGGCAAACGCGTCCGCGAACTGATCCGGATTCTCGAGGAAGCGCCTGGAGATCTTTTCGTAGGCAGGGTCGAACCGCAAGGCAAGGTCGGTGGTCAGCATGGATGGCGCGTGAAGCTTCGACGGGTCGTGCGCATCCGGCACCGTACCGGCGCCTGCGCCATGCTTCGGTTTCCACTGATGCGCACCGGCCGGGCTCTTGGTCAGTTCCCATTCGTAGCCGAACAGGTTCCAGAAGAAGTTATTGCTCCACTTCGTTGGCGTCGTAGTCCAGATGACTTCCAGGCCGCTGCCGATCGCGTCATCTCCTTTGCCCGTGCCGAATTTGCTTTTCCAGCCCAAGCCCTGTTCCTCGATGCCGGCGGCTTCCGGCTCCGGGCCCACCAGCGACACATCGCCGGCGCCGTGGGTTTTGCCGAAGGTGTGACCGCCGGCAATCAGCGCGACCGTTTCTTCGTCGTTCATCGCCATGCGCGCGAACGTTTCGCGAATATCCTTGGCCGCCGCGAGGGGATCGGGGTTGCCGTTCGGCCCTTCCGGATTCACGTAGATCAGGCCCATCTGAACGGCGGCGAGAGGATTATCGAGGTCACGATCGCCGCTATAGCGCTCGTCTGCC
>Ga0181520_10011860_pt1 | contig 11340 bp, 6 predicted proteins | sample PEATcosm2014_Bin_29_FD_132451 | JGI IMG/M metagenome (GOLD analysis project Ga0181520, IMG submission 132451) | Peatland microbial communities from MTU Mesocosm Facility, Houghton, MI, USA - PEATcosm2014_Bin02_30_metaG | ecosystem: Environmental > Terrestrial > Soil > Wetlands > Peat | place...
CACCGACCACTACGATTCGGCTCGATCCTGAAGACATAGCGAGAGCCCGTGTGCAGGCGGCCGAGCGCGGTCTGCGCTATCAGACTTATTTGAAGATGATCATTCACGAAGCCCTTCGCAAGAGAGAACAGAAGGGGAAATCGTCGTAAGCGCGAACTTCGCCTGGGATGACGGTGAATCATGAAGAGTGTTCGGTATACGAAGTTCACGGGCGATTTGGCGAGCGAGATGAGCATGGAGGATCTGCTCAAGGCGCTATCGGAATACTTGCTGGACTCGGGATTTCAGAATCCGTTTGCCGAGTTTCAGGACCTCGATCAGACGATGGAGGATCTGAAGGAGGTGCTGCGGCGAGCACTGGAGCAGGGCGACGCGTTCGACGAGAGTATTCAGCAGAAGATCGACCAGATGGCCGCGGAGGGGAAGCTGGATGAGCTGATCGAGAAGCTCATCGAGCGGATGGAGCGCGAGAATTATATTTCGACGGAGAGCCCGCAGGGACAGGTGACGCAGGCTTCGGGGCAAACGGGCGGCCCGCAGACCGATGCGCGATTCGAGGTGACGGACAAGAGCCTCGACTTTTTGGGATACAAGACGCTGCGGGATTTGCTGGGTTCGCTGGGGAAATCGAATTTTGGGCGGCATGACACGCGGCATTTTGCGACGGGCGTGGAGACGAGCGGCGGATCGCAGCCTTATGAGTTTGGGGACACGCTGAATCTCGATGCTCCGGCAACGCTGAAGTCGGCGATTGCGCGCGAGGGGCTGACGCTGCCGCTGAATATGGAGTACAGCGATTTGCAGGTGCATCAGTCGGAGTATCAGAGTTCGTGCGCGACGGTGGTGATGCTGGACTGCTCGCACTCGATGATTTTGTACGGCGAGGACCGGTTCACACCGGCAAAGAAGGTGGCGATGGCGATGGCTCATTTGATCCGGACGCAGTATCCGGGGGATACGCTGTCGCTTGTGTTATTTCATGATTCGGCGGAAGAACTTCCGGTGTCGCAGCTGGCGCGGGTGAAGGTGGGTCCGTATTACACAAACACGCGCGAGGGTCTCAGGATGTCGCAGCGGATTCTGTCACGGCAGCGCAAGGACATGAAGCAGATTGTGATGATCACCGACGGGAAGCCGTCGGCGCTGACGCTGCCGGATGGGCGGATCTACAAAAATGCGTTTGGGCTGGATCCGCTGGTGGTGAGCGAGACGCTCGAGGAAGTGTCGCGCTGCAAGCGGCAAAACATCATGATCAATACATTTATGCTGGCGTCGGATTTCGGGCTGGTGCAATTTGTGCAGAAGGTGACGCAGATGTGCAAGGGGAAGGCCTACTTCACCACCCCGGAGACGCTGGGCGAGTATCTGCTGATGGATTACATGCAGCGGCGGATGAAGACGATCCACTAAACGGCAGGGATTGGGGATTAGGGAATAGTCGCCCTCGCGAACTTCGACGAACGGTGCTCGTCGAAGTTGCTGACGCTCGGGGGGTCCTTCGACTGCGTTTGGCTCGGGGAGCCAAACTTCGCTCAGGATGACGTAGCTGGAACGTAACGGACGTGGTAGCCGCGAGGCGACGGACGGAAGCCGGCTTCCTGGAGAAATCGAGCCAGGAAGTGCTCGTGCGCGGGTCGGCCTCCGATGGCATCGATTAAGATACCGCCGCTGTGACGAGTTTCCGGAGTTTGTAACAGTTCCTGAGCAAAATTCGCAAGGAAGTGGGCGAGGTCGCGCGCGACCGTCGTGCGGTCGGGCTCGTTTGCGGGCAACCGGACCTGGAGTGCGGGATTGTTGCGGCGCAGGTAGGCGATCAAGTCGCCATTGCGGAGGACGACGCTCACTCCAACGCTGCGAGTGAGAACCGCAGCGTTGTCAGGCGCGGCGGAATCGGGCACCGGCCAGCGGAGGATGCTGCCCCAGGGATTGGCAGGATCGGTGGCGGCGAGGAGAAGCATCTCGGGTTTTTCGGGGGATAAGGTGCGAAGGGAGCGGAGGAGCTCGACAGCGGCGGGTTGCGCGAATTGCGCACCGCCGAGTCCCGCCACGAAATAACCGCGCCGCACGCGGCCCTGGGCTTCGAGAGCTTTCAGGACTTCGTAAACAGCGCTGAATCCGCCGGGGATGTTCTCCTGGGCGACAGTTTCGCGGGTGATGATGCCGTAGCGCTGGAGAAGCTGTTGCGCGAGGGCGTGCGACCAGGCGGTCTGCGCGGCTGGCGTCGTGCGATCGGGCGCCGGGACGAGGGCCCAACGGCCCTGTGCGCTCGGAGGCGTAGTGCGTCGGGACCGGTAGGCGGGTTGGTTGTGCACGCGCTTCGAGGAACGCGAAGTTTCCGGTTTCGCGATGTAGGCGCGCAACGCGTGGAAAGTGTCGTTGGTGACGAGGCCACGCCAGACGAGGGACCAGAGAGCGTCGATGGTTTCGCCTGGATAACCGTCGCCGGTTGCGTCGTGCAGATCGGTGAAGAAGCTGGCCCCGGCGCGCGTGAGGTATTCGAGGATCGATTGTTCGCGGGGGCTCAGAGCAGTCCCTCGCGAATCCCGACGCGCAAGCGCGTCTGGATTGCTGGCGCTCGGGAGGTCGCCGTTCGGCTCGTCGGCTAAGCCGACTCGCTCAGGCCAGGTTTTCGACTGTGTTTCTCTCACTGACGCGAGAGAAACCTCGCTCAGGATGACATCGCGTGGCGGGAGCAGGTCGGCGATGCGATCGGCGAGATAGAGGGCGATGCGGCCGTCGCGTTCGCCGAGGGAATCGGCGCCGTACCAGACGATTTCACCTGCTGCGATCAGCGTGTCGAGGTCTGCGGGCGAGTAACGGGCGATGCGGGCCGGGAGAATTTGCGATTCGAGGAGCGAGGCCGGCAAGGGCGCGCCCTGGAGCGACTCGATGGTGTCGAGGAGGGCGTCGAGGCCGCGGCGTTTTTGCAGGACGCCCTGCCAGTGGGTCTCGAATCGCGCAAAAAAGCGCGGATCGGCAGGCTCGATTTCTTTTCGTAACCGTGCCAGTGACTTATTGCGGATGAGGCGGAGAGATTCTGCGTCGCAGAACTCGCGGCCTGCGCTTTCGGGGCGGAATCCGCCTTCGAGAATGCGGCCGTCGTGGATCAGGAGCCGGAGAGCGGCTTCGACGGGCTGGGGTTCGAGTCCAAAACGCGCGGTGACTTCGCGAAGGGTGAAAGGGCCGTGAGTGCGGGCGTAGCGGCGGACCAGTTCGAGGACGGGCGCGGGGTTGGTGGCTAGAAGCGCCGGGGGAAGGTTTTCGGGAAGCGTGAGGTGGAGGGCGTCACGGTAGCGGGCGGCGTCTTCGACGGCCATGAAGCGTTGTTGACCTGCGATTTTCAGCTGAAGGATGCGGTGAGACTTTGTGAGGACGGGTAGAGATTGAAGCAAGTCGGGGCTGGCGAGGCGAAGGGCAATCTCGTTGCGGGAGAGGTCTCCGAGGCGGAGAAGGAGGTCATGGATCGCGTCGGCAGAGCGAGCGCGCTGGTTTTCACCGAGGAGCTGGAGGTTGGCTTCGACTTCCGCGATGGCGATAGGGTCGAGGATTTCGCGAAGGTCGGTTTCGCCCAGCAGGTCCGCGAGCTGGGACTGATCGATGGAGAGGGCGGCGGCGCGTCGTTCCGCGAGGGGGGCATCGGCGTCGTAGATGAAGTTGCCGACGTATCCGAACAAAAGCGACGCTGCGAAGGGCGATGCCTTCTGCGTGTCGACGACGTGGACCTGGATTTCGCGCTCTTTGATGGAGCGAAGGACATCGAGGAGGGCGGGCATGTCGAAGGAGTCGCGGAGGCATTCGCGATGGGCTTCGAGGAGCATGGGGAAGTCGGGGTACTGCGAGGCGACGGTGAGGAGGTCGTGAGCGCGTTTGCGCTGCTGCCAGAGCGGGGTGCGCAGCTGCATCCGGCGGCGCGGAAGGAGCAGGGCGCGAGCGGAGGCTTCGCGGAATTTCGCGGCAAAGAGGGCGGTGGAAGCGAGCTGGCGGACGACGAGGTCCTGAGCAACTGAAGGATCGGGGAGGAAAAGCGCGGGGTCGGGCGGATTATCGACGTCAGGAAAACGGAGAACGAAGCCGTCGTCAGTGGACATGGTTTCGACGTGGGGTCCGCCGGCGTTTTGGATTTGCGCGGCGGCGGCCATGGCCCAGGGAGTGTGAATGCGATTGCCGAAGGGGGTAAGCACGCAGACGCGCCAGTCGCCGAGGTCGTCGCGGATGCGTTCGACGACGATGGTCCTGTCATCTGGAACGACGGTTGTTACATTTGCCTGGTCGGTAAGGAACTGGAGGAGATTTTCGGCGGCCTGGGTGTCGAGGTCGTGTTCGCGAACGAGGCGGCTGATGGCTGCGTTCGGCGGAAGGGCACGAAGTTCGCGGACGAGCGCGCCAATGCGGCGGCCAAATTCGAGAGGGCGCCCGGCAAGGTCTCCGTGCCAGAAGGGCAGACGGCCGGGCTGACCTGGCGCGGGCGAGACGAGGACGCGGTCGTGGGAGATTTCGTCGATGCGCCAGGTGGAGGCGCCTAGGATGAAGGCCTGGCCGACGCGGGATTCGAAGACCATTTCTTCGTCGAGTTCTCCGACCCGGACCGGCTTTTTGTGTTCGCCGCTGAGGAAAACGCCGTAGAGGCCGCGGTCGGGGATGGTTCCGGCGTTGAGGATGGCGAGGCTTTTTGCGCCTTCGCGGGGGCTGAGGAGATTGGCTTCGCGGTCCCAGGTGATGCGGGGACGGAGCTCGGCGAATTCCTCGGAAGGATACTTGCCGGCGAGCATGTCGAGGACGTTGAAGAAGGTGGAGCGGGTGAGAGTGGTGAAGGGAGCGGCGCCGCGCACGAGGTTGTAGAGGTCTTCGACGGCGATAAACGGCTCGCGGGGCGGTTGGCCTTTGAGTCGCGGGATCGTGAGCGCGGGCGGATGGGCGACGGTGGCGACGATCTGCTGGGCGAGGACGTCGAGCGGATTGCGGAGCATCGCGGTCGACTCGACCTGGCCCTCGTGCATGGCGCGGGTGATGGCGGAGCAGGCGATGAGGTCGGCGCGGTACTTGGGGAAGATGATGCCTTCGCTGACGACTCCGACTTTGTGGCCGGCGCGGCCGATACGCTGCATGCCGCTGGCGACCGAGGGCGGGGACTCGATCTGGATGACGAGGTCGATGGCGCCCATGTCGATGCCGAGCTCGAGGGAGGAGGTGGCCACGACGGCACGGATCTGACCGTTTTTGAGCTGGTCTTCGATTTCACGACGTCGGGCCGCGGCGATGGATCCATGATGAGCGCGGGCGAGGGGTTTCTGGGCGAGATCGTTGATGAGTCCGGCAAGGCGTTCGGCGGTGCCGCGGTTGTTGACGAAGATGAGGGTGGACTGGCGCTTGAGGATGATGGCGAGGAGGCGGGGGGGGATGGTGGTCCAGATAGAGGCGCGTTTTTGGACTGCTGCGTCGGGCGCCAGTGGATCTGGCTCGGGAGCTTTCAGGTCTTCAACGGGAACTTCAACTTTGAGTTCGAGGCGTTTGGGAGTGGAGGCGTTGATGATCGTGACCGGACGCGGTGCAGTTGATTCGTCGGAGACTTCGTTGCCGCCGAGGAACAGCGCTACTTCTTCGAGTGGACGCTGTGTAGCGGAGAGACCGATGCGTTGGATGGGTTGTTGCGCGATGGCTTCGAGGCGCTCGAGGGTCAGGGCGAGGTGGGCTCCGCGTTTGCTGGGGACGAGGGCGTGGATCTCGTCGACGATGACGGTGTCGACGGTGCGAAGGGCGGAAGCGGATTCGGAAGTGAGGAGGAGGTAAAGGGATTCGGGAGTGGTGATGAGGATGTCAGCGGGATGGCGGCGGAAGCGGGCTCGCTCGATGGGGGGCGTGTCGCCGGTGCGGATGGCGATTGCGGGAGGGCGGAAGGGGACGCCTGCGGCGCGGGCGAGGGGTGCGATTTGATCGAGGGGAGTGCGGAGGTTGCGCTCGACGTCGACAGCGAGAGCTTTAAGGGGGCTGATGTAGACGACGCGACACCCGGCGGCGTCCTTTGGGTCGTTCGATTCAGGCGGAGAGTGGAGCGAGAGGCGATCGAGGCACCAGAGGAAGGCGGTGAGGGTTTTGCCGGTGCCGGTGGGAGCGAGGATGAGGGTGCTTTCGCCGCGAGCGATGGCGGGCCAGCCAAGACGCTGCGGGAGAGTGGGCGTGCCGAGGATGGAGCGGAACCAGTCGCGCGTGATGGGGTGGAAGAGGGCGAGGGGGTCCATCTGAGGTGAGGATACTGCGGAGCGAGTGACGAGCGAAAAAGCGAGGGTGAAGCGAGGGAAAAACGAGGGAAAAGCGAGGGAGAAAAGCGAGGGAAAGGCGAGGGAAAAGCGAGGGGAAAGCGAGGGAAAAGCGAGGGAGAAAAGCGAGGGAAAGGCGAGGGAAAGGCGAGGGAAAAGCGAGGAAAGAGCGAGGGAAAGGCAAGCGAGAAAGGAGTGGACTGAGGCTCGCCGGTTCCTGGCCTTTACGCTCGTTCTTCCGCTCGTCTTCCGCTCGTCTTTCCGCTCGTTTTTCTGCTAGCGGATTGGTTTGTACCAGACGGTTTTGGGGGTAAGCATGGTTTGCCAGTGGGAGTCCATGCGGGGCTGCTCGCTGAGGCCGAGGAAGAGGATCCCATCGGGCGGAAGGGCGCGGTGCATGGTGAGCAGGACGCGGAGGCGCATGTCCTGGGGGAAATAGATCATGACGTTGCGCAGGAAGATGACATCGAATTTGTCCGGTGAAGCGGCGGGCTGACAGAGGTTGCGTTGCTGAAAGCGGCACAGGCGCTTGATGTCGGGGTGGACCTCCCACTCGTCACCGGTGCGCACCATGTACTTGACCAGGAAACGGGCGGGCAGGCCGCGGTTGATCTCGATGCGCTGATAGCGGCCGGCAGAAGAGCGCTCGACCATTTCGGCGGACAGATCGGTGCCGAGAATTTCAATGCGCCAGCCAGCGAGGAGTGGAAAATGCTCGCGCAGCATCATGGCGATGGAATAGGCTTCCTGGCCGGAAGAGCTGGCGGCGGACCAGAAGCGGAGGGTACGGGTATCGCGGCGGTTCTCGATGAGGGTGGGGAGCAGCGTTTCGCGGAGGTAGTCGAAGGTGGGGGTGTCGCGAAAGAAGCTTGTCTCATTGATGGTCATGGCCTCGGCGACGGAACGCTCGAGGGCGGCGCCGGGGCCGGAGCGGAGGGCCGAGACAAGCTGGCTGAGAGACTGCATGCCGCGATTGCGGAGCAGGCACTGGAGTCGCGATTCGAAGAGGTAGTCGCGGGAGGGATCGACCTGATTGCCGGAGTTGCGCAACACCACGGTGCGCAGGTACTCGTAGTCGAGGGGGGAGGCGGTCATACGGCGGCGGTCTCCAGGCGCGGCAACCGGGGAGCGGCGGCGAGCCGAAGGATCTCCGAGGGGAGGGCGTCGAGGGGGAGAACTTTGTTGGCGAGCCCGGCGTTGACCACCGAGCCAGGCATGCCCCAGACGACGCTGGTCGCGCCGTCCTGAGCGAGGATGGCGCCGCCGGCAGAACGGATGGCGCGCGAACCGGCGAGGCCGTCGGAGCCCATGCCGGTGAGGATGATGCCAAGGACGCGCCCAGGGCAGACGGCAGCGGCCGAGCGAAAGAGAACATCGACGGAGGGGCGGCAGAAGTTTTCCGGCGGGTTCTGGTTCAGGCGCAGGCAGAAGTCGCGGGTCAGCTCGAGATGCCAGTCGCCGCGGGCGATGTCGACAACTCCGGATTCCGCGTGGGCGTCCGGAACGGCTTCGCGGACGTGGAGGGGGCAGAGGCTGTCGAGCCGTTCGGCGAGGAGCCCCGTAAAGAGCCGCGGCATGTGCTGCACGATGAGAATGGGCAGCGGGAAAGTCGCGGGGATTTTGGGAAGCAGGACCTCGAGCGCGGCGGGGCCTCCGGTAGACACGCCGATGACGACGATCCTGGGAGGATGAGACGAGGGGGGCGTGAGTACGGGATGAGGATCGGGGACAGGGCGTGGAGCAGGGCGGGATTCGGGGGGGAAGAGCGCGAAGATTTTAGGGAGCAGTTCGCGGCTGAGCGTTTCGACGCCCTGGCGGACGCCGTTCTGGGCGCCGGGCTTGGTGACGTAGTCGGTGGCGCCGCGGGAGAGAGCCTCGATGGTGACGCGCGCGCCGCGTGAGGTGAGGGTGCTGCACATGATGACGGGGACGCGGCGATCGTGACGGCGAATGGCGGAAAGGACCTCGAGGCCATTCATGCCGGGCATTTCAATGTCGAGCAGGACGAGGTCGGGGTGGATGCGCTCGAACGTGGCAAGGCCTTCCTGGCCGCTGGAGGCGCTGGCGGTGATTTCGATCGAGGGTTGCGGATCGAGGACCATGTGCAGAAGGCTGCGCATCACGGCGGAGTCATCGATATGAAGCACGCGCACCTTGCGTGGAGACCCGGGGCGTGGAGACCCGGGGTGCGGAGACGCGGGGCCCGCAGGTTGTGGGGAAGAGGTCATAGCTCATCGACTCCCGCCATGCGCAGCTTGTCGAGCAGACCCGCTTCATCGAAGGGCTTGACGAGGTACTCATCGGCGCCGGCGAGGAGGGCGGCTTCGATGTGGTCGTTTTCGGCTTCGGTGGTGACCATAACGATTTTGGTGGCGTCGAAGTCATGGTCGGCGCGGGCGGCCTGCACCATCTCGATGCCGGACATGACGGGCATGTTCCAGTCGACGAGGGCTACGGTGAAGGGGCCGGAGTTGCGGAGACAGGCAAGGCCCTGCTTGCCGTCGGCCGCCTCCACGCATTCGACTCCATGCTCGGCAAAGAGCGAATGGAGGTAGTTGCGGATGAAGCGCGAGTCGTCGACGACCAGGGCGCGCATGGTTTTCCTTTCCGCTGCCCTCCGGCCCTAGGCGGAGAAGGCGCTGGCGAGTCGCATCGGATCGAGACGCTCGGGTTCGAGGCTGACCAGAAGCCGGTCTTTGAGCTTCCAGGCGCCGTCAAACAGGGCCTGGCGGCGGGCTTCGAGGGTCGCCGGGTTGGGTTCGTGATCGGCGGCCGAGACGTGAAGGACTTCGCCAACGGAGTCGACAAAGAGGCCGAAGAGGCCATCGCCGTTCTCGAAGACCAGAACATCTTCGGGTTTTTTGGCGGGCTCCATGCCGAGCAGGCGGCGGAGAGAGACGGCGGTCAGGACTTCGCCGCGGTAATGCACGAGTCCGCCGACAAAATAAGGAGCCAGCGGAACCGGCTGCGTGGCGGGCTTGCCGAGGATTTCGAGCACATGGGCGATGGGGATGCCGTAGAGTGTGTCGCCGACGACCACCGAGCAGACTTCCTGAGCGGGACTGGCGTCTGTGTCATTCATCGTGCTTCCTCCGCGGATTCGATAGTGGCGCGCTCGACGACATTCTCCAGAGGAGGAATGGCGGCGAGGCTGACAATGCCGGTGACTTTCTCGTGGAGGAGGGTGATACCATCGGCGACCAGGCCCGAGCCGGCTTCCTCGAGCTGGCGCCCGCCGGTCACGTCGAGAACCTGAGAGACGGTCATGCCCACGTGGCGCTGGCCATCGCGGCAGACCACCACGGTGGTCTGCGCCGTGGGATCGTCGCCGGCCGCGTCCATGAAGTCCGAGGCAGCGTCGTCGAGGGGCAGAAGCGCTCCCTCGAAACGGAGGACGGGACGCGAGCCGGCAAGCTCGATGCGGGAACGCGGGATCCGTTCGATGCGGACCACGGTTTCGAGCGGAAGGGCCGCGCGGCGGTTGCCCGTTTCCACAAGCAGGAAATCCTGTTGGCCGACGCGGTTTTCGTCGACGACATCGTCGATCTCGGCGGTGAGGCTGACCCCCGCGTTTTGGGCAATGGCGCCGGGATTGAGGATGAGAGCCATTTCGCCGTTGCCGAGAATGGTGGCGCCGGCATAGAGGCCGATCTCGCGCAGGACCGCGGCGAGCGGCTTGACGACAATTTCTTCCGGGTCGGCAAGCCCGTCGACGACCAGGCCAAAGCGTCGGCCATCGGCATTCAGGATGGCGATGTCGCAGGGAGCGCCAGGCTCACGAGGAGATTGCTGGAGCAGTCGATCCAGAAAGACCAGGGGGAGGAGGCGGCCGCGCAGGCGATAGAGGGCGGCGTTCTCCAGGCGTTCAATGCGGGTGTCGTTTTCGCCGGTGCTGAGGTGCACCAGCTCGGTGAGCGATCCCTGGGGCACAGCGAAGTTTTGTCCGCGACTGCGCACAATGAGGGCGGGGATGATGGCGAGAGTCAGAGGAATGCGGAGCCGCAACACGGTGCCCTTGCCGGCGCGGCTGTCGACTTCCACTTTGCCGCCGATTTTTTCGACGTTGGTGCGGACCACATCCATGCCCACGCCGCGTCCGGAGACGCTGGTGACGGTGGCCGCTGTGGAGAAGCCGGGCAGAAAGATGAGCTGCAGGATCTCGCGCTCATTCATCTGCTCGGCGCGCTGCGGTGTAACCAGCTGTTTTTCGACAGCCTTCTGGCGGATTTTCTCGATGCTCATGCCCGCGCCGTCGTCGTGCACCTCGACGATAACGTGGCTGCCTTCGTGACAGGCCCGCAGGCGAATCACGCCTTCGACGAGTTTACCCTGCGCGATGCGGACCTCGGGCATCTCGATGCCGTGGTCGATTGAGTTGCGGATGGAATGGGTAAGCGGGTCGCGGATGGCCTCGAGCAGGCTCTTGTCGAGCTCGGTTTCCTGGCCCTCCATTTCGAGGCGGACTTTCTTATCGAGGCCGAGCGCCAGGTCGCGAACCAGGCGCGGGAAGCGCGAAAAGACATGGCTGACCGGCTGCATGCGCGCCTTCATGACGGATTCGCGCAGATCGGCGGTGACCATATCGAGGCGGCGGCCGAGGATCGCAAAGCCGGCATCGGCGTTGGTGGCCTGGAGGATCTGGTTGCGGGTGAGAACCAGCTCCCCGACCAGGTTCATCATGCGGTTGAGCAACTCGACGTCGACGCGCAGGGTGGAGTCGGCGGTGCCGGAGGTGGAGGGCGCCTGTGTTTCCGGAGGCGAAGATTCAATCGTGGACCGCCCAGGAAGCGAAGAGGGTTTCTGGGCAGCGGCGACGGATCGAGGTTCCGTTTGCGGACCGGCTGCGGGTTCTTCGGCTTCCATGGGCGGCCCTGCCTCGCCGGTCTGAGCCGGGGGAGGCGCACTTTGACCATGGCCGCGCCTGCGCGTGGCGCGTGGCTTATGGAATTTGGCGGGTTGAGTGGATGCGTCCACCGAGGCGGCCAGAGCGGGCTCGGCCACCGCAACCTCGGCTTCGCCGATTTGTAGTTCTTCGAGACGCGCGATTATAGCGGCGTCCTGCTGCTGGCTCTCACCCTCTGCGCCA
>Ga0181520_10011861_pt1 | contig 11340 bp, 7 predicted proteins | sample PEATcosm2014_Bin_29_FD_132451 | JGI IMG/M metagenome (GOLD analysis project Ga0181520, IMG submission 132451) | Peatland microbial communities from MTU Mesocosm Facility, Houghton, MI, USA - PEATcosm2014_Bin02_30_metaG | ecosystem: Environmental > Terrestrial > Soil > Wetlands > Peat | place...
TAGGAGTGCTCCTTATATTTTTTTTCAATAAATTATTATCTCATCGATTTATTGCTGTCGGAAAGATGCTGTTTTATCAGAATGAATTAATAAAAGCCTACAATAGACTACCTAAACAGGATTATTACTTTAAACTTTCAACCGGGTTTTCAGAATTACCTGATTTATGGGAAACAATCTGCAAAACGGCATCTTTGAAATCAGGGGATAGAGCCGTCAACAGATTCCAAAGCTAATCCTCTGCAGTAGTCAAACACACAATTTGAGATAGTAATATTCTTAAATCCCCCGTTGGATTCCGTACCGAATTTAATTCTTCCGGTTGGATGATAACCGTATTCATGATTATTAGAACATTTGTAAGTTCCGTCCAACAGAGTTCCTTCATCATAACCGCTTAACTGACAATTAGTGATTGTAACATTTTCCGTGGGACGAGCATAACCTAATGCAAAAGAACTCTTCAAACAAATTCCGTCATCATAAAGCGAGTTGATAAACAAATTAGAAACCCGCACGTTTTTACAGCAATCGATATCTATAGCGTCTCTGTTGGTATCAATTTTAAGATTGTCTATAGCTAGATTATCAACACCAGCAGCTAAAATAGCGAACCAACCTCCATGAATAATCGAAATATCGCGGATGATGACATTGCGGCAGCGGTACAAACTAACAAACTTGTTTGCATCTTGTTTTGAACCATTCACCAAATCTTTATAAAGATTTTTGCCATTTATCCAGCCGCCGCCGATAATTGAAACATTTTGAATGTCATAACCATAAATGAGGCTGTTTTTCCAATGACTATGCCCCAGGTCCTGATACTTGACACTGATGCTTTCTTCCTCTTCGTGGTAACCTTTTTGGTCATTAACCGGTGCGGCAACGATAGCAGCGCCCTGGTCGATCAGCAGGGTTATATCGCTTTTCAGTCGAATGGAACCACAAGAATAATTACCAGCCGAATAGGTATTTTCATTATATGGTTTATTTCTAATAAAGTTAAAATTAGTTTAATAATAAACTTTTATTGTCATAACCGAAAATTTCTTTGTATTCAATTTAACAACATTGCCCTCAAACTTTATCTGCTGTCCTTCCTTTTCGATAAAGTTTGATTCGACAATTTTTTTAGGAACAACAGGTAAAGTTAAAGTTGCTTCTGAGTCATTTCCCTTAGATTCGTACCATTGGATCACCCATGCGTCTGAATCCAGCGCTTTCTTAACAGAAGTTAAAATCAGGTTATCACCTTCCAATTTGATGAACGATTTTTGTTCCGGAAGTTTACCTTTGTGTACCGTACTTAATTCAGCTATTAAGGGCTGGTTAAATTCATATCCTTTTCGGATTGTATTTGCCTCTTTCCAATCTCCTGAATGCGGGTACAAAGAGTAATCAATTGAATGTTTTTCCATATCGGTAGTAGGATCAGGGGACTTTGGGGAACGAAGCAGTGAAAGTCTCATTACATTATCTTTTATATCATAACCATACTTGGAATTATTAAGCAAACTTATACCATAATCGATGTTAGAAAGATCCGCCCATTTTTCAGCAGGGACTTCATACCTTGCTTTCTGCCAATTTGTTATTCGCTGAGTTGAACGCTGAATAGTTCCGTAGGGAATTTCGTAAGTAGCAACAGTATCATTGACCGAGACGGGGAAAGCGACCTTCAACATTGTATGCGCTTCCCACCAATCTATGTTCACATTAAAATCAATTCTGTCGATTCCATTATATAAGATAACATCCTGAACAAAAAAAGATGTAGGGAAATCCTCCGTTGGAAAATCCTTTTTTACTCCCGGTTTCAGGTAATCACGGTACAGCCTTACGATTGATCTTATTGGACCGGTCTCGATTACTTCAGCCTTTCTAAAAGTCGATGGATACTCGACTCCGGTAAACCCTATGTTCCATGCATCATATTCTTTAGGGACATCCTGAAGCAACTGAAGTTTATTCCCTTCATCCGTTAAAATTTCCTTGTTATTTCTTTTATCGATAATATTACCAACCCAGCCTGTAGAAGTATCAATCTTAACTTTAAAGAATTTGTTTTCAATTCCGTCTTTTGCAGTGACTAAATCCGACTTTGATTCAGTTGATTTTCCATTTTTAAGAATAAAAGTTTTATAGCCAAGTGAAGGGACATTATCGGCGACAAATAAAATTTCATTAGTAAAGCGGTCTATTTCTATTATTTGAGACGGAATTTCTTTGCCGCTGGTTTCAATTATTTTATATTCATTCTTATCTCCCTGAGGAAGGATAAACTTAACGACGTCTGTTCTATCCCACGCTAAAGGATTATAAACAATTAAAGGTTCGCCAGTTTTTATTTTTGATGTATTAATATTTTTGCTTATTTCATCAAAAGCGCCATTGAGTAAGAAATCCCCGATTTCTTTTACTTTCTTATAATTTTCAACCGCATCGATATAAATTTCTCTAATACCTGAACCGGGCAAAATATCATGGAACTGGTTAAACATAGTATATTGCCAAGCATCATTGATATCTTTAGAGCTATATTTATTACCAAACAAAGTTGATATGGTTGAAAAATTTTCAGTTTCTGATAAAAGTGTTTCGCTTTGACGGTTAAACTTTTTAATCTGATCGTGTGAAGTAAAAGTGCCCTGATGATATTCAAGATACAGCTCATCATTCCAAACGGGGAGGGTTGACAGGTCCTGATTCTTCAGCCAGTTTATATAATTTGCGGCGGTACCATATTCGATATTTGGATATATATCCAAAGTTTTTAAGTGCTCAATTCTATCAATCATATCGATGGTAGGACCACCGCCATGATCACCGACTCCAAAGAGAATCATAAATTTCCTAAAACCGGTATTAGCCTCGAACTGACGTAACCAATCAACTAATTTATAAGATTGAGTAATTGTATTAACATAATCGAAGGGGAAATAAGAAAGTATTCTTGAACTATCGGGAGATTGCCACCAAAATACTCTGTATGGGAAAACATTTGTTTCATTCCAGCCTATCTTCTGCGTAATGAATGCATCGATTCCTGCATTTTGATAGAACATAGGAATATTCCAATTATACCCAAACGAATCCGGGTTCCAACCTATTTTTATATCAACATTTAAATTCTTTTGAAAATAAGATTTAGCATAAAGTAATTGCCTATCCCATGAAAGACCGCTTGGTAAATTGCAATCCGGTTCTATCCACATTCCGCCAACAACTTCCCATCTACCGTCTTTTATTCTGTCCTTGATACCCTGAAAAACATCCGGGAATAAATCCTGCATCCATTTAAAATATTGAGCGGCGCTTTGCGTATATGTAAACAAAGGTCTTTCATTCATAACATGCAGGACTGAAGCAAAGGTTCTGCGGCAAACCTGTTCGGTTTCAATTGAACGCCATAGCCATGCCGCATCAATATGGGCATTTGAATCAAAATATAATGTAAATTTTTTTGCGAATTCTTTAATAGGAGTTAACTGCGAACGGACTTTTTCCATAGATTCTACAAATTTCAAATAATCACCACTCCTTAAAGCGTCAACATCAACTTCTGCAGCAAGTTTTTGAAGCAATTCGTTTAATGATGCTTTTTCATTCTTATCAATTGTTGATTTATCAATATGTGGATCAGTTTTAACACTACTATTTGACTGATAAGTATCAAAGGATAGAAGTTTTTGTCCAACTTGCAAACTTAAAATAAAATCTTGTATCGACTGCTGAATTTTTTCAGATTTACCGGATTGAATCCTAGCGCGTAAAAGCCGGAGAGTGCCGCCTGTATTTATTGCTTTAATAGCAAGAGTGAATTTTTGTCCAGGTTTTCCATTTTCCGTAAGAACAAAATCACCGTCCCATGGAAAGTAACCTTTACTAACACCATTAATCCACAGATAACCGTAATCATCTACTGAAAGAAGAAGATTGATTTTTCCCTGAACAGGTTCGCCAAGAATTTTATCAGGTAAAATAATTTCTTTTCTAAGCCAGCATGAATCATCGTAATTTTTCTCGCCTATCTTTAATGTACTCCATGTCGAATCGTTAAAGTTAACCTCATAAGGATTACCATTAAAGAAAATATTTTTTTCACTCAGATTTTGACTGATTTTCCAATCATCAAGCGAACAACTTGCCAACTTATCAAGATTACATACAAGATTATCGATATTTGTTTGAGCAATTAAGCTAATTGGCAGGAATAAATATAAAAATAAAAGTCTAAAAGTTTTCATTTTTTTGATCCTTTAAAATATTTTTTACTAATTCAATTGAAATATTCAAAATTTTTTACCGACATATAGAATTCGACCCTGCCGACAGGCAGGGATAATTTTGCAAAAATGGCTGTCTAATAAGTTATTGCTCAATCTATATAATTGACACAATTGAAATAAGCCTTTGACTTGGAGAGATATACAACAAGTAATTTAAAAAACCTCTGTTTTAAAAATTACAATATTTTCACATTTTTGTTTTTTAGTATAAAAATTACACCCATAATAATCATAACACCACCCCACCAAATATCGGGATGAAGATAGGAAAGAACTTTTTTAACAGGGCATGGATGTATTAGTAAATATATTCCATTTATTTCAATTATCATTCCCATAATGGAAAGAATTAATCCAACGAAAAACCATATTGGTTTCATAACAATTTCTCCTTTAACCCCGGAAATTTCCGGGATGATTCAATTTACCAAAAATAAATATTCAACAAAATAAAAACGACAAGAGAAATAAGGGCTAAAAACTCCGGACGTTTAAAAAAGATGATATTCTTATTTAAACTCTCTTTCGTTAAACCTTTAACAAGCCCTACCAATTCCTCTTTTGGTTTTTTCTTTGTGAAAAGACTAATTACAATTGTTACCACAAAGCAAATTAACCAAGCCCACCATGCCCGCCAGAAATTTGCAGCCATATCACTAGCAGGACTTGAAAGAGTAATAAGGCTTAAACTTATCCAGCTAAATTTCACGGCTAAATACATAATGAAGGACGCAAACATACCGGTAATCAATCCCCAAAAGGCGCCGGAAGGAGTAATCCATACAACAAACATTCCAAGCAGCATGGTTGCAAACAGAGGTGCATTAACCCATGAGAAAATGGCTTGCATATAGTCCATTATGCTGGGAAAACTCATCGCCCAATAGGCAGTTCCAAGACTAATAATTATTCCGACAATTGTTGCGGCTCTACCCATCCACAATAAATGAGCTTCCGAAGCATTTTTATTAATAATTGATTTATAAATATCATAAGTCCAAACAGTATTAAATGCACTAACATTTCCAGCCTGACCCGCCATAAATCCAGCAAGTAAAGCCGTAACACCTAAGCCGACTAGACCTACGGGGTAATAGCGAGCAATTAATAAAGGAAAAGCTGAGTCATAATTTAAATGCCCACTATCAGTGAGCAAATGAAAACCGCTTTTAGGATCATTTGCAAGAATAAGAGCTATAAGACCTGCAAGAATGACAATAAACGGTATAGCCATTTTAAAAAATGAAGCAAGAATGGGAGCCATTCTGGCTGAACGAAGATCTTTAGCAGAGAAGGCTCTTTGTATGACAAGGAAGTCAGTAGTCCAATATCCGAATGAAAGGACAAAACCTAATCCAAGCACAATTCCACCCCAAGTTATCATCATCCCATTTTGGGAAGGATTTCCGGAAGTTGACCATAAGGTATTAAATGATTGTGGAATTCTTGCCATAATATTATGTATCCCCCCGAGTTCGATTAAACCGAGAACAGAAACAAGAAATAACCCGAACCAGATGAGAAAGAATTGAATAATCTCGGTAAATATAGCTGACATTAGCCCGCTAAGGGTAACATATACGGCAACCGTAAGCGCAGATGCCCACATGCTAATATGCCAAGACCAACCAAAGAACGTATGAAGTACCAATGCCATAGCATAAAGGTTAATGCCTGAAACAAGCAGTGTCATAACAGCAAAAGAAATTCCATTTAATACTCTGGTCCTTTCATCAAAGCGAAGTTTTAAATAACCGGGAACTGACTTTATCCTGCCGGAATAATAAAACGGCATCATATAAATTCCGAGGAAAAGCATTGCGGGAACAGCGCCAATCCAGTAAAAATGTGCAACGAACATCCCATATTTAAAAGTATTGCCAGTCATACCCAAAATTTCCACGGCGCCTAGATTTGCAGATAGAAAAGCAAGCCCTGCGACCCAAGAGCTGTTTTTTCTTCCTGCGAGGAAAAAATCATTTTCATTCTTAGTGAATTTTTTTAAATAAAAGCCGATTCCTATTACAAATCCGAAATAGATTGCTATAATTAGCCAATCTACAAACGAGAGACCGATTGCACTCATACTTATATCCTTAGAAATAATTGTTTTGGATTATAAAAAAAAATTTGTACTACTTTTTGTAAAAAAGTCTGCTAACTTTCAAAATATTCAGGAGTAAATATAAATAAAAGTACAGAAGAAAAATCTCACCTCAATAAAGTTGAAAATTTGATTGATTTATAGAATCATCCGAAACTATCTCAGCAAAATCATTTTTTTTATTGCAACGCAGCCGCCCGCCATTATGCGATAAAAATATACGCCGGAGGCGAATCCACCTTTGGAAGATACTCCGCTTGGAATTTGCCTGCTGGTTAATAATAGCTGTGTATTGAAAATTATTGAATGTTCACCCGGGTTCTGATATTCATTTACAAGAGTAGCAATTTTATTGCCAAGTATGTCAAAAATTTCAAGTTTTACTAAAGTTTCACCCCGGAAAGAATTTTGTGAAGCTGTTACAGAATATCTAATCACAGTTGAAGGATTAAATGGATTTGGATAATTTTGATAAAGCTTTAATAAACCAGCAGGAGTATTGGCTATTTGTTCAATGTTCAAGGTTTTTATGCTGTCGTTATTTTGAAAAACTTGAAGAGAATTAAAAGCATTGCCGTCAAAATCAAACATAGCATAGTTTTCCCATGAAGAGCCAACAGGAGGGACTGAAATATAAGCGGGCTCCCAATAAAAAAAGCCTGTGCCTTTTTTGTTACTGGTATTTTCAATTAATCCTCTTATATATAATATAAAGTTTTTTTGTCCCTGTGGACTCACAGGATAGTTCTGTGGAAGTTTTGTTGAATCAAATCCCACATTATTTACTCCATCATCAACATATGCAGAAGTCCATGGGTATGCGGTTTCAACAATTACAATATCTTTATTATAACGTGCTGAAAGATCATTCAGATTACTTTGAAGTTGTGATAATGTTCCATGAGACGGATACCATGGATAATAAGATAATCCGATAACATCGAACTGCACACTTTGAGAAGTAATTAAACTATCAAAGAACCACCGGCAAGTACTGTTATTACCCCCCTGGTCTATATGAATCATTATTTTAACAGATGTGGAACCGGCAGCATCTTTAACGCCTTGAATACCCTTTTTAACAAGAGAGGCGAAATTTGTCCAGGCATTGGATGATCCTGAATTTTCGCCATCCGGCCAAAGCATCCCATTTGTAATCTCATTACCAACTTGAACCATATCAGGAAGAGTATTTTGATTTTTTAATGCGGCAATAACATTTTTAGAATAAGTATAAACGCTGTCTTCCAAGACCGAAAAAGGAAGAGTATTCCAGGCTGCAGGTTTAGATTGATGACCCGGATCAGCCCATGTATCTGAATAATGAATATCCAGAAGAAATTTAAATCCCTTAGTTTTTATTTGCTTTGCAAACTTGAGAGTTGAATCCAGCCCACAGTAAAGACCTTGCGGCGTATGCCAAAGGCGTAGTCTAACATAATTAACGCCGCTTGTTTTAAATATATCAAGCACATCCTCCGGCGAGCCAATTGATTTCCAGACACCGCCAGCATCTTCAATTTGCTGTGCAGTTGATATATCAATACCTCTAATAAATAAAGAACTATCCGTCTGTGCTAGGACAGATAATTGAAGGCAAATAACCAAGATGAAAAACAAAATTTTTTTCACATATACAAAGAATGATAGATATAAATATTTATTTACCGGCTGCAATTTTATAATGAACCACAGATAGTTCCCTAAGCACTTTTGCACTAAATTCAGGAGTAATATCCCGTTGTGGTTCAGCAAGCATCTCATATCCGACCATAAATTTTTTCACACTGGCTGATCTTAAAAGCGGGGGGAAAAAGTGCATATGGAAATGCCACTCTGCATGATCTTTCCCATCTGTAGGCGCCTGATGTAAACCTGCCGAGTATGGAAATGATGTCTGGAATAAATTATCATATTTTGTTGTTATTATTTTAATAGCATTAGCAAAATCTTTAATCCCCTGTTTTTTCAATTGAAGAATGCTTGTTATTTTTCGTTTAGAAATAATTAAAGTTTCATAGGGCCATATTGCCCAAAAGGGCACCACAATAACAAAAGAATCATTTTCATATACAATTCTTTCGTCAAGCTTTATTTCCAGCTTTAGATAATCTGAAAGCAGACTACGTTTATTTTGCTTGTAATATTTTATAAATTGTTGTAATTCTTTCTTCGGCACTACCGGAATGCTTTTCTGTGCCCAAATTTGCCCGTGAGGATGAGGATTGCTGTTACCCATTATCGAGCCTTTATTCTCGAATATTTGCACATGATTTATTTCATGCCTCGAACCTAAAGTTCTATATTCATCGCAAAATGCAGATATTACTATTTCAATATCATTTTCATTCATTTCGGCTAAAGTCAAATCATGTCTGGGAGAAAAATTTACTACTCTGCAGATACCCGTTTCATTTTCGGCAATCAGCAAATTGTTTTTGTTTATCATAGAATCATGTACATTTTCTTTAAGAGCCGAAAAGTCATTTGTAAAAACAAAAGTACCATCATATTGAGGATTTATTTCGCCGTTGGCCCGTTTATTACCGGGGCATAAATAGCAATCCGGTTCATATTGACGGCGCACATCGCTATCCGATTTGGAGACCTCACCCAGCCATGGGCGCTGTGTTCTGTGAGGAGAAACCAGGACCCATTCACCGGTTAAAATATTTTTCCGGCGGTGCGTGTTATTTTTGAAATCAGGTTTCTGCATTTTCATTAACATCGATAATATTTGTTCCGCTGCTGATTTTAGTTATATAAATTTTAGATTTAATATTAAACTTCTTTTCATATTCAACCGCAATTGATTTACTTACCGATTCGATCGCCTCATTCTCAACAAGGTTAATAGTACAGCCGCCAAATCCCCCTCCCATCATTCTTGATCCAAACACATAAGGATTATCTTTAGTCATATCTACAAGGAAATCGAGTTGCTCGCAGCTTACTTCATAATTCTTGCTTAAATCTTCATGGGCTTCATACATTAATAAACCGAATGCGGACAAGTTATAGTTTTCCAGTGCGTCACATGCCTTTAATAATCTTTCTTTTTCCTGAATGACATATTTACATCTTCTGTAAATTATTTTATTCAGTTTGGACTTATATTCATTAAGCAGATCAATAGATACATCACGAAGGCTTTGAATATGATGCAAATCTTTTTGAATTACTTTTACACCCTGATCACATTCTTTTCTTCGCCGATTGTACTCAGAAGAAGCAAGGGAGTGAGAGACACAAGTATCGAAAAGGACTATTGAAATATTCTCATAGTTAAATGGGAAATAATTAAATTCTAATGAGCGGCAATCTATTCTTAATACATTTCCGTCTTCACCAAAAATATTTATAAATTGATCCATAATTCCGCAATTAACACCAACGAAATCATTTTCGGCTTTTTGCGATATTCTAACAAGTGTAAGTTTATCAATACCCAAATTAAATATATAATTAAGAGCAAAAGCCAGCCCCGCTTCAAGCGCCGCAGACGAAGACAAGCCGGCTCCAATAGGGATATTTCCTCCAAAAACACAATTAAATCCTTTAAGGGAGTAGCCGGAAATATTGAATTGTTCAACAACCCCCATCAAATAATTAGGCCAGCCTTTTTCAGATTTTTTAAGATTATTTATTCCAAATTTATATTTTTCATTAATATCCAACGCAATTACAAAGCAGACATCATCGTTTCTTGGAGTAATTGCAAAATAAACTGCTTTATCTATTGCCGCAGGCAATACAAAGCCCATATTATAATCAGTGTGTTCGCCAATCAGGTTTACTCTTCCCGGCGAGCGGATAATTACAGGAATTTCATTAAATATCTCTTTAAATTTTAATTCAATAATTTTAGCTAATCTCATAATTTACTTTCGTAAGACAATTTACCAGCGCAACTAATCCTTACTTTAGGCATTCTTTTAGTAAAGAGATTTGTGATAATAACCAAAGCGGCACATCTAGATTATTTCTGTAAAAAATTAGCAGTCATATCACATTTACGCTTGCTGGAGTGGTAATTCTTTCTTCATTTAATTCTTAGAAATAATTGGATGCTAATTTTCTATTAGGATTATATAATATGTTATCAACAGTTCAATTATAATTTTTAACTTACACTTAATAATTTATTAAAAAGGTATAATGAAATGCAAACGATTGAAATATATAATTAATAGATATTTTTTCCAAGTAAAAGCAATAAATAGTAGAAAATATTTTTATTGAATTCATTATGAAGTTTATTAGACATACACTTTTTAGTTTAATTTTACGTGATACTGAAAATTGGGACATGAATATGTTAATACTTAATTACAAAAAATCTAGCGGGTGACTCTCATTATTTATCATTATTGCCCGTTATTTTTCTGAAGGTACTATTTTTTTTTAAAATATTATTGTGTATATTATTTATACGATAAAAAGCAAAGAGGTGTTGCAAGGAAGAAGTTGGTTGGAGTAAATAGTTCTACTCAATAGTTTTTCTGTTATTTTTAACTGTGACTAAATAAAGCATTATTAGTACCAGCAGTAAATAAAAGGTTGTACAATAAATAATAGGCATTATTTTTACTACAAGAAATATTGTTATAGTAAGCTATTTGAAAGATATGCTGATTTATATAAGTGTTATTCCTTTGCCATATAAGTATAAAACTCTTCTCATCTATAAATTAAAAAATTATGTTTTCAGCGGTAAATATTGCAATTATTCCCCATTAGAAAAAGTTTACTTGGATTTTCAAGCTTGTATATAACAATTAAATTTAAACATTATTAAGATAGTTCTTTCTAAATTATTTATATAAACAAAGAGGTACCAGAGATGAATAAAACAAAACTATTTTTTATTACTTTTGCTTTTTTAATGCTTGGGACTGCATTCGGGCAAGATAATACTTCTACTGAAGATTGGCTTGCTAAGAA
>Ga0181520_10011862_pt1 | contig 11338 bp, 11 predicted proteins | sample PEATcosm2014_Bin_29_FD_132451 | JGI IMG/M metagenome (GOLD analysis project Ga0181520, IMG submission 132451) | Peatland microbial communities from MTU Mesocosm Facility, Houghton, MI, USA - PEATcosm2014_Bin02_30_metaG | ecosystem: Environmental > Terrestrial > Soil > Wetlands > Peat | place...
ACCAGGCCCGTACCGACTTCGGTGGAGGCCTTGTCGAGCTGGCCCACGTTGCGCGGATTGTTGTAGTGGTCGATTACCTTGTCGCTGTATGCCATTTGGTTCCGTCCTTCTGCGGGGAAGCCGCGGTTCAATCATTGGATTCGACAGCATCAGCTGCCGATGCACTCACTTGGAAATCAGATACAACGAGGGCGCCTTAGTGCGCTGCCCATTGAATCTTGGTCAGGTCGATGCCTTCAAGTACCATCTCGTAAAGCGGAGAGAGCTGACGCAGATGCTTGACGATCTCGATGACCTTGGCGGCTACATAATCCACTTCGGCCTGGGTGTTGAAGCGGCCGAGCCCAAATCGAATCGAGCTGTGCGCAACGTCGTCGCCAAGACCGAGGGCCTTGAGGACATAAGATGGCTCGAGCGTGGCCGAAGTGCAGGCGGAGCCCGAGGAGACCGCTACGTCGTTGATGCCCATCAGCAGCGACTCGCCCTCGACATAGACGAAGCTCATGTTGAGATTGCCGGGCAGGTGGTGCTCCATGGTGCCGTTGATGTGAATGTAGTCGAGTTCGGACTCGAGCTTTTGCTGCAAGCGGTCGCGGAGGCCACGCAGGTAAGCGGCTTCAGTGTCCATCTCTTCCGAGGCGATCGCGCAGGCCTTGCCGAGGCCGACGATGCCGGGGACGTTGAGCGTGCCGGAGCGCATGCCACGCTCGTGGCCGCCCCCGTCGATCTGCGCGGCGATCTGAACGCGGGGATTACGCCTGCGGACGTAGAGCGCGCCGCAGCCCTTGGGGCCATAGATCTTGTGGGCGCTCAATGAGAGCACATCGATGTTGTCGGCAATTACATTGACCGGAACCTTGCCGACTGCCTGAACCGCATCGGTATGGAAGATGACACCCTTCTCGTGACAGATCTTTCCAATTTCGCGAATCGGCTGCAGCACGCCTATTTCGTTATTGGCGGCCATGATCGAAACCAAAATGGTTTTGTCATCGATTGCACGCTTCAGATCTTCGATGTCGATGAGACCGTCAGCTTTCACCGGGAGGTAGGTAACGCGAAAGCCGTACTTTTCGAGTCTCTTGCACGTGTCGAGGACTGCCTTGTGCTCGGTAACCTGAGTAATGATGTGATTGCCCCGCTCACGATACATCTCGGCGATGCCCTTGAGCGCAAGGTTGTTGCTCTCGGTAGCACCCGAGGTGAAGATGATCTCCTTTGCAGTCGCCCCAATGAGTTTAGCGATCTGCTCGCGAGCGGTTTCTACGGCCTGCTCGGCTTCCCAGCCAAAGGAGTGGTTGCGGCTGGCTGCATTGCCGAATTTGGTAGTGAAATAAGGCAGCATCGCCTCCAATACCCGTGGATCCATCGGGCTGGTGGCGTGATTATCCATGTAAATCGGCAGAGTTACGCCCGCCGGCGTCTCCACTTGGCTCGTAAGGGTGCTCATCTTGATCTCCGTCATCTACTTTGCATTTGTCTCCGCTTATCGCGGAGAGTGAACTGATTCTCTAAAGGGTCAAGGCAACCAAGCCATGAGCATCGGATTCTCGTTTGGCAGGTTGCACGCTTTCCGCAAGATCATGAATGCTGATGCTCTTCAGGACGCCTGCAATGGTTTCATTCACTCGGGCCAGCGGCTCCTTGATGGTGCAGCTTGGTGTGAGCTCGCACGACTTGGCCCCTTTTACGCAGGATGTTATGAAGAACGGGCCGTCGATGGCGAGAATCACCTCATAGGCCGAGATCTGCCGGGCATCGCGGGCTAGGGCATAGCCCCCGTTCATTCCGGCATGGGAACGAAGCAAGCCGTGCTTGGTGAGCAATTGAAGGATCTTTGCCAGCAATTGCGCCGGGATTCCGTAAGCGTCCGCGACTTCTTTGGCGCTCAAGGCAGACAGATCCGGGTGCTCGGCAAGATACTTGAGCGCCATCAGTCCGTAGTCCGCCTTTTTCGTAAGCTTGAGCATTCAGAGATATCCGACTTCTTCGGTCCGCATTCAGTATACGACCAAATCTGTCGGGATTTCAAGTCATAGAGACGTCCGATACGAAAGTACCGTTCTTGGCGAGCGTGGATTCTGGCAAATGCGGGAAGGTTTAAAGAAATGCCTGTTTTAAATTATTGAGAGGACCGCTACAATCGGGCGAATAGAGCAGTTCACCAACCAATCCCGACAGATGGCCACCACCTGCAAACACCCCAGAGTACGCATCGTCTCCCGGCACGAAGACACAGAATTCGTCGAGTGTCTGGAATGTGGCGAAGTCTTTGATTCCGAGGAGTTTCGCGACATGGAAATCGAAGAAACCGCCGAGCCAGAGGACGTCGCGGACGACATCTGAGACGTCGACAACCTCGATGGCCTATTTTGCGCCAGGGCCCGCGGTCGAAGACGTTCCGACTCGGCGCGATGCTGCCCATGCGTAATGGAACCCCGACACCACGGTAAGCACGATCGTGATATTGAGGGCTAGCGCCCTGAAGTCAGCGACCCAGAGGACGGGAGTGAGTTGGTGGAGCAAAACGGCGGCAATGGCTCCGACCTGAACCAATGTGTTTGCCTTGCCAAAGATGCTCGGACGGAACTCTCGACGGCCAACCGCCGCATAAAGAATGGCGGCGACGACCAGGATTCCGACATCCCTCCCGAAAACAAGGACGGTGACCCGCGCAGGAATCAATCCTTTGTGGGTCAGCACGAGAAACAGAGTGCTCAGAAGAAGCTTGTCAGCCACCGGGTCCAGATAGCTGCCAAGCATGGTTCGCTGCTTGAGAATCCGCGCCAGTGTGCCATCGAGAGCATCTGTTAGTCCGGCGGCTATGAAGAGCCCAAAGCCGAGGGCGTAGCGGTCCTCAAGAATAGCCGCAACCAGAAACGGGGCGAGGCAGATCCGGAGTAGGGTGAGGATATTGGGCGCCGCCCGAAGGGGATTCATGCGCGGGGTTGCTTCTCCAGACATGACAGGCTGTGTAGTCATTTAGTCAACACGTTCCGGCCCTTTCCTGGGCCGATGAGTATCAGAATCAAGCCAGAAAACTTGAGGCGCCGCAATGCCACGTGCCCCGGCGGCTTCCTTAGTAGGGAAAAAGGATGCATCCAGTTCGCAATTCGTGAATGATCCTACATTACTGCCGCACGAGCGCGACAGTCCCTCGATTTGTCAACGGGTTCAATCTTCCGATTGGGTCAGGAATTCCGTGCCAGGCGTGCCACACGCGGAACGACAAGCAAGGTCGCAGCGACGAAGAAGATAGACGCCGCAATGAACTCGAGCCGTGGGTTGCGCAGGTCTTCAATGAGAAGCTTTACGATGACGAGCGCAAGCGCTCCATAAGAAATGCGGGTGAGCTCTACCCGGCGCCAACGCCTTCCGGAAAAGGCAAGCAGCAAAGCAAGGCAGCAGATCACTCCTGTACGAATCAGTGCGATGTGATGGGCGCCAATTGGTACGGCGAGCGTGATCAGGAAGGCCAGGCCTTCTGCAAGAAACGCGCCAATAGCGAAAACTACCAGAGATATAGTTATCAAATGAAGGACTTGCAGGTGCCAGGCTTCATCCACCGTCGGCCGCTCCAGGGCATAGCACAGGGCCGCACTGACGGCGATGCCCGGCAGACTCCATGAGAAGTTGCTGGGGAGTGTTCCAATCAGGCAGTCAGAGGCACAGCGCGCGGCTCCGGAGATTGCTGTAACCAGGAGTAGAAGCAGCAGGCCCTGGTACTGCAGACCAAGGCGCCTCATGCGGACGCCGAGGATCGTAGCGCACACCGCTCCGGCGACAAGGAGAATAGCCTGACTGACTGAAGTGAAACCAAGAAGGGCGCCAGAAACAAAAAGGGCGAATGCCCACCAGGAGAATACAAAGTAATTCCGAGGGTCCCCGCTGCTTGCGAAGAGTCGGAAACACAACACAGAAACAATCACCAACAACCCCAGGCAGGCCCAACCCAGGAAGACAAGTCCATTCGGAACAAGCCAGGCGAATCCAATGGCCGCCAGGACAAACGCGATCGTTGTCTGCACCGTCTCAAAGGGGCAGATCGGTTTGCGCTGGGACACAGTTTTGACCGTGACGACTGTGGCCATGATGAAGAAGAGGATCAACGCGGGCGCCGCCAGCGACAGTTTTCCAAGGGGCGGATAGCTCGTCCGTAAGGATTGAGGGCTCGTATAGATGAAAAGGATCGCCCAGATCATCACATCTGCTGCAACAGCCGCGAGCACCCTGGCTCCTGCCCGACGATCGCGAATAGCGCCCACCTCACAGAAGGCAACTATGGAGAGAATCACGATAGTGAAAGGCAGAAGCGCATGCGTACCAATGGAAAGTGCAAAGGCCGCTGCGATTGAGCCGAAGTAAGCGACCGACAGCACCGGTGCTCGATCCTGTTTCCATGTAAGAGCAGAGGCAACCGCCACAAAACCGGCAAGAATTGCGGCTGCAGCTTCGGGCCTCAGCACTTTGAAGGTTAAAGTCAGCTCCCAGAGCATCGGGGCAAGAATGGCTGACGAAGTGCAGGCAAAGACCGTGCTCTCAAACCATCGGTCTAGCGGCGTGCGGGCCGCCCATATCAGCCAAATCAACGCGTAGAGGATGGCAACACTTGCGACCCCAAGTTTGGGCAGATCGGTGGATTGCTCTATGGCCCGAAGAAGGTAGGCGCCAGCGATGCCCAGCAGAGATTTCCCCAGGACTGTGAACGTGCCCCCAGAGAATGAAAGCGAAGCCGAGGCGGGCTGTTGTGATAGGCCAGCAGCGCCAGGGGCAGCATTAGAAATGGTGGCGGGTGTCAAGGAAGGGCATTCGAGAACAGCGACGCGCCTTTCAAGAGCCTCGAGCCGCTCCGCTAACCGATTCAAGGTGTCGGGAAGATCGTTCATCGGCTCCACCCGAAGAGCAAAGAGTCAACCCGCTGCTAGTCGCCCGCGGCTGGCGCAGGTGCATTGCTGGCGGGCCAGGGAGGGAGCAGCTTGATGAGCGCCCAGAGAATGAACAAGGGCAGGATCGAAAGAAAGACCGCAACGAGCAATCCCTCTTTGGAGACCAACCCAATTTTGTAGGTCGTGTAGCCAAGGAAGCTCTTGGAAAACAGCTGGCCACCGATCACGACATTCCAGCGCATGGCAAAAATGCCGACTAGCGTAAGGCAGCCTGCTGTCGCGTACATCCGCTTCCGCACGATTCCCGGGAGGTGAACCACTTGCGTAATGCCGAGAAGGACGATTGGAGTGAGCGTGCCCAGGAATATCTGAATGACGACATGCGAAATGTAGAGTTGGGTGTGGACCATGAAGTTCAGACTGGGGAAGGACTCATCTGCCTCGTATACGCGGTGGATGAGGTCAAGCATCTCGAGACTGAAATCGATGATGAAAACGTAGAAGAGGTACATTGCAACTGTGTCGACGCAACGCATGTCTATCGATTGCTTGCGGAGCCTGGTAATGGCCATGTAGAGCAACATGACGCACGCGATTCCCGACACCATTGCCGAGAAAATGAAGACCACCGGCATCAGCGGGGAAGACCACCACGGATTGGCCTTGATGGAACCGAAGATGAAGCCGACATAGCCGTGCAGAATGAAGGCGGAGGGTATGCCGACAATCGTGACGATCCAGCCAGCGCGATTGTCGATCGCCAAAGCACGCTGGCTGATGTTGCTGGAGCCGAGCGTCATGATGCTGTAGACAATCCGAAGCAGTCCCTTGCTGGATTGCGCAAGAAGAACGATCTCGCGTCGATAGTCAAGCCAGATCTCGAGGACCAGCACCGCCATGAGATACCAGAGATAGACATAACCGAACATAGCCATGGCCGAAGTGCTGTGAGGCGTGAAGTACATCTCGGGAGAGCGTTCTGGGTGTCCAAGGTGCAGTTGAAGCGGGAGAGGCGCCACGATCAAGAAAGCCAGGGCGGTGAGCAATGCCAGACGATAGGTTGGCTTCACGGCCTCCACATGGAAGACGCGCTCAAGGGAAGCGAGGATGAACGCGCCGGCGACAAGGCCGGTGATAAACGGATAGAGGACGATCAAAACGCTCCACTGAAGCGCGTATTCGTTGGGATATATGAAGCCTTCAACACCGCTCATGCTTAAACTCCTTGCTGCCTTTAGCGAACTGAACCATCAAGACCGTTGTAAAAAGCCTTGGCCCCGGTGGCCATTTGCGGCTTGAGCACCTGCACCGGGTGGGTCCTGAGAAACTCATGGATCGGGTCTTTGGGGTCCTTGAGGTCGACAAGTTGTCTTGCACCGGTTGGGCAGGACTCGCAGCAGGCGGTTGTTAGGCCCTTCGTGATCCGGTGATAGCAAAGCGTGCACTTATCCGCCACTTCCTTGATGGGATGAATGTAGCGGCATCCGTATGGACAGGCCTGCACGCAATAGGCACACCCAAGGCAGTACGTCGGGTCTATGAGCACCACGCCGTCCGGAGCTATGAAGGTGGCTCCTACGGGGCAAACCTGAGTGCAGGGCGAATCGGCGCAGTGGTTGCACATCTTCGGAACGAAGAAGTACTTCTTGCCGTCTTCTTCAGCAACCGGGAAACCCTCTTTGCCACCGTCGGGAGAGATGACCTCAGGATTGGTCATGTCTTCGTCGGAGACGTGGTAGCGCTCGACCCAGGTTCGGAAGTGGCCGTCGGGAACATCGTTTTCCATCTGGCAGGCGCGGACGCAGTTGCCGCACCCGATGCATTTGGGAATATCGATGAGCATTCCCCACCAGTGATCGGACATGGTGTAGTTGGAAGACGCTTCAGGAGTTCCAGCCAGCACTGACTTCCACGCAATCGCGGCAGCCGGCAACAGAATGAGGATCTGACGCCGAGAAATGTTCACTTCGCACCTCCAGCAGCCATTCCAGGGTTGTGCGGCTTATGGCATGTGTCGCACGGCATCCCATTCGAATGATCTGCAGGGTTCACTTGCGGGAAGCCTTTGGGTTTTGCGGCGCTCGCGGTATGGCATCGAACACACAGGACTGCTGAATCCGGTAGCTGCGGCTTGGCGACCGACGGGTCATCTGCGCTGGCGTGCTGTGCCTGGGGTCCGTGGCAGGCTTCGCAATTCACATGAGCGTGCTTGCCTGTCTTCTTTGCGTCAGCGACATCTGAGTGACATGCCTCACATGTGTCGTGACCAGCAAATTTCACGGGGCGTGCGGCAACCTCGCCCATAGCTGCCCCGCGATAGTGTCCGTACTGGCCGAAGCTGGGTGGCACAACAAAGTGGCGGATCACCAGAAACAACAGAAACGCAAGGACAAAGAGCCCGGCAAACCGGAACAGATGGCCTGCATCCTTTAGAACGCTCATGAGACCGCAACTCCTAACCCGTGTCGACAGGAGAATGCGCGACAAAGCCGCAATCGATCCTTTTGTTCGACGTGGGGTGATGGTAGCGGCTGCATAGGGGTGGCTGTATGTGAGTTGAATCACATGTCGGTGTGACTCTTCGAGCGGGCGAACCGAAGGCGATACGATGAATACCGGAGCAAGACAATGGCGAGGACACTGGATGGGGCGGGGATTGCCTCGGCAATCAAGGCCGAAGTGGCGGCAGAAGTCCGAGAGCTGGCCGGGCGCGGAATAAGGCCCGGACTGGCGGCTGTACTCGTGGGCCACGTCCCCGCGTCAGAGATCTACGTAAGGAGCAAGGTGCAGGCCTGCCAGGAGCTTGGCATCTACAGCGAGCTGATCACGCCACCCGAGACGGTGACCACTGAGGAGATGCTGGACCTGGTGGCCGCTCTCAACGATCGCGACGACATCGATGGAATCCTGATCCAGCTTCCACTACCGAATCAGGTGGATGCAAAGGTGCTGCTCGATGCTGTATCGCCTACGAAGGATGTGGATGGGTTCCACCCCGTGAATGCAGGCAAGCTGCAGGCAGGAAGGCCGGCGCTGGCGCCGTGCACGCCCGCCGGGGTGATTGAGATTCTGCGGCGCAGCGGCATTGAAATGGCCGGGCGGCGTGCAGTGGTGGTGGGGCGCAGCGACATTGTGGGCAAGCCTGCGGCGATGATATTGCTCAATGAGAATGCTACGGTGACGATTTGCCACTCGAAGACGCGGGATCTGGGAGCGATCACGCGCGAGGCGGACATTCTGGTGGCGGCGATCGGGCGAGCGGGGTTCATTACGCCCGAGATGGTGAAGCCGGGGGGGACCATCATCGATGTGGGAATTAACCGGATTACAGATCGTGCGGAGTTCGAGCGCTTCTTTGCGGGCAACCCGAAGCGCGAAGCCGCTTTTGCCAAGCGTGGATCGGTTGTAGTTGGGGACGTACACCCGGCTGCGTTTGAAGTGGCGGGGGCTTACACGCCGGTGCCGGGAGGCGTCGGTCTGCTGACGATTGCGATGCTGATGGCGAATACGGTACGGGCGGCGAAGATGCGGCGGGGGTTTTAAGCGATGCTCCGCGTAGGACTCACGGGCGGGCTGGGCAGCGGCAAGAGCACCGTTGCCGCGATGCTGCGCGAGCTGGGGGCCAGGGTGATTGAGGCGGACGCACTGGGACGCGCTCTGATGGAGCCGGGGCAGAAGGTCTACAAGGAGATCGTGCGCGCGTTCGGGCCGGAGGTGGTGGGCGCGGACTGCCGGCTGAACCGGGCACGGCTGGCGGAGATGGCCTTCCAAGGCGGAAGGCTCAACGAGCTGAACGCAATCGTGCATCCGGCGGTGATTCGGGCACAGCAAGAGTGGATGGATGAAGTGTTTGCCGCGGATCCGGCGGCGGTAGCGGTGGTGGAGACGGCGCTGATCTTCGAGGTGGAGCGGGACGCGCGAGCGCGGGGCGAAAAGGAGAGCGTGCTGGCCGACTGGAAGCGGCGCATCGACCGGGTGGTGGTGGTGACTGCGCCAGACGAGGTGAAGGTGGCGCGGTATGCGGCGCGGACCAGCACGGATGGGTCGGGACAAGCGGCGGCCGAGGCCGATGCGCGAGTGCGGTTGGCGCACCAGATTCCGGATGCGGAGAAGGCGGCCCGGGCAGATTACGTGATTGAGAATGTGGGAGATAGGTACGCGCTGAAGGCCCGCGTGACTGAGGTCTGGGAGCTTTTGAAGGCCGAGAGCAACAAATCCGCAAACAAGTTGTCTTTAGAATAAGAGTTAGCGTCGATGCAGGCTCCGGAACATTGGGGCGACGGCTGCGTATTTGCTTTAGTGATGCGCATTTGATTGATGGAAGGTTAATGCAGGTTTGACCGAGATGAGGATCATGCGGCGTTTGTTTTTGATTGTTCTGCTAGTGGGTGGGTTCTGGTTTGTCACGACGCATCTGCCGGCGGGGTGGAGGCCTTTTCACCTGACCGGAAGCCATGCGGCGGGTTCGGCACTGGAGTTGACCGAGGCGCATGCCGCGCCGGAGTACGACGCGGAGGAGCAGAACAACATCGCGGTGTACAAGCGCGTGCTGCCGAGCGTGGTGAACATTACGTCGACGACGCTTGTGTTCAACTTCTTCTATGGAACGGTGCCACAGCAGGGGCAGGGTTCCGGGTTCATTCTGGACCGGGCGGGGCATGTGCTGACCAACTACCACGTGGTGGAGGGCGCCAACCGGGGCGTCAAGGTGATGCTGAGCAACAAGAAGACCTACGACGCCAAGGTGATCGGCACGGATCGCGTGCACGACCTGGCGCTGCTGCAGATCGATGCGCCGAACCTGCAGCCGGTGACGCTGGCCGACTCGGGCGACCTGGCCGTGGGGCAGAAGGTGTATGCGATCGGCAATCCCTTTGGCCTCGCCGGGACGATGACGCGGGGCATTATCAGCTCCATCCGCACACTGCCCTCGCCCAGAGGTTCAGAGAATGCGCCCATCGAGGATGCGATCCAGACGGACGCGGCGATCAACCCAGGGAACTCGGGCGGACCGCTGCTGAACTCGCACGGCGAGGTGATCGGGATCAACACGATGATCGCGTCGAACGGCGCCGACCAGAGCTCGGGCATCGGGTTTGCCATTCCGATCAACACGGCCAAGGCAGTGCTGGCGGACCTGACCCGATACGGACGGGTGAAGCGGCCGTCGCTGGGGATCGTGTCGTTCGGCATTGGACAAGACCTGGCTTCGCAGATGGGTCTCTCGGCCGATACTGGCGTACTGATACAGCGCGTGATTCCCGGGGGGGCGGCTGAACGCGCCGGACTGCGCGGAGGCAACGAACAGGCGTACGTGGGCAACATGCCGATCCTGCTTGGCGGAGACCTGATCGTGGCCATCGACGGGCAGGAAGTGACCGATCCCTCTGACATCAGCGCGGTGATGAACAAGCACCAGCCCGGCGACGCGGTCTCCGTTACGATCTTTCGCGGGCGGAAGCAGATGACGCTGAAGCTGCTGCTGGGTGAAGCGAGGGATGCGAACTGAAAGAACAGTTCGCATCCCAGTTCGCAGTTCATAGTTCACAGTTCTGGGAGAGCGGTTCACAGTTCGTAGTTCTCATTTCGCGGTGGACAGGAAACGCGAAGCAGTGAAACAGCGAAAAAGTGACTGAGTGAAGAAGTGCCAATTTTGGCTCAGGATGGCCAGAATTCGATGAAAAGCGGCTGTTTTCGGGCCGTTTTTGGCCATTTTTGGGACCCTTTTTCGCGGCTTGGCTGGCGGTAACTCATTTGTTTTCAGATGTTTCTTGGCCAGGCGCCCGGTTTTCCACAGGGGGGGGAGGGGCTAGGGATTATGTATCCATGCGGCTGAAAACAGTGGAGTTAGAGGCAGATTCGTTAGGGACCTTAGCATTCTTGTTTGGGGCGTTTCTGCGCCTTTTCCGTGGCCTGGGGCCGGCCGCTGCGAGGGCTACCTGGGCGGCGTAGAGGAGCTTTGTACCGATCTCAATGAAGATTATGTCGGCGGCCATGCCGTAGCCGACGCAGGCGATGAAGAGATCGCCTTCCACCAGGTAAATCGCGGGATAACTCGCCTCAAAGGGGCTTTCGACGACGTACTCGAACTCCTTCGGCTGCTTCCCGGAATCGAGGTTGACGGCCCCTTCCTCAATGACCTTGTCGTCTTCTCGGATGGTGAGCTTGCTCCCTTTGAAGGAGAGGACGATCTTCCTGTCCGCCGTGGGCTTTTCCTCGCCGTCGTACAGCCAGTACACCAACACCCACGACCCTTGAAGCTTCTCCAGATCTTTCTTGGCGGGATCGGCCTTCGGCTCGGCCGCCGACGCCAGCCCCACAGTGGCCAGCAGGGGCAGCAGCATCTGCACACTTCGCCACATGGCAGACTCCTTGGACGTAGAAGAATCGGCCTCTGCGGGCCAAACGCACTGGTCGCGCGTCATTTCCCTCCCGCCGGGAAAACGTGCCCT
>Ga0181520_10011863_pt1 | contig 11337 bp, 13 predicted proteins | sample PEATcosm2014_Bin_29_FD_132451 | JGI IMG/M metagenome (GOLD analysis project Ga0181520, IMG submission 132451) | Peatland microbial communities from MTU Mesocosm Facility, Houghton, MI, USA - PEATcosm2014_Bin02_30_metaG | ecosystem: Environmental > Terrestrial > Soil > Wetlands > Peat | place...
CACCCGCGCGACGGCCAAGAACAACCTCGGCCAGGAACTGGGCCGGCAACTGCTGTTTTATCCGCGCGCGCTGACCATTCTCGCCGTGATGCTCACCGTCATGGGTTTGATGCCGGGGCTGCCAACGCTGCCGTTTCTCACGCTCGCCATCTTCGTCGGGCTGTTGTCGTATTCCATGCACCGGCAAGGGGGAATTTCCGAATTGTCCGCGCCGGATTCAAAATCCGCCGTTGGCGCCGTTTCGCGAAAAACCGGTGCCAAAGCTTCCGCTGCGACGGCGGCCGGAGCCGGCGCGTCCGCTGAAAATCGTCCGGCGGACCCGCTGGAAAACCTGCTGACGCTCGACACGCTGCAAATCGAACTGGGCATCGGCCTCGTTTCGCTGGCGGACACGAGCAAGGGCGGTGATTTGCTGGAACGCGTGACCGGCGTGCGCCGGAATTTCGCGCAGGAAATGGGCATGTTGATTCCGCCCATCCGGCTGCGCGACAACCTGCAGCTCGGCACGAATGAATACCGCTTTTTGATCAAGGGCAATCCGCTGACGCAGGGCCAGCTCATGCCCGGCCAATGGCTGGCGATGAACGCCACGAACAGCCGGACCACGCTCAAGGGCATCCCGACGGTCGAGCCGGTCTTTCAACTGCCGGCGACATGGGTTTCCGATGTGGAGCGCAAGAACGCCGAGGCCGGCGGCTACACCGTGGTGGACGCGGCCTCCGTGCTGGTGACGCACCTCGCCGAAACCATCCGGCGGCATGGCCATGAAATTCTCACGCGGCAGGACGTGCAGGCGCTGCTCGACAATCTCAAAAAAACGCATCCGGCCGTCGTCAACGAACTCGTGCCCGGGCAGCTTTCTGTCGGCCAGATCCAGCGCGTCCTGCAAAACCTGCTGGCCGAGGGCGTTTCCATCCGCAATCTCTCCGGCATTCTGGAAAAGATCGGCGATTGCGCGGCGTTCACCAAAAATCCCGACGAGCTTTCGGAATACGCCCGGCGCTCTCTCGGACCGCAAATCGCCAAGCCATACCAGACCGACAACAACCAGCTCCGCGCCATCACGATGGATCCAAAACTGGAGCATCAGCTCGCGCAGGGCGTGCGGCAGACGCCCGGCGAAACCGCGCTCGTGGTCGAGCCGAAGCTGGCGCGGCACGTCATGGATTCGCTCTCGAAATTCGTCCAGCAAATGCTCGCCGCCGGACATCAGCCGGTCATCTTGTGCGCGCCGCAACTGCGCCTGGCGTTCCGGCGGTTCTTTGAAAGCACCTTCAGCGACCTCGCCGTGCTGTCCTACGCGGAAGTCCCGGCCCGCGTGCAGGTGCAAAGCGCGGCGGTGATTCCAGGAATAGCAGAATAGGTTTGTGAAATTGATTTGTTTCGTCGCCGACAACGCCGCCGCCGCGCTGGTCGAAGTCCATAAACGACTCGGCGCGGATGCGGTGATTGTGGCCGTCCGGCGGCTGCCGGCACCGGGCCTGGCGCGGCTCTGGAACAAGCAGGGCCGGATCGAAGTCACGGCCGGCGTGCCCGACAAAACTTCCGCGCCAACCCCGAAGCCGGTTTCTCCGCCGCAGAATTTTTCCGAGAATGCCGCCTGCCAGGTTTCCGAGGCCGGCCGCTGGCGCAGCGTCGCGTGGCTGGAGCAAATGGGCCTGCTGCCGGTCCACGCCGGCCGGCTGCAAACCCATTTGCAGGCCGTGCAGGGCGACGCGCCGGATTCGCCGGAGGAAGAATGGGAGCTGGTCCGCAGCGCGTTGTCGCGTTTCTGGCTGACCCCGCCGCCGCTGGATGACGGGGCCGCGCGGCCGCACGTTTTCATCGGCCCGCCCGGTTCCGGCAAAACGACGGCGCTGTGCAAATGGCTGACGCTCGCCACGCTGCTGGAGAGCCGTGCCGCGCGGGTCTGGCGGCTGGACGGCAGCATCGCCAACACGGCGGAATTTCTCGACAGCCACTGCGAAATGCTTGGCGTGCCGCTGGAACGGTTCTGGGCGAAGCCGGAAACCGCCGGCGAATTGTGGTTTGTGGATTTGCCGGGCGTGGAAATTACCGACGCGACGGCGCTGGCCGCCTTGCGCAATCAATTGACGACCCTGCCGTCGCCGCGCGTGCATCTGGTGTTGAACGCCGCGTATGAAACGCCGGTGTTGCTGGCGCAATGGCACGCGTTCGAGCTGTGCGCGCCGGAGGATTTGATTTTCACGCACCTGGACGAGGAGGCGCATCCGGTGAAATTGTGGAATTTCGTGTTCGGCACAAATTGCAGCCTTCGCTTCCTCGGCGCGGGGCAAAAAATTCCCGGAGAATTCCGAAATGCGTCGCCGGAGATTTTATTTCCGGCGAAAACCCCTTGATTTTGCAGATTTTCGCCTTCTCCGCGCGTTTTTTTCCGGCTGGCAAACGGCTTGCTAAACAGTCATCGGACATCGAATGAAAGCTTTGATTATTCTTGGAGCCATTGTCGGATTTCTCATCGGGGCGGGCTTCGGCCTCGCCGCCAGCAGCCCGTGGCCGTCCACTTTGTGGCGGGCCTGCGCCGCCGCGCTGGCCGCCTGCGTTCTCACCCGCTGGTGGGGGCGCATTTGGATGCAGGGACTGCGCGACTCGCTGGAACAGCGCCGCACCCGGCGCGCGCCGGCAGCGGTGACGGCTTCCACCCCGCCCACCAAAAAATAAATTATGAGCACCGCCAATTGTGAAATCGAGGAGACCGCCGAACGGAAGGAACTCCGCCCCACCGCGCAGGAGCTTTGGCGGCATTACCAGAAGGAGGCGAACAGCCAGACCGAAAACACGCTGGTGGAGCGTTACCTGCCGCTGGTGCGCTACGCCGTGGACCGGCTGGCGATGACGCTGCCGGATCACGTTGACCGCGATGATCTGCACAGCGCGGGGCTGGTGGGCCTGCTGCAGTCGCTGCGAAATTACGATCCGGCTTCCGGCGTGTCGTTTGAAAGCTTTGCCCGGTTCCGGATCCGTGGCGCGATGCTGGATGAATTGCGCCGCATGGACTGGGTGCCGCGCACGGTCCACGAAAAATCGCGGAAAATCCAGAGCATGATGGGCCAGGTCGAACAGCGGCTGGGCCGCGTGCCCACGGATGACGAAATGGCGGCGGCGATGAAAATCCCCATGGCGGCTTATCACGAGATGCTCGACGAAATCCGGCCGGCGCAGTTCATCTGTCTGGACGCGGTCTGCATCTCGGACAGCGACGAAACAGGCAGTCTTTACGATGTGGTTGCCAATCCGAATCAGGACGGGCCGAGGGAGGAGGTCTCGCGGACGGAATTGAAGCGGATGATTTTTGAGCGCCTGAAGCAACTGCCGGAAATCCAGCGCAAGGTGCTGGCGCTTTATTACGGCGAAGACCTGCATCTGCGGGAGATAGCCGAGGTCTTCGGCCTGACCGAATCCCGCATCTGCCAGATTCATTCGCAGGCGATTCTTTCCATCCGTTCCTACCTGCAACACTTGGAAAGCGGCGTGGCTGGCCAGGGCAAGGTGTTCCAGCCATCATGATTATTCTTATCGGCATCCTCGTTGTCGTCTTTTCGATTTTTGGCGGCTTCAAGTTGGGCGGCGGCCAGCTTCTCTGGCTGGTGCATCCGCACGAACTGCTGATCATCGGCGGCGGCGCCTTCGGTGCGATGGTCATCATGTCGCCGCGCAAGGTGCTGGTGGACATGGGGCGGGGATTGTTGACGGCGCTCAAGGGCACGCCGTATGGCCGTGCCGCCTACGAGGAATTGTTCAAGGTGCTCTATGAACTTTTCCTGCTGGGCCGGCGCAACGGCATGATTGCGCTGGAGGAGCACGTTTTTGATCCCAAGAACAGTGCCATTTTCAACAGATACCCGCTCTTTGCCGCCAATCAAAAGGCGGTTGAATTTCTTTGCAGCAGCCTCCGTCCGATCATTGACGGCAAAATCAAACCCGACCAGTTGCGGCTGCTGCTGGACGTCGAAATCGAGCGGCGCGAAACGGACAATTACGGCCCGGTCAACGTGCTGACCAAGGTGGGCGATTCCATGCCGGGTTTCGGCATTGTGGCGGCGGTGCTGGGCATCGTGGTGACCATGGCGTCCATCAGCGGTCCCATTGAGGACATCGGCACCAATGTCGCCGCCGCGCTGGTGGGCACCTTTCTGGGCATCCTGCTGGCCTACGGTTTTGTGAATCCGCTGGCGATGAATCTGGAATTCGCCGGCAACGCGGAGCTGGACTTCACGCGTTGCATCGCCTCGTGCGTCATCGGTTTTGCCGGCGGCATGGCCCCCGTCACGGCGGTGGAACTGGGCCGCCGCGGCTTGAGCGACGAACTGCGCCCGAAGGCGGACGAACTGGAGGAAATGCTCAAGCCGTTGAAGAACACCGGTGCCAAAACCTGATGCGGCATGAGCAAGCGCCACCAACATCACGGCGGTGCGTGGAAGACCGCCTATGCGGACTTTGTGACCGCCATGATGGCGTTGTTCCTCCTGTTGTGGCTGACCGCGCAGGACAAAAAAATCAAGGATGCCGTCGAGCGCGCCTTCCGCAATCCGTTCTCGGCGGTCAACAAGGAATCCACCGGCATCATCCCCAACTCCAACAAGGACGCCAGCTCACAGAACAAGGATAAAGGAAATTTCCAGTCGGTAACCGCCATCGAAATGCAGATGTTGCGGAAGGTCACGGAGGACATCGCCAGGATGCTCGCCCAAAGCCAGGAACTGGAGCAAAGCGTCCAGATCGAACTCACCCCCGACGGCGTGCGCATCAACATTTTCGATCGTTCGCAGAAGCCCGTCTTCGAGCCGGGCACCGACAAGTTCACGGACTACGGCAGTTGGGTTTTCTCCACACTGGCGTGGGAAATCGCGCGCTTCCACACCTTTCGCATCGAACTGGAAGGGCACACTGAGACCCTGCCGGACCCCGCGCCCGAAAGCCAGAACAAATGGGATTTGTCCGCCGAACGCGCCAACGCCGCCCGCCGCAAGCTCGTTGCCAGCGGCGTCCTGGCCAAACAGATTTTCAAGGTTTCCGGCTTCGCGGACACGCAGCCGATGCCGGGTCTCGCCCCCGCCGCCGAATCCAACCGGCGCGTGACCGTTTTGTTGAAAGTTGAAGATCTGGATGAGGCCGCCGCCCCGCCGAACCAAAACCCGCCATGAATGAATCCTTTGTGCCGTTGAGTCCCGCCGCCGCCGGCCAAAACCGGTCGGACTTCCGCGTGGCCATTGTCAGCCCGCCGGAAAATCTCCAGCCCTTCCGGCCGCTGGGCCACGCCGGCAACAAGTCCGGCGCGGGCGACGCCTGCGAACCGCGCGTGACCTTGCAGCGCGACGGCGGGCGTGTCACGGTCATCCGCATTCAATGCGCCTGCGGCCAGGTCATTGAACTCGCGTGCGTTTATCCAACCCCGCCGGCGGCGGTGAAAGGTTGAGCCGATGAATTTTCTTTCGTTCATCTCCCGCGCCGCCGGCCGAACCGGCAAATTTTGCAACCGTTCCAGGCAGCTTTTGCCAGCGGCGGCCGGCGAAACGGATTTTATTCCGGCAAAAGCCTCCATTTTGACCGCTGGCACAGCCAGTGCTTAACAAGTTCGCACATGAATGTGAGCCTCTATCAAGCCGCCGCCGCGATGAACGCCCAAACGCGCTGGCAGGAGATGATCACCGAGAACCTCTCGGCCGGAACCGTGCCCGGCTTCCGCAAGCAGGATATTTCCTTCGCCGACGTCGCCGCCGCGTCGCCGGTGAACGTGAACGGCGCCACCCCGGCCAGTTTTTACATCCCGGTCGCCACCACCACCACGAATTTTCAGCAGGGGCAAATGCGTCCCACCGGCGATTCCTCGGACCTGGCGATTTCCGGTCCCGGATTTTTTGAAGTGCAACTGCCCGGCGGCGACAAGGCCTACACGCGCGACGGCGAATTTCAACTCAACGCCCAAGGCCAGCTTGCCACCAAGGAGGGCTACCTCGTCATGGGCGACGCCGGTCCCGTGCAACTTGATCCCCACAACACCTCGGCGTTCGCTGTTTCATCCACTGGCCAGATCTCGCAGGCCGGTAATCCTGTGGGGCGTTTGCAGCTCGTGAGATTTTCCAGTCCGAACCAGCTCACGGCCACGTCTGACGGTTATCTGCTCGCCAACCAGCCCGGCCTGACGCCCGTTCCGGCCGGCAGTAAAACCACGGTTCAACAGGGATTTCTCGAGGCGTCCAATTCCTCGTCCACCACCGAGATGGGCAGTTTGATCAATGCCATGCGGATTTTCGAGGCCAACCAGAAAGTGCTGCAGATGCAGAATGACCGCATGGGACAGGCCATCACCGCCCTGGGCGGCACCTCGTAGCCACCAATCATAAATAATTATGCTTCGCGCCCTTTACTCCTCCGCCGCCGGGATGGAATCCCAGCAGATGAACTTGGACGTCATCTCCAACAACCTGGCGAACGTCAACACCACCGGCTTCAAGAAAAGCAAGGTCGAGTTCCAGGAGCTGCTTTACCAGACCACCCGCGCGCCCGGCGCCGACCTCGGCTCCGGCAACCAGGTGCCTACCGGCATCCAGGTCGGCCAGGGGTCGCGCCCCGTCGCCACCGCGCGCATCTTCACCAACGGCGATCTCACCCAGACCGGCGAACAACTGGACGTGGCCGTGCAGGGCAACGGCTTCTTCGAAGTGCAAATGCCCGACGGTTCAAACGCCTACACCCGTGACGGCGCGTTCAAGACGGACGCCAATGGCCGCATTGTGACCAGCGACGGCCTGCCGGTCATCGGCGGTTTTCAGCCCGTGCCCAGCGGCACAACGAACATCACCATCGGCTCGAACGGCAATGTGACTTATACCGGCGCCAGCGGCACGACCTCGTTTCAAGTTCAGCTCGTCAACTTCAACAATCCCGCCGGACTTGAAAGCCAGGGCAGCAATCTTTACAAGGAAACCGCCGCGTCCGGCACGCCTGAACTTGGCACGCCCGGCTCAAACGGCTTCGGCACCTTGAACCAGGGTTACCTCGAACTTTCCAACGTCAGCGTTGTGGAAGAAATGGTCAACCTCATCCAGGCCCAGCGCGCCTACGAAGTCAATTCAAAGGCCGTGCAGGCTTGCGACGAAATGATGCAGCAAAGCAACAACCTGATAAAATGATGTCTCCGCGCCACGCCATATTGTCCTTGCTGCTCGCCGTCCTCGGCGGAGGATTTGGTTTTCCGGTTTTGGGAGACGGGCTTACCCCAACTTCATCCCCGGCTGTCACCACCGGAACCAACGCCGCGCCGCGCGAATGCGCGCTCGACGAGGCCGCCGTCACCCGGCTGTTGACCGCCGCGCTGCAACAACAATTTGTCGGCGCCGGCGGCGAACTGGACTTGCGGCTGACGCGCCCGTGGGTTTCGCGCAACGTTCCGGAAGGTCCGTTGACTTTGAAAATTCTCGACATGCCGAACAACGGCGTCGCGTCCTCGTTCCTCGTCCGGTTTGAAATTTTCACCACCGATGGCGGCAGCCTGGGCAACTGGCAATATTCGGTGCAGGCGCATCTTTGGCGCGAAATCTGGGTCGCCCGCTCCATGCTCAAGCCGGGCGGACTGGTGGCGGACGCCGCCATCGCACGCGAACGCCGCGACGTGCTGGCGCTGCACAGCCCGCTGGCCGAGTTTGCCGCCGGCGACACGACGCTCGAAGTGGCTGAATCGGTTCCCGCCGGCTCGCCGCTGCTGGCGTATTCGGTGAAGCTGCACCCGGTGATCCGCCGCGGCCAGATGGCCGACGCGCTCATTCAGGACGGCGCGTTGAATGTGATGATGAAAGTCCAGGCGCTGGAGGACGGCACGCCCGGCCAGCTCATTCGCCTGCGCAATTTGCAGTCCAGCCATGATCTCTGCGGAAAGGTTCTCAATGGAAAAACCGTCCTTGTCCCGCTCTAAAATGAAACCATCAATTTCCATCCCGAAATCAAATCGTTGCCGGTTGCGGGTGCTGGCCGTGGTTGTTTTGGCCATCGTCTGGCTGCCATTCGCTGCATTGCCGCAGTCGCTCTGGCATGACGACGCCTCCAAGTCCATGTTTGCCGACAAACGCGCCACCCGCGTTGGCGACATCATCACCATCATTGTCTCGGAAACCAGCACCGCCAGCAAAAACAACTCCACGGTGACGGAGAAGAAATCCAGCCTGACTGCGGCCATCACCTCGTTCCTTTATCCCAACGCCGGTTTTCTTACGCACCAGGGACAGATGCCGGCCATGAACTACAACTCCGACGTCGCGCACAACGGCAGCGGCAGCATCAGCGACTCGGAAACGGTGGTGGCCAAGATCGCCGTGCGCATTATGGACGTGCTGCCCAACGGCAATCTTGTCGTCGAGGGCAAACGCGAGACCGCCTTCAGCGGCGAACGTCAGACGATTGTGCTGCACGGCGTCGTGCGTTGTGACGACGTGGCCTCGGACGACACCGTCCAGAGTTACAACGTCGCCGACGCCACCATTCAGATCATCGGCAAAGGCACCGTCACTGACAGCCAGAACAAAGGCTGGTTCACCCGCATCTGGGACAAAATCAACCCCTTCTGACCATGCCGCTCGTGCCAAGAACATTGCGACCGAAAGTCCGGCAAGGCTGCCGGCGGCCGAAGAGTCCGCTGCGGGAGATCCGTCCGGCGAAACGAATTGGCGTGCTCGCCTTGTCCGTTGTTTTGTTTGCGGGAATTTTCTCCGCCGCCGCTTCCGGTGTCCGCATCGGCGACTTGGTGATGGTGGCGGGCGCGCGTGACAACCAGATCGTCGGCTACGGACTGGTCGCCGGTCTGGCCAACGACGGTGATCAAAATCCAATTTACACCCAGCAGACCATGGCCAATCTGCTCCAGCGTTACGGCGTCAACATCCCGGCCGCCTCGCTGTCCGCGCTTTCAGCCAAGAACATCGCCGTCGTCATGGTCACGGCGGACATTCCAGCGTTCATCAAGCCTGGCCAGCGGCTCGACGTGCAGGTGGCTTCGATGGGTGACGCCAAATCGCTCCAGGGCGGCGTGCTGCTCCAGACGCCGCTGCTCGGCGCGGACAACAAAGTTTATGCCGTGGCGCAGGGGCCGGTTTCCGTCGGCGGATTCACCGCCGGCACCGGTGGCGGCGGTGGCGCAACCGTGACGAAGAATCATCCGACCGTCGCCACCATCATCGGCGGCGCGCTGGTGGAAAAAGGGATTTCCACGACGATTGTCCACGACAACAGTGTGGAACTGCTGTTGCGTGATCCGGATTTCACGTCCGCCGCGCGGCTGGCCGCCGCCGTCAACGGCGTGTTCACGAACTCCGCGCACGCCGAGGACTCGACCAGCGTGCGGGTGCAGTTGCCGGCGGGCACGGAAACGTCGCCGGTGGATTTCATCGCCCGGCTGGAGGACGTTGAAGTCACGCCGGACATGCCGGCGCGCATCGTCATCAACGAGCGCACCGGCACCATCGTCGCCACGGCGGGCATCCAGATTTCCAGCTGTGCCATTGCGCAGGGCAACATCGTCATCAACGTCGCCTCCACGCTCGACGTGTCGCAGCCCAGCCCGTTCAGCAAGACGGGCACGACCGCCGTGACGCCGCGCACCACCACCGAGGTCACGGAAAGCAAATCCGCCGTGGTCGTGCTGCCGGAACTGCCGACCGTGGAAAAGGTCGCCGCCGCCCTGAACACGCTGGGCGCCACGCCCCGCGACATCATGGCGATTTTTCAGGCGATGAAACAGGCCGGCGCGTTGCAGGCCGAATTGATCATCAAGTGACATGAACGCCGCCCCGATCCAAAACAACTTTGCCGCGGATGTTCCCCTTGAACAGCTCGCGCACAACCGCACGCTGACGGAGCACCAGAAGGTCGCCGAGGTTTCACGCCAGTTTGAGGCGTTGTTGTTGCGGCAGATCTTGCAGGAGACGCAGAAAACGACCATTCCGTCCAAATTTGCGGATAATTCCACCACCGCAGGCATTTATCACGACATGGTGACCAAACAGCTTGCGGACTGCATTTCGAAGTCCGGCACATTGGGGCTGTCGAAATCGCTCGAGCGACAACTGACCCACCAGATCAGCCTGGCTTCGCCGGCCGGAACCCACCGTTCTGCGGGTGTGAAATCCCATCTGTCCGCCAAGACGGACACGTTCCGGCCAAAATTTCTGAAAGGCTCCAAACCATTTCACATCACCGCACTTACACATCCATGAAAGACTTCTTGCACAACCTCGTTGACTCGCTCCGCGAAGAATTAAAGGAATATGGCGAAATGCTCGCCCTGCTCGACCAGCAGCAGGAAATGGTCATGCACCGCCAGACGCAGGACCTGCTCCAGTGCGTCCAGGCCATCAACACGCAGTTGGAGAACATCACCGCCGCGCGGTTGGAACGTGAACAGCGCCAGTGCAACGTGGCGCAGATGTTCGGCCTGCCCGAGGACACGCCGTTCACCCTGCTGTTGCCGCAGTTGCCTGGCGAATACCGGCCGCTGATCCAGGCGCTGGTCGCCGAAAACAACGAACTGCTCAAGCGCATCCAGCGCCGCGCCCGGCAAAATCATCTGCTCTTGAGCCGCATCGTTGAATTGATGCAACGGCTGTTCGATCCGTTTTTCCCCGGCAGCCGGCCGGCGACCTACGATGAATCCGGCGTCATGGCCGGCCCCGCGCCGAATCGTTCCCTTTACGAGGCCATCGGTTGACTCACGCCATGCTCGGACTTTTCAACACCTTGAATCTCGGCGCGCGATCAATGATCGCGGAGGAGCTGGGCGTGGAAGTGACGGGACAAAATCTCGCCAACGCCAACAATGCCGCCTACACCCGGCAGACCGTCCAGCTTCAAACCAGCACCCCCACGCCCAGCAATCTCGGCCTGGAGGACACCGGTGTCGAGGTCGCTTCCATCCAGCAAGTGAGCGATCAACTGCTCAACAGCCAGATTCAATCCGAGGCCAGCGTCGGCGGCTATTGGAATTCGCAGCAGACCGCGCTGGAAAATGCGCAGACGCAGTTGGACGAATTCCTCAACTTGAGTTCGAGCAGCACTTCCAACAGCACGACAACCCCGACCGATTTGTCCGACCAGTTGAACAGCCTGTTCAACGCCTTTCAAAGCGTGGCAACCAGCCCCACCGATTCGACGGCGCGCCAGTCACTCATCAACACGGCGCAGACGCTCGCGTCCAGCTTCAACCAAGCCTCGCAAAATTTGAGCACGCTGAACAGCCAGCTCAACACCTCGGTCGGCGGCGACGTCACCTCCGCCAACCAACTGCTGTCCGACATCGCCAGTCTGAACGGCCAGATCGCCAAGGCCACG
>Ga0181520_10011864_pt1 | contig 11336 bp, 10 predicted proteins | sample PEATcosm2014_Bin_29_FD_132451 | JGI IMG/M metagenome (GOLD analysis project Ga0181520, IMG submission 132451) | Peatland microbial communities from MTU Mesocosm Facility, Houghton, MI, USA - PEATcosm2014_Bin02_30_metaG | ecosystem: Environmental > Terrestrial > Soil > Wetlands > Peat | place...
CGCGGCGTGCTGAAGCTGACGGTGGAGCAGCAGGCAGAGTTTGTGGCGGAGCTGCCGGAGGTGTTCGAGCCGGTCGAGGGTGGGTGGGGACGCATGGGGACGACGTATATCGTGCTGGACCGTGCAGATGAGGCAACCATGAGCAGCGCGCTGGCGACGGCGCACCGGAACGTGGAATCGAAGCAGGCTGGCCGGACCAAAACAAAGGCCGCGAAGAAGCGGGCGCGTTGACGCGCGGCCTACAATGGCAGCGTGAATACCAGCCTGTTTGAGCTGTTCAAGATCGGGATTGGCCCTTCGAGCTCGCACACGGTGGGGCCGATGCGGGCGGCGCTGCGGTTTGCGCGGGAGCTGGAGGCTGCCGGCGCCATCGGGAAAACTGCGCGGGTGACGGTGGACCTGTATGGCTCGCTGGCGCTGACCGGGAAGGGGCATGGGACGGACCGGGCGGTGCTGCTGGGGTTGATGGGCGAGGCTCCGGACACGGTGGACCCGGAGAGCGTAGAGCAGAAGATCGCGGCGGTGCGGGCGACGGGGCGGCTGAAACTGGGTGGGCTGAACGAGATCGGTTTTCGCGAAGACGAGAACCTGCGCTGGCTGAAGAGCCAGATGTATCCCGAAGCCGGAGTGGTGACGCATCCGAACGGAATGCGGTTTGCGGCGTTCGATGCGGCGGAGGTGGTGCTGGCCGAGGAGGTGTTCTACTCGATCGGCGGCGGATTTATTGTTTCGGGAGCAGAGCGAGCGGCGGGCGAGACGGGGCCGGCGCGCGTGGTGCCGTATCCGTTCCACAGCGCCGAGGAGATGCTGCGGACCGCGGATGAGCATGAGCTGACGATTGCGGAGCTGGTGCTGGCGAATGAGTGCGCGCTGCTGGCGGATGAGCGGGTGAAGATGGTGCGGCCGGAGGTGGAGGACATGTCCCAGGGGCTAAAGCCCCTCCTTCCGGGAGCCGAAATGTCCCGACTAAAGTCCGGACCTATCTCAGAAGCAAAAGCGACGGGTTTAGAGGCGAAGGACCTTGATCGGCCAGGCGCGAAGGAGTTGGAAGGTCGCGTGTGCGCGGCGGTGATGGCGTTGTGGAGGGCAATGGAAGCGTGCACCGAGCGGGGCATGGAGGTGGAGGGGATTCTGCCGGGAGGGTTGAAGGTGCAGCGGCGGGCTCCGCGGCTGGCGCGACGGTTGATGGGGGACGAGCCGAGCGGACGATACGATCCGCTGGCGGCGCTGGATTGGGTGACGATGTGGGCGATGGCGGTGAATGAGGAGAACGCGGCCGGCGGCCGGGTGGTGACGGCTCCAACCAATGGAGCGGCGGGAGTGATTCCCGCGATTGCGCACTACTATCTGCGTTTTCTGGGTGAGGGGATGAGCGTGCAGGAGAAAGAGGCGGGGCTGCTGCGGTATTTTCTGACGGCGGCGGCGATCGGGTTTTTGTACAAGGAGAATGCGAGCATCAGCGGAGCGGAAGTTGGTTGCCAGGGCGAGGTAGGCGTGGCGTGCTCGATGGCGGCGGGCGGGCTGGTGGCCGCGCAGGAAGGAAGCAACGCGCAGGTGGAGCACGCCGCGGAGATTGCGATGGAGCATAACCTGGGCATGACCTGCGACCCGATCGGCGGGCTGGTGCAGATTCCGTGCATCGAGCGCAACGGCATGGGCGCGGTGAAGGCGATCAACGCCAGCCGGATTGCGATGCACGAGACGCTGGGGCACAAGCTGTCGCTGGATCAGGTGATCCGGACGATGTACGCGACCGGGCTCGATATGCAGTCGCGGTATAAGGAGACCAGCCTGGCTGGGCTGGCGCTGAATGTGATTGAGTGCTGAGGGAGATGATGCCGACTGAGATAGCCTGGTGGGAGTTCCCTGCTCACGAATGGGTTGACCTGGGTTTCCGAACGGCCTAGCCTTTTGAACATGGCGGTACAGCTCAAACCCGAGCAAGAGCAGCAGCTTACCGAGATTGCGGCGCAGGGTGGCTTATCTGTGGACGAGCATGCGCAGCGGGCGGTTGAGCAGTATTTGTTGTGGCGCAGCGATTTCGTGGCGGCGGTGAAGGTTGGCCTCGCGGAGTCGGAACGCGGCCAACTGGTGGAACATGAGCAGGTTGTCGAGCGGATTGAGAGATTGTTGGCACCCTGATGCGCGTTCGCTGGACCAAGTCCGCTGCCGATGACCTTGAAGCGATTGTCAACTTTGTAAGAGCCGACAATACCGAAGCGGCGCGGCGGGTGGCGCGAAAGCTGTATATGGCAGCGCAGTCGTTGAACGAGATGCCGCGCCGCGGCCGGGCAGGCCAGGTTGAAGGCACGCGAGAATTGATTGTCGCCCCATTCCCTTACATCGTGGTCTACCAGGTGACGGAGCAGGAGATTCGGATCATCCGAATTCGCCACGCCGCGCAGGAATGGCCGTCCGCCTGAAGGCCAGAGCCTGCGGGGAACAACGCCCAGGGGAACGCCGGCATCTGAGTCTATAGAGCTGCTAGGCGGATGTGCGCCGGAGCGGCAGATGCAGAGGAATATGCTACCGGCCACATTTAGTTGTCCCCGCTGTAAGTGCCACGCCCTCTATCGCACGCGCCGGAGAGGCCTGGACTGGCTGATGTCGTTGATGGGTTTCAGGCCGGTGCGGTGCATGACCTGCGATAAGCGGTTCTACCTGTTGCACTCGCGGGTACGGGACTACGATGAACCGCCGAACCGCAGCTACGGAAGCAGACGGCGGAGCGCGAGCCATCTGGAAGATGCTCCCAAGCAGAATCGTTAGCGCGGCTGGAGGCGGGCCGCGGTGATCCAGCAGGTGGTGGGCATGGTGAGGATGCCGACGCGGGCGTAGGTGTCGAAGTACTCTCGGAGCGCGGGTGCGAAGGCTGGGTATTTGGGGTGGCCGGGCTGGGGTGTGACCGAGAGCGACATGGTGTGGCCGCGGAAGGTGTCCCAGTCGAACTCACGCACGCCGGGGAGTTGGTCGTGGTGGAACTCGCCGCCGAAGAGCGACTCGGCCTTATCGTAGGTACGGTAGCCGGCGCACACGCGGGTATAGTCGGTGCCGTGGGCGGACATCATTTGCTCGTAGGCATCGATCTGGGGGCGATAGGCGGGATCTTTTGAGTCGCGGTCGCGGTCGGCGGCGATGAGCGCGACCCAGCCGCCGGGCTTGAGGATGCGGCGAAACTCGGCGAGGGCGCGGTCCTTGTCGAACCAGTGGAAGGCGCGGCCGGCAGCGACGAGGTCGATCGAGGCGTCGGGCAGCGCGGTGGCTTCGGCGGTAGCGTCGATGACTTCAAGCTGCGGCACGGGATGGCCGAGATGCTGCTCGACGTAAGGGCGCATCTGGTCGCGCATGTCCTGATTGGGCTCGACGGCGAGGACGCGGTTGCCGTTTTCGAGGAAGACTTCGGCGAGCATGCCGGTGCCGGCGCCGATGTCGGCGACGAGCCACGCCGGCGTGAGGCCGCACCAGGTGCGAAGGCGGGTGAGGATTTCTTCGGCGGGATAACGCTGGCGATAGCGATCGTAATCTTCGGCGCGGCCGGTGAAGCGGTTGGTGTTGTCGGGCATGGGTGGGTACGAGGTGCCAGGTACTAGATTCGAGCTCCTATCCAGAGGATACGATGCGGGGGCTCTCGCTAGAAGCTAGCGGCGATGAGCTGAAGGCTGCTGCTATCGTTCGATGGCGAGGGCGACGGAGTTGCCGCCGCCGAGGCAGAGAGCGGCGACGCCACGGTGCACGTCGCGGCGGATCATCTCGTGGATGAGGGTGACGAGGATGCGCGCGCCGGATGCGCCGATGGGATGACCGATGGCGACGGCGCCGCCGTTGACGTTGGTGCGCGCAGGCGAGACGCCGAGTTCGCGCATAACGGCGATGGCCTGCACACTGAAGGCTTCGTTGAGCTCGAAGAGGTCGACCGAGTCGATGGTCCAGCCGGCGCGGGCGAGAAGTTTCCGTACGCCTTCGACCGGCGCCATCATGACCCAGCGCGGTGCGATGCCGCTGGTGGCCTGCGCGCGAATGGTGGCGAGCGGGGTGAGCGAGAGCGATGCGGCGCGCGCGGCGGACATGACGACGACGGCCGCGGCTGCGTCGTTGACGCCGGGAGCGTTGCCGGCGGTGACGGTGCCATCGGGTTGGAATGCGGGGCGCAGCGCGGCGAGTGCGGCAAGCGCGGCGGCGGGATGATCGAGCGCGGCGTCGCGAATGCATTCATCGCGGGAAAAAACGGCGGGGGTGGTGTCGCTGCGGCGGGAGGATGAAGGCGCGGGCAAAGTTACGGACGCGATTTCCACAGCGAAGCGGCCGTCGCGTTGCGCGAGCGCGGCACGGCGATGCGACTCGAGCGCATAGGCATCCTGCTCGGCGCGGGTGATGGAGTATTTTTCCGCGACGCGTTCGGCGGCGAGACCCATGTGTTCGTCTTCGGTGGCGCACCACAGGCCGTCGTGAATCATGGAATCGACGGCGGTGGAGTTGCCGATACGGAGGCCTGTGCGCGCGGCGGGGAGCAGATAGGGCGCGTTGGACATGGACTCCATGCCGCCGGCGACGACGATCTCGGCGTTGCCGGTGGCGATGGATTGCGCGGCCAGCGCGACGGCTTTGAGGCCGGAACCGCACACCATGTCGAGCGTTGTGGCGGAGACGGAATCGGCGAGACCACCGCGCAAAGCCGCCTGGCGCGCGGGGTTTTGGCCCAGGCCGGCGGTGAGGACGCAGCCCATCAGACACTCATCGACGCTGGCGGGATCGATACCGGCGCGAGTGACGGCCGCGCGGACAACCTGCGCACCGAGATCGGTGGCGGCAAGGCTGGAGAGCGCGCCCTGGAATTTTCCAACGGGCGTGCGCGCGGCGGAGACGAGGACTACAGCGTGCGATTCATCGTGCATGGCAGCGTGCTCCGAGGGACGCCGAAGTATACGTTGAGGGTGACTCACATGACATACAGAGGGACGCGCCGCGAAAAATTTGAGCGCAGGCGAGATTCAGGCGCGAGGGTGAGGCACGCGAAGACGCATCGGGGTATCTTCTGTTGCAAAAAAAACTTTCGCGAAATGATCGATTTTTCTTGACACTGAATTTCATCAAATCTATACCTTCGTTAGCTGCAAGTTAATGTGTTGCAGCATCGATGTCTAATCGACAGGGAGAATAGGCAAATGGCAACGAAGAAAGCAGCTAAGAAGGCAGCCAAGAAGACAGCCAAGAAGAAGTAATCCAACCTAAGGCAAAGCAGAACGGGGGACGCTTCGAGCGTCCCCCGTTCTGCTTTGGTGCGTAGATGCGGTTGCAAACGACCGCATGGTTGCTGGCTATTGCGCGTTCTTGGGGGTAGAGAGGTAGCCCGAGACCTTGTTCTTCTCGATGTCGTTGACGACCAGTTCGTAGAGGACGGGGGTCTTGCCGGTATAGAACTGGACCGGCTCGTCGAGGTTCTTGTCCTTCTTCTCGATGTTGCGATCGTCGGCGCTGACGGTGAGGGTGTAGCGCGAATGTTTGTCGTCCACCTTCTTGAGTTGGAGCTTGACGGTGGAGAGCAGGGTGGGCGGCGCGCCCTTCTGCAGGGTGAACTCCAGGTAGTTGCGGTCGCCGCGGTGCTTCAGTTCTTCGAGCTCGGTGTGGTTGGTGGCGATGAGGCCGCTCATGACGCCGGCGTCGCCGACCACGCGCTGGAGCTGCGATTTGGTGTTCTCGAGGTCGCTGCGGGTGGTGGCCACGTCGGTCTTGACGCCGCCCACATCGGTCTTGACGCTGGCCACGTCGCTGGAGACGGCGCCGATCTGCTTCTCGGCCGACTGCTGCTGCTGGGCCAGGCGGGCGGTTTCGGCGTTCTGCGCCTTTTGCGCGGCGATGATGACGTCGGTGCGGGCATCGATCTGTTTCTGGGTGGCGCCGACGTTCTGGCTCAGGGTCTCGGCGGTCGCGCTCAATCTGGCTTTGGTGGCTTCCAGCTGGTCGGCGAGTTCGGTGTTCTTCTTTTCAGCGTCGGCAAGCTTCTGATCGGTCGCGGCAATATGGCTCTGCAGGCCGTAGCACCAAATCAGCCCGCCGACACCCAATAGCACGGCAACGACGACTGCTGCAATAAATGCTCCCGAGGCGGATCGCTCGGCTATTACAGGTTCCGTTTCGCTCATTATTTCTGTCCCTCCATAGGACGCTGCCCACGCATAGGCCGCACGATCGCACCGCGGATGCGGGTGATGCTCTAGCATCGAATATAGCGCAGGAGGCACGCCGGTTGCGGGAGCGCGGAGAAATAAGCCCGGGCGCAACCGGTTCGCGCCGGACCGGAGCTGGGGGAGGGTGACGGAGGAACCCGGCATACGGTCGCGCGGCGGCGGGATGCGGCTATTTCCGGCGCGCCGCGGCTGCCTGGCCGAGCCGCCACGCTCGGCAAAGCCCGATGGCGTGCGGCTTTTCGTGACAAGCGTTTCCTTGCTGCGCTATAACCGTATATACCGTTTGCTTCGATTCAGCTAAGAGGATTTGTCCATGTCATCAGCAGTTCTCCCGATTAAGGGCCTTGAAGGCATCATTGCCACGAAGTCATCCATCTGCTGGATCGACGGGGCGGCCGGCGTTCTGGCATACCGCGGCATTGATATTCACGAGCTGGCAGACCACTCGAACTTCGAGGAGACCACCTATCTTCTATGGTTCGGCGTGCTGCCGACGGCGGCGCAACTGGCCGAGTTCTCCAAGGAGCTGGCGGCGGCGCGAACGCTGAACTGGCGCATCTACGACTTTCTGCGCAGCGTGCCCACGGACGCGACGCCGATGGAGGTGCTGCGGACGGCGGTGAGCCTGCTGTCGCTGTACGATCCGGATGAGAAGGACTCGTCGCACGAGGCGAATGTGCGCAAGAGCTACCGGCTGACCTCGCAGATTGCAATGATTGTGGCGATCTTCGACCGCATCCGCAAGGGCAAGTCGATCATCGATCCGGACCGCAACCTGTCGCACTCGGCGAACTTCCTGCGCATGCTGAACGGGGTGAACCCGTCGGAGACGGCGGTGCGGGCGCTGGACGTGGCGCTGATCCTGCAGGCCGACCACGAGCTGAACGCGAGCACGTTTGCGGCGCGGGTGATTGCGTCGACGCTCTCGGACATGCACTCGGCGATTGTGGGCGCGATCGGCGCGCTGAAGGGGCCGCTGCACGGCGGGGCGAACGCGGAGACGATGAAGCTGCTGTTTGCTATTGACGAGGCCGAGGCGGACCCGGTGGCGTATGTCGCGAACCTGCTGGCGCAGAAGAAGAAGATCTCCGGCTTCGGCCACCGCGTGTACATTACCGAAGACCCGCGGGCGACCCACCTGCGGAAGATGTCGGAGGACCTGGGCAAGGCGGCCGGCAAGCCGAAGTGGTTCGACATGTCGCGCAAGATTGAGCTGTTTGTGAACAAGGAGAAGAAGCTGAACGCGAACGTGGACTTCTACTCCGCCTCGACCTACACCACGCTGGGCGTCGAGATTGACCTGTTCACGCCAATCTTCGCGATCAGCCGGATCGCCGGCTGGGCGGCGCATGTGATCGAGCAACTGGATGACAACCGGCTGATTCGTCCACGCGCGGACTACGTGGGCCCTCCGTACCCGCAAACCTACGCGCCGATTGCCGAGCGGTAAGGTCAGGCCGGCGAACGGCCGTTGCCCCTGGAGATGAATGCCCACCTGGGCTTCGCTGCGCCGGGCTTTGTCTGCTAGCCTTATGCGTGTTGTTCTGAGGAGCTTGGGTTTGTCAATCTCTCGGGTTGGCCGGGGGCGGCTGCTGTCCATTTGCGCGAGCCTCGCCTACTGCGCGCTGGGCGGACCGGCCGCGCTGGCGCAGGCAACCCCGACGGCCGATGTGGACGAGCTGCTTGCCGTCAGCGCGGCGGCGGCGATCAACGACAGCGGTCCGGAAGGCATCATACCCGCGGCGCGCGGATTCAATGCGTCGCTGGGCACGACCTCGCAGCACGACTCGAGTAACGGGTGGTCGTCGATCCTGAATCCGAACCTCGCGTACCGCTTCAACCGGTACTTCAGCGTGGACGCAGAGGTGCCGCTGTATGCGTATGTGAACGCCTACAGCAACATTGGCACAACCGCGAAGCCGGTTTACGCCTACAACTCGCGCAGCGGCGCATTCGGCGACATGGCCCTCTCGGTCGAGGGCGATGTGGGCGTGCTTACGGCCGCATACAGCGGGACGGTTTCGCTGGGATTGCCTTCGGGCAATACGGCCTACGGGCTGGGCGCCGGACAGGTGACGTTCAACCTCAACAACCATTTTGAGAAGAGCGTTGGCCGGTTCACCCCGGACATCGAACTGGGGTATGGCGATACCAGCAGCCTGGTGGAACAGCGGGTTCTGAAGAGCTACGTGGCGGTGGGGCCGCTGGCGCACTTCCAGGCGGGCACGTCGGTGGACCTGCCCTGGAACTGCAGCTTCGAGGCAGACGCGTATGAAGAGCTGCCGCTGGCCAAGGACATTGTGTACTCCACCACCGGCAAGGGAAAGAAGAAGGTGACCACGGCCACCAACGAGGACCCGGCCGAGGACAACGGCTTTATTACCTCACTGGATATCCCGCTGTCGGGCCACGTCACGCTGTCCGGAATTTACAACCGGAGCCTGCGCGACCACGATGACGTGGCCGGCTTCTCGCTGACGTTTCTGCTGAAGGCGCCGCCGCGGCTGGACGATGCAGCGCATTAGGTTTGGGGAGACGGTCTAACGATCCTGCCGGACAGGCCGGCTGCGCATGGTGTGGTCACGACTTATGCCGAGCTCCGCATGGTCCTCGGCCGGACGGCGCGGGCTCTTGCCTGCGACCATCGGGAGCACATGCGCGAAGCCCAACACGCGTCACGAAGTGACTACATTCTGGGGCGGGGTTCGCTGGCCGGAGGAACGATCGCGTTCATGCGCAGGTACTCGACGGCCTGGCCGTACTCGTCCTCGGCGTGGCCGATGGCGCCGGCGAACAGGGTGACGGGCGTCTGCACGCCGCGGACGCCGGTGAAGGCGTTGGCCGGGGTGACATTGGTGACGGCCTTATGCGCGAAGGCGAAGGTTGCGGCCAGGGCCTTGACGATGTCGTCCTTGGAGGTGAGCTTGCCGATGGCCGCGGTGTCGACGTCGGGCTTGATGCCGCCGACCATGGAGAAGTACTGGTAGTTGGCCTGGATGGTGTGGGTGACGATCTGGGCGAAGGTGCGCACGCCATCGTACTTGACTGGCTGGCCGGGCACGAAGATGGCAGCGCTGGGAGCGAAGCCGTATTTTTCAGCGGGCATGGCCTGGGCCGCACCCATCCAGAGAGTTTCCACGCGGCTGAGGGCGGCGTCGAGGGACTTGGCTGGATCGACCGGCGCGCCGGGAGCGGCTGCGGGGGCTGACATTCCGCTGGTCGCCGGGCTCTGGGCCGGTGCGGCACAGACTGCCAACAGGGTGATGACCGAAGCCGCCAAGGCCGACTGCATGCGCAACGTTTTCATGTGAATCTCTCCCTTTGAAACGCACTCCCTGCGAAACGCACTTAGGGTAACAGGTTTGGTGCGGCAGCGGCAGGGCCGCGGGGCCGGGCGGATTAGAGGCCCGGGCCCGCCTTGGCCGCGGCGGTTGCGGCCACCGGGGTTGGGGTCGCCGGCGCCGGCGCCAGCGGCGGCGTGATGCGCAGCGCCATGCGCGGGAAGGTGAAGCTGCCGCCGGCGTCGTCGATCACGTTGACCTGGCAGACGTAAGTGCCCGGCTTCAATCCGGCGAGCGGCACGTCGAACTGGAAGCTGACGGCGTCGCGCTCGGGGACGTTGATGGCGTCGGCCTCGACCAGCGGCGTCTCATACACCTTGACCCCGCCGAGCATAAATTCGATGCTGGTGAGCACCTTGACCGGACCAGCTTCCTTCTTGCTCAGCCCTGGAGTTGCGGCGGCTGGCGTGGTCGCCGTCTCGTCCTTGTCCTTGGTCGGGCTATACACCTCGTAGAGGAAATAGAGGTGCTGGTCCTGGCGGAAGACGTGGGGCACATTCGGCACCCACTCCAGCCCATCCTGCACCAGCGGATCGACGGTTTTCTTGTCCTTGTCGGGCGTGCGCTGGCTGGACAGGACGATGGAGCTGAGCTTCAACTGCGTTTTCTTCATGTCGGGAACGTTGAGGTCGGTCTCGAAGGTACCCATGTTGCCGGACTGGTTCTCGCGCACCACGAACTTGACGTGGTATTTGCCGGCGCCCAGTTCCGGGAAGCCGGTGGAGTACTGCACGTTCTTCTTTTCGAGATGCTGGTTGGCGTCGATGGCCAATGGCACCGTCTGGCGCACCTGGCCGACCACGATGTTCTGCGCGTCCCGTACCTGGCCGAGGATGTCGATGGTGGCCTTGTCCTTGTCCTTGACCTGGACGGGATTGATCTGCGAACCGGGGATGACCAGCGACATGGGGATGTAGTACTTGCCGTCCGGCAGGCGGAAGTACAGCGCCTGCAGATAGACCTGAACGTCGGTGGCCGGCACCTGGCTGCGCATCTGCTCCATCAGCGCATACTCGCGGTCCTCGTTCTTCTGGTGCTGGAAGTCGGCGGGCGCGTAGTAGCCGGGGCGATACTCCAGCTTGGCGTCGGGATGGTTGAGCAGCTTGATGGTGAGGTGGCGATAGGTCCCATCGCGCCGCAGGTTGGTGGATTCGTAGCCGATGATGTAGTACGCCTCGGTATCGTTCTGCACCTGCTGGAAGGCGGGGCCGAAGTCGTTGGAATCGACGAACAGCTTGCCGCCGGTATCGGCGGCGAGGGTGCCCAGCGTCTCCTGCGAATTGAAGTTGGATTGCAACTGGCTGACCATGGAGGCACCGCTGTAGGCGGAGGTGCCGCGCATGCTGCCGGTGGAGGCGTTGCCGACCGCGTTGATGGCCTGCAGGCCGCGCGAGTCGACGGCGTACATGGCGGTGTCGGCCTTGACGCATTCATTGGTGGCTTCGCGAATGCTGGCTTGATTTTCAATGCCCTGGCGCGAGAGCCCGCCGGAGAAGTAGAGCATGCTCTTCTTCTGCTCGACCTTTTCGATCGACTTGCAGATGGTGCGGATGGCGTAGAGTTCGCGGTCGGTGTTCAACGCGTTGAACTCGCTGTCGTCGGCGACGAAGCTGGAGGAGTCGTCGGCCGAACCGTCGGTGCCGCCGCCTTCGCTGCCGAGCGCGTAGCCCGAGCCCTCGCTGCCGTCGTATTTGCTGACGGCGGCCAGCAGCGCCTGCTTGTTGTTGGTAAAGTCCTGGTCCATGCTCAGGCCGGAGACCAGGCTCACCGACGCCGCCATGTCTGCCGGCGCCATGTGGTTGTTGATGTA
>Ga0181520_10011865_pt1 | contig 11336 bp, 11 predicted proteins | sample PEATcosm2014_Bin_29_FD_132451 | JGI IMG/M metagenome (GOLD analysis project Ga0181520, IMG submission 132451) | Peatland microbial communities from MTU Mesocosm Facility, Houghton, MI, USA - PEATcosm2014_Bin02_30_metaG | ecosystem: Environmental > Terrestrial > Soil > Wetlands > Peat | place...
GGTGTTTGCGGGCGTGGCCGTGGCGGCCGCGGCTCCCTGGTATGTCCGCAACTGGCTGTTCGCGGGCAACCCTTTTTACAGCTTGAGATTCGGCGATTTCGCGGTGAACCCGGTTCACGATGGAATCATGCAGCATTACAAATCCGTGCTGGGCGTCGGCCAGTGGGGCGCGGGCACGTGGACGAGTCTCGTGGGGCTGCTGCTGCTGTTCGCCACGCTGCAGGTGCTGGCCGGCATTCCGGGCGGATTGACGCGTTTTCGCCAGAATGGATATCTGGCTGCGACCGCGCTTCTGCTGGCCGCCGTGTGGCTTCAATCCGCCGGATATACGAGCGCCGGAATTGAGACCTCCACGCGCGTGCTGAGTCCCGCATTGGTCGTCCTCTCCATAACCGCCGCCGGACTTCTGGCTTCATGGGCGAGCCGCGCCAACCGGCTCATGGCCGTGGCGGCGGTTATCGTCGCGTTCCAGGTTTGGACGGCCGCCGGCGGCATGGTGTATCCGAACGATCCTTTGTCTTTGCCCGTCGCCCAGTGGCCCCGCGCCGCGCTGCAGCGCACCCCGGAGCCGGCCGAGTTTCAAATCGGCGAGCAGTTGGCTCCCAAATTCCCCGTGGGATATCGCCTGCTTTCGGACAATGCCTACCTCCACGCCGCGTTGGTCGACAAGGGCATCGAAGTGGTGCCGGTCTGGAGTCCCGAGGTCAATTTTCTGTTTCACGCGTCGGCCGAAGAATCCGAGCGGCGCCTCGTGGCCTTGCGGATCGTGAGCGTGGCGTATTACCCGCAGAGCCTGAATTCGGGCTACCTCGCCTTCGCTTCTCCGTTTTATGCTTCACTGACGCGTCGATGGCGCGTCTGGTTGGAGGTCCCCAATTTCATGTACGTTCTGGTGCCGCAAGGGGCGTCATAGCGGCTTTCCGAGCAGCATGAATCTCTGGATGCGCCGTCCGTCTTCCACTTCCGAAGCGTAGAGGTTACCTTTGGAATCGGCCACCAGATGGTGCAGCACGTAGAATTCTCCGGGCGCAACGCCCGGGCGGCCGAAGGAATCGAGCGGCTGGAGCGTCTTGCGGTCGAGCACCCAGATTCGCTCGGGACTGCGGCTGGCGACGTACAGGAAGCGCTGCGCTGGGTCCGCCGAGAAGGCCGTGCTGGCCACTGTCTCGCCGTTGCCGCAATGCGGCGCTTCGCACCAGCGGTCGATGAAGGTCTGGGCCACGAAGCCGCCGGCGATGCTGAAGACCTGCACGCGCTTACCGCCGCGATCGGCGACGTACACAAAGCCGTCGTTCGAAATTTTGACATCGTGAGCGGTATCGAACTGAGCGGGGCCGGGGTCTTTCGGGTCGATCTCCTTGGCGGGAATGCGCGTCGAATCGCTTTTGGCGGCGCTGCCCGAGCCCTCTCCGCTGGCGGCGGACCCATCCTGGGGTGCCTTTCCGAATGCGCCCCACATCCGCTTGAAGGCGCCCGTATCGGCATCGAACACGATGATGCGCTTGTTGCCGTAGCCATCCGAGACGAACAGCTCGTTGGTCTTCGGATAGACCGTCATTTCGGTGGGCTTCCAGAAACTCCCCGTATCGCGATTGGTCTTCGGGCGGCCTTTGTGGCCGATCTGCATCACGAACTTTCCGGCCTGGGTGAACTTGAGAACCTGGTCGTCGTCGCCGCTGCCGCAGATCCACACGTAGCCTTTGTAGTCCACATAGATGCCGTGCTCGGACGCGGGCCAGTCGTAGCCCGCGGCGGCGCCACCCCAGCCTTGAAGGTAGTTGCCAGCCGCATCGAACTCCATGACCGGCGGCCCGGTTTTCAGACCCGTCCTCACCACCCGCGGGCGATGCAGCACCCACACGCGATCCCGATCGTCGACCGCCGCGCTCGATACCTGGCCGAGCACCCAGCCGTTGGGGATCTTTGGCCAGGATGCGTCCGCTTTGAACTGGGGCACCTCGCCCGCCGCCGGGCGGTTCTGCGCCGAGGCTCCGTGCCATCCAACCGTGATGAGCACGATTACCGCTATCGCGGCGCTTCCGCAGATCGTCCGATTCCAATTCATATCTCCGCTCTCCTTCACAGCGGTAGCGGCCGGCCGAAATGCGCCAACGCTCGGATCGGCTCCGCCATGTCGCGTACCTGCGCCAGATTTGACCACATGGCCCGCGCGCGGTCCCTTTGTTCGTCCGGCATGGACATAAAGGCGCACACGCGGTTGAACTTCGCGACGATCTCCTGGTGCGTCATGGGAGTGGCCAGGCGGACCAGAGTCTCCTTCACTAACTCGCCACCGGTCTTACTGCGGACGGTAAGGCGCGCGGCTCCCTGATAAGTGAGCTTGGGGTCGGGCCCGACGGTGATCTTCTCCATGAGCCGCCGCACGGCCGGATCCTGGATGCGCTTGGGACTGAAGGAGTCCAGGTACACGTCGCCATCGATCAGCGCCACCGCGATGACGTAAGGCACGCTGTGATCGGCCGTTTCGCGGTTGCGCGGATCCCACTTGGGCGGATCGGCGGTTTCGAGCCACCCGTCGCGCGGCAGTTGGACAAAGATGGAGGCGATGTCGTCGGCTTTCGTCCAAGCCCTGATCTGGGGAATGATTTCGAGGATCGATTGCGTGGATCCTTCCGAGGGGAAGCGCTTCGCGTGCATCCTCTCGACCACCATCAGCCCATCCGGACTGGCCGCCGGCAGATGCAGCTCGTTGAAGCGGCCGATGTGGTCCCACAGGCCTTGCCGCCCCTCGAAGGGTTGCGCGGGTCCTGTCATTCCCTCGGCCGCCAGCAAGGTGGAGAAGACCGCGCAGCGAACCGCCTCCGAGCTGTGACAGCCCTTCCAGTGCGACAGGGCGCCGACGTGGCTGACCTTCATGGGCATATGCGGCACCAGCGTCAGCGAGAGCGCGTTAGCGAGCCGATCTTCGTCGAGACCCATGAGCTTGCCCGCCGCCATGGCCGTGGCGGGGCCTTCGAAGGGACCGTCCCAGCCCTGGTCGCCATTCGAGAGCGCGGCGGCGAGAGCCCCGGCGATCTCGTAGCCCAAGGCGACTGCGGCCAGCATCCGCGGGCCGGTAGAATGGAACGCCTCGCCGATCGCGAAGATCCCCGAGAGGATGTCGCTGACGTGCCCGCCCGGACCCAGATCGTTGAAATCGGCGTGGCGCAGCATGCAGCCGTTGGCAAACGCGGCCAGCTCGGGCGAGGTGGTAATGCCATAACCCAGGACGGTGCTTGGCAGCGTGCTTTGGGTGGTCCGCGCCATGCGCGCGCAGATTCGCGCGGGATCGGATTCGAACCCGGAAACGATGCTGGCGATGGCGTCCACCATGGTGTCGCCCAGGGTTTCGACCAGCGAGTCCGACAGATTGGTTTCGCCGAACGAGCGCACGTAGCGGACCACCCGGCGCGTCGTCTCGTCCATCGGTCCGTTGCCCGAAGCCCGGCCGGCATTGTTAGTCCAGCCGCTGTGCGTCACGGCCGCGGGCGGCTGCGCCGCCGGGGACTGGGCGCTCCACGGCGCCATCGCGGCTCCGGCACCCATCTTCATCAGGTCGCGCCGCGTTTCGATTCTATGTTCCACAAAGGCCTCGGCTGGGCAAGCTAAAGCATGCCCCACCTTGGCAAGCATGGTGGGGCATGCTTTAGCTTGCCCAAAAAATGCGCCTAGAAGTTCACGATGGAAGCGAACGAAGCAGCATCCAGGCTCGCCCCTCCCACCAGCACGCCGTCGATCTCTTCCTGCGCCATGAGCGCGCGCGTATTGTCGGGTTTGACGCTGCCGCCATACAGGATGCGAACCGCGTCGGCGGCTGGGTTGCCGAACTTCTCGCGCACTTGCGCGCGAATGGTGCGATGCGCGTCGGCGGCGATTTCCTTGGTGGCGGTCTTGCCCGTACCGATGGCCCAAACCGGCTCATACGCGATTACGATGCGAGCGAACTGCTCCGGCGTGAGGCCCGCGATCCCATTCGCGAACTGGCGTACCAGCACGGCTTCGGTCCGGCCGCCCTCGCGGTCTTCGAGGCGCTCGCCCACGCATACGATGGGGCTCAAGCCGAATTCGAGGGCCGCCTGCGTCCGCTTGAGAACGGTTTCATCGGTCTCGCCGAAATACTGCCGGCGCTCGCTGTGCCCCACAATCGCGTGGCTCGCGCCCACGGCCACGATCATGGGCCCCGAAACCTCGCCCGTGAACGCGCCCTCTTTGGCCCAGGCGATGTTCTGCGCACCCACACGGATGCGCGTGCCCTTGGCGGCATCGACGGCCGCCGCGAGATTCGTGAAAGACGGACAGATCACGATCTCGCAATGCTCGGATTTCTCGACCAGTGGCCGGAATTTCTCGAAGAACTGAACGGTTTCCGCGGGCGTCTTGTACATCTTCCAATTGCCCGCCATGACAGGTTTTCTCATAGAATTTGTCCTAAGAAGCTTTCGCCTGTAGCGATCGACGTTGCGAAATTGGCGGCCACGGTCTGGCCGATATCCGCCAGCGAGCCGCGCACCCCCAGGTCCACGCCGCGGCGCACGGTGGGTCCGAACGCCATCAAAGGGACGTACTCGCGGGTGTGGTCGGTGCCCGGTGTGGTCGGGTCGCAGCCGTGGTCGGCCGTCAAAACAGCCACGTCGCCGGCCTCGAGGGCGCACTCGAATTCGGGCAGCCAGGCATCGAACTGCTCGAGCGCCGCGCCGTAGCCTTCCCAATCGTTGCGGTGGCCGTAGAGCATGTCGAAATCCACGAGGTTGGCGAAGATCAGGCCGCGCTCCACCGCACCCAGCGCTTCGAGTATCTTGGCCATGCCCTCGCTGTTGTTCTTGGTCTTCTCAGTTTCGCGAATGCCGCGGCCCAGGAACACGTCGAAGATCTTGCCCACCCCGTGCACTAGCACGCCGCACGCATCCAGGCGGTCGAGCAGCATGTCCGGGGGCGGCGGTACGGCGTAATCGTGGCGGTTCGAGGTGCGCGTAAACTGGCCGGGCTTGCCGATGAACGGCCGCGCGATGATGCGCCCCACCTCGTGCGGCCCGCGCATGATCTCGCGCGCCGTCTCGCAGATCTTGTACAGTTCCCAGAGCGGGATGACCTCTTCGTGCGCAGCCACCTGGAAGACGCTATCGGCCGATGTATAGACGATGGGCGAGCCGGTGCGCATGTGTTCGGGGCCGAGATCTTCGATGATCTCGGTGCCGGAGGCGGCGATGTTTCCCAGGCTGCGGCGCCCGATGCGGAGCTCGAACTCGTCCATGATCTCGCGCGGGAAGCCGTGGGGATAAAGTGGAAAAGGCTTCGCGAGGAGAATTCCCACCATCTCCCAATGGCCGGTGGTCGTATCCTTGCCCGGCGAGGCTAGCGTGCAGCGCCCGTAAGATCCGTCGGGCGAGGCCGCCGCGGGAATGCCCTCGAGCGGTCTAATATTGCCGAGGCCCAGGCGCGCCAGATTCGGCAGCCGCAGCCCGCGCAGGCGCGCCAGGTTGCCCAGGGTGTCGCAGCCGGGCGGATCGAGGTATGCCGCGGCATCCGGCATGGCGCCGATTCCCACGCTGTCCAGCACGATCCAGATGACCCGTCGGAACATCAAATCCGAGGGTAGCATGGGGAGCGGACCGCGCTGTTTCAGGCGATTGGCGATTCGCGGGACGGCGTGCCGGTCAGCCGGGTGTACAATGGCGATTCGCAGTCCACTTGCGAGGCCGGCATGGCGACTGAAACTACGGGCTGGGCGATCGAGCAGATTCTGAACGCCGCGATGGGCTTCCAGATGTCCACCGCGATGTGGGAAGGCGCTTGCGCCGGCAACGTGCATTGGCCGATGCGGTCGGCAGTGGTCTGCTACGCGCCGACTCTGGAAATATTGCGCCGCGCGGCCGCGGAGGGAAAGACATTGGTCGTAAGCCGCGAGCATCCCTTCTACATGCACGGCGGCCTGAATTATCCGTACCTGACGGAAGGTCTGGAAGCGGCGCTGAAGGACGACCCCGTAGTGCAGGCGAAGATGGAGATCGTGGATGCCCACAAGATTCTGATCTATCGCCTCTCCACGGCCTGGGATAACTTCCGGCCGCAGGCGCAATCGACGGCTCTGGCGCGCGCTCTGGGCCTCTCGCCGATCGAGCCTCAACCTAGCCCGCGGTCGCGCGGCGTGATCTGCGATCTGCGGCGGACCACACTGGCGGCACTGGCCCAGACCGCGTACGACAGGCTGCGGGCGCGATCGCCGCGCATTGTGGGCGATCCGAATGCGGCCGTGACGCGCGTGGCGGTACTGGCCGGAGAGACGGACCCCAAGAGCGGATTGGCCGCGCTGATCGCCGATCCGAAGATCGACGGCGTGATAGCGGGCGCGGGCGGCGTCATCGACGAAGTGGATGGCGCGCTCAGCTACTTTCAGGATGTGGTGGGCGCGGGGCGCGGCATCGCGATGCTGGCGGTCGGGTATGGCCCCTCGGAAGAGCCGGGCGGCGAGGAGCTGGCCCGATGGATGCGCAGCGTGTTGCCGGACTTGCCGATCGAATGGTGGCCGGCGCCGGACCCGAGCTGGATTCCGCGACCCCGCGCGGGAGGATAGACATGGAGAGCGCAATCACGCGCCGCGGCTTCGGCCTATCTGTGGGCTGGGCACTGGCGGCCGGCGCGGCACGGGCCGCCGGCCCGCTTACCGCCGCGCAGGCAGTGGACCGCATCAAGGCCAAGCTCGCCGCCGAGGGCGTCACCTGGAAGACATCTTATTTCGATGGCTTCAAAATCGGCGATCCTCAGGTGCCGCTCACCGGTATTGCCACGTGCTTCCAGCCGACCTTCAGCATTCTGCGCCGGGCCTCGGCGGCGGGAATGAACTTCGTGATCTCACACGAATCGGCATTCTGGGATGGCTTCGATCCGGTCGAGGTGGTGAAGGACGATCCGGTGTACGAGGCGAAAGTTCGGTTTGTCGAGGAGCGGGGAATGGCGGTGTGGCGGATCCACGACCACTGGCATGCGCGCCGGCCGGATCCGATCTCGAGCGGGCTCGCCGCGCAGTTGGGATGGCTCTCCTATTTCTCCGATGAGCGGCCGCGCCACTATACGATTCCGGAGATGTCTCTTGACGGGGTCGCCCGCTACGTGCAAGACCGGCTCGAGACGAAAAATGTGGTGGTGGTCGGGGACCCGCAATTGCGCGTGAGGACCATCGGAGACCAATCGCATATTCTCTCGGTTGTCTTAACGGGGCTGCGCAGATTCGACGCCGTACTGGTCGGCGAGACCCCGCAGCACGATACGTTCGAGTATATGCGCGACGCGGTGGCGCTCGGGCAGAAGAAAGCCGTCATCATGATTGCCCACGAACGGCTGGAGGAATGGGGCATGAGGGACTTCGTGCCCTGGATTAAGCCGGCCGTGCCGGAAGTGCCCGTACAGTGGATCTCGTCGGGCGACCCGTTTTACATTCCGCCGCTTGCCGTGTAGCGGCAGCCGATAGAACCTTCGCGGCGGGGCCAACATCGAAGAACTGGGATACTGAAATTGATGAGCGCTACCAGCCTGTTCACACCTTTCGCCATGCGCCAGATCGTGTTGCGCAACCGCGTCGGAGTTTCGCCGATGTGCCAGTACTCGGCCGACGATGGCTTCATCAACGACTGGCACCTGGTGCATCTGGGCAGCCGAGCCGTGGGCGGAGCCGGCATGGTGATCATGGAAGCCACCGCGGTAGAGGCTCGCGGGCGGATCTCGCCGCGCGATACCGGCCTGTGGAAAGACGAGCAGATCGAGCCGCTGGTCCAATTGACGCGTTTCCTGCGCGGCCAGGGCGCGGTGGCCGCCATCCAGCTTGCCCACGCCGGACGCAAGGGCAGCACGCGCCCGCCTTGGGATGGAGGCGGCGTCATCCCCGCCGCGGAGGGAGGCTGGCAGACGGTGGCCCCCAGCCCGCTACCGTTTCTTCCCGAAGACCCTCCGCCGGCGGAGCTCACCATTGCGGAGATTCACGCCGTTACCGGGTCGTTCCACGCGGCGGCCGCACGCGCGCTCGAAGCGGGCTTTCAGGCCCTCGAGATTCACGCCGCGCACGGATACCTGCTACACCAGTTCCTCTCGCCGCTGAGCAACCGGCGCACGGATAGCTATGGCGGCACATTTGAGAACCGCATCCGCATCGTGCTTGAAACGGTGGACGCGGTGCGCGCGGCCTGGCCCGAAGAGCTGCCGCTGCTCGTGCGCATTTCCGCCACCGATTGGGTGGAGGGCGGCTGGGATATCGAGCAATCGGTCGAGCTGGCGCGCCGCGTACGAAGCCGGGGCGTCGATCTCATCGATTGTTCTTCGGGCGGCGCTTCGCCCCTGCAGCAGATTCCGCTCGCGCCGGGCTACCAGGTGCCTTTCGCCGAGCGCATCCGCCGCGAGGCCGGGATTCGCACCGCGGCCGTGGGCTTGATCGTCACTCCTCAGCAGGCCAGTGAAATCGTGGTCTCCGGGAAGGCCGACATGGTTCTGCTAGCCCGCGAGTTCCTGCGCGATCCATACTTCCCTCTGCACGCGGCCCAGGCTCTGGGCGCGGCGTGTGATGCCCCGGTGCAATACGGGCGCGCTTTTGCGAAGTAGCCGCGGGCAGCCGCCCTAGCGCTTACAAATCGCCGTCAAGAACCGCCCATCGGGGCTGCGGTATTCTTTCAGAATCTCCAGGCCGCCCTGGTCGTGGATCAGCCAGCGGAAGGCCTCCGGCGTGTAGATGTAATGGAAATTCAGCCCGATGCGCTCGCCGCGCTGCAGCGGAATCTCGACCCCACCGAAGGCCGCCGAAATATCGCGTTCCGCGCGGAAGTGGCGGGTCACCAGATGCAGTCCGGGGTGGCGCGCGTCCAGCTTGTGATTGAAGCGGATCTCACCATCCTCGGCGACGATTCCCCCGTGGGACAGCAGCGCCAAAATGAACTTGCGGATGACCGGATTGTCGCGCCGCGCCATGGTCTGCCGCTCGTCGTATAGCTCGCCATCCACGATCAGGCGGTCGCCGTCCTTGAGGCATTGCGCCAGGTAGCGGATTTCGGCCAGCGGGTCGAAGGCGCTGATGGTGTTGCCGGACATGATGAAGAGGCGCGGCGCCTCGGCGGCGTCGGCTGCGTATACCAGGTGCACAGGGCTCGAGATATCGGCCTTGATGCCCAGCGTCTCCACGTCCACGTCGTCGCCGGCGCCGCAAGCCATCTCAAGCATCGATTGGCTGGAATCCACCGGCGAGTACGCGCATTCGCGCCTGGCCTCCTTGAGGGCCTCCAGCAGCAGCCGGTCGCGCGTGCCGTCGCCCGCGCCGAAGCTGATCACCGGCACGTGTCCGCCGATGTGCCGCACCAGCGCGGGACTCTCGGTGGCGATCTTCTCCCAGGTGTCCCGCAGGCCGCCATACAGCTCGTCATCGTTGGTCAGCGCGGCCCACGCCTGGGCCGAGCGCGGAAACCAGTAGAAAAACTTCTCAGGCAGGTCGCGGGCCTCCAGGGCCTCGGCGAACTCCTGAGCCATATCCGCTTCCGGAAGAACGACGTCGACTTTCATAAGGAGCCCCTATTATGGCAGGTGGACTTACCGGTTAGAACCCCATTACATGCATGCCGGCGTCCACGAACAGAATATTAGCCGTGACTCCGCGGCCCAGATCGCTCGCCAGGAACACGGCCGCATCGGCCACCTCGGCCGGTTCGGTGTTGCGGCGCAGCGGGGCGCGCGATTCCACGCAATCGAGGATCGATGAGAAATCCTTGATGGCGCGCGCCGAGGCCGTCTTGACCGGCCCCGCCGAGATGGCGTTGACGCGGATCCTGCGCGGCCCCAACTCTCCGGCCAGGTATCGCGTGCAGGCCTCCAGCGCCGCCTTGGCCACGCCCATCACGTTGTAATTGGGAATCACGCGCGTGGAGCCGAGATAAGTCAGGGTAGTCAGCGATCCGCCCTCCGTCATCAACGGCGCGGTGGCGCGCGCCACGGCCACCAGAGAATAGGCGCTGACGTCCTGCGCCAGCAGGAACCCGGAGCGCCCGGTTTCGAGAAAGGGCCGCGTAAGATCCTCGCGATTGGCGAACGCCAGGCTGTGCACCACGGCGCCCAGCGGCCGCCCGAGCGCGCCCAGAGATTCGGCCAGTGCGGCCAACTCTTCGTCCTTGGTCACATCGCAGGGCAGCACGGCCGCGACATTGAGCCCCTGCGCCAGATCCTCGATGGCGCCGCGCTGGCGCTCGCCGAGATAAGTCAGCGCGAGGGCGGCGCCTTCGCGCGAGAACGCCTGGGCGATGGAATATGCCAGGCTCCACTTGTTAGCGATTCCCAGAATGAGAGCCAGCCGGCCCTCCAGCAGGTTGGACATGGATAACCCAGTTTACTGGAGAAGGCACCCGGCCGGCACGCCGGACGAAGCCGTGGCAGCTAAGTAGAGCGCCTCTTCATTTCCGCGAGCGTCCGGCGGAGCAGCGGCAGTGCCGCAAGGTCCTTCTCCGAGGCAAGCTGCTCCTTAACCGCAATGATAGTTTCCAGGTCGAGAACAGAAATCGCGAGCCCCTGGCCAACGTCCATCTCGATCGCATGCGGCAACAAGTCTGCAAAACCTAAACCTTTGCCAATGGTCCCGAGTAAATCGACCGGCCCGTAACGCGTCAGCAAATTAAGATGGCCGCCGGCCGCAAGATGGCTTTCGTTCGGCCGCAATCGCCTCTCCGGCTGGATTCTGAAGATGGCATCCGCTTCAGCGAGGAATTTCCCCAGGCGGTCGAGATTCGCGGGATCTCGCGAGTAAACCAAGTCGATGTCGAGGGTTTGAACCGGCGCGCCGTTGAGAACCGCGGCCATGCCGCCAACGACGATGAACTGAACTTCTCTTTGCCTAAGATCCCGAAGGATCGTTATCAGCCGGTCTCTTTGCATTCAGTTCTCGAATCTCCAGGATGTTGTCGATCTGGTCTTCCAGGAATTCCAGGCGCTCTAAAGGCGTTAGCGAAAGCATCCAGCGGATGAGCGACAGATCCACGCCGTCTTCGCTGTACTCGGGAAGTGGGGGATCGCCGGACATCACAGCCCGCTCAGGCCGTCGCGGCCTTATAGGCCATCTCGACGATCTCGGCTCCGATGGCCAGCGACGCGGTGGCCGCCGGGCTGGGCGCGTTCAACACGTGCAACGCGTTGGGCCTGGCAATAAGCCGGAAATCCTGCACCAGGTCGCCTTCCGGGCTGATGGCTTGCGCGCGCACGCCGGCGCCGCCGGTGGTAAGATCGCCGGGCTGAATCTCGGGAACCAGGCGCTGGAGCGAGCGGCAGAATAGCTCGCGGCTGAAGGAGCGGCGCAGCTCGAACCAGCACATCGAGGGATA
>Ga0181520_10011866_pt1 | contig 11335 bp, 10 predicted proteins | sample PEATcosm2014_Bin_29_FD_132451 | JGI IMG/M metagenome (GOLD analysis project Ga0181520, IMG submission 132451) | Peatland microbial communities from MTU Mesocosm Facility, Houghton, MI, USA - PEATcosm2014_Bin02_30_metaG | ecosystem: Environmental > Terrestrial > Soil > Wetlands > Peat | place...
CGATGGGAAGCATGTCAGCGTCGGGCCAGTGGCCGGGACCGGCAAAGGGCTGCCATTTTGCGATGAGGGAGAATTGATTTTTCAGAGACTGCGGGAATGCGGGAGCGCCGGCAGGCTTCGACCAGAGATCCCACATGTCGTCGGAGATGCGCCAGAGTTGCGCGCTGCGGACGGCGTCGTTGGCGTCGTCCAGCGGAGTGGGGCCGGGCGAGAGGCTGAGCACGATGGGGCGGCCGCTCTGTGCCAGCGCCTGGCGCATCATGTGAATTTCGTCAGCCTTCCAGGGGCGCGAGATGCAGTCGACTTTGAGGTAATCGACGCCCCATTTGGCGTAGAGGTCGGCGACGGAGTCGTAGTAGGCCTGGGCGGCCTTGTTGTTCTTCAGGCCGTAATTGTCGGAGTTCCACTCGCAGGTGTCGGTGGTGTCGGCGGCTTCAGCGGCGCCAAAGTGGGAGCCCGCTATGCGGAGGTTGTTGGCGACGGCTTCACGCGGGATGCCGCGGATGATGTGAATGCCGAATTTGAGGCCGAGGGAGTGGACCCAGTCGGAGAGCGGACGAAAGCCTTTGCCGCCGCCAGCGGAGGGGAAGCGGTTGAGAGCGGGGGTGTAGCGGCCATCGGCGGAGAGGGTGTAGTCCTGGTGGCCGGTGGGATTCTCGGGATGCTGGGCAAACCAGCCCTCGTCGATGACAACATATTGCCAGCCAAAGCGCTGCAGGTTGTTGTGGAACCAGGTGACGGTGTCGCGGAACTGAGACTCGTCGATAGTGAGGCCCCAGGAATCCCAGCTGTTCCAGCCCATGGGCGGCGTCTGCACCTTGATGCTCATGTCTTCGCGCGCGAAGAGGCGAGCGGGAGAGTCTGCAAGAGCTATTGCAAGGCCAGTGATGATGATCAGCAAAAGTAATTTTGGGGCGGGACTGCGCATGGTGCGGGCCTCGTTCTGGGATCGATGGTTGAGCAGCTTTATGACGCTCTTTACGGTACACCCGGAAAGCTGTGCCGGTGCGATATACTCCTTTTCCTATGCGGGTATCTGTGATTCTGCCGGCGGCCGGACTGGGCACGCGCATGACCCCGGGCCACACAACGCACGGCGCGCCGAAACAATTCCTGGAGCTGGCCGGAAAGCCGATTTTGATCCGCACCCTGCAGGTTTTTGCCGAAGTGCCCGAGGTTTCCGAACTGATCGTAGCGGTGCGGGCGACGGAGATGGAGCGGCTGACGGCACATATCTTCGAGCATGGATTCGCGGAGAGAGTGCGGGTGGTGGAAGGCGGCGATACTCGCCAGGAAAGTGTTTTGAACGCGCTGAAGACGCTGGATTGCGGCGACGACGACATTGTTCTGGTGCACGACGCGGTGCGGCCTCTGATTGAGCCCGCGATAATTCGGCGTGTGATTGAAGCCGTGGAGAAGCACAACGCGGCGATCGTGGGGCTGCCGGCGCTGGACACGATCAAGCAGGTGGAGCGCACTGCGGACGGAGCGATCGTCACGGCGACGATTCCGCGAGAGTACATCGTGCAGGCGCAAACGCCGCAGGGCTTCCGCTCCGGGTTGCTGCGCCGCGCGTTTGCGGAAGCGGAGGCGGATGGATTCGTGGGTACCGATGAAGCCAGTGTGGTGGAGCGGGCGGGCAGCCAGGTCTTCGTTGTTCCGGGATCGCCTTCGAATCTGAAGATCACGCAGCCCGGCGATCTGGAACTGGCGGAATTTTACCTGGCTCAGCGCGGAAATTCATCGCCCTAGCGAGGCCGTTAGCAAAACGCCACTATAAAAACTCTTAGCGAGAGACTGTAACCTTGGCGGTGGCGAAGGGGGAGCAAACACCGGGCGACAAGTTGCAAATCCACACACAGGCGGCTTGCAATCGGGACGGGCTGATATACCCTGAGTGAAGTTACACGGAACTCACGATGGACATCCGCATTGGCTACGGCTGGGATTCGCACGCGTTCAAGCCCGGCGTGCCCCTGAAGATTGGCGGCCTGAGCATCGAGCATCCCGAGGGGCTGGCCGGCCACTCCGATGGCGATGTGCTGCTGCATGCCATCACCGACGCGCTGCTGGGGGCGGTTTCCGCAGGAGATATCGGCAGCTTCTTTCCTCCGGGCGATCCGCGGTGGAAGGACGCCGACTCGGCGATCTTCCTCGACCTGGCGATGGAAGAGATTGAAAATGCCGGCTACCGTATTGTGAATGTCGATACGACCCTGGTTCTGAACGCGCCGAAGATCGGACCAATTTCGAGCGATATGCGAGAGCATGTCGCGGAGTTGCTGGGCATCATGCCGGCGAATGTGGGGATCAAGGCGAAGACCCCGGAAGGATTACAGGCGGATCACGTGGCGCAAGCCCACGCGGTGGTGCTATTGGAGCGTATCGCGGAGCCAGGGGAAATTCACTCGATGCACGCGGTGGTGCAGAGCCAGCGGGAGCTCGAGGACGTAGTGAGGGACCTGGTGAGCCAGGTGCACGGCGTGGCGGTCAAGGCCCCGTTCGATACCGACGACATTACTTAGGCTGTCCTGAGTCCGATGGGATGCAAATGGGACTCGGGGGGAGCCGCCTGGGGCATCAGCACATGCAGCCGTCCCGGGATTGTTCCATGGCGCGCATACTCAGTCAGGCGCGCGATCCAGGAACTGGTCAACTCTTGTCCCTTGGCAACAATGAGCAGTCCGGTCGAGGAATGGACATCCTGGTGAAGAATCATCCCAACCGCGAGTTCCCGAATGCCGCACTCCCGCGTGCACAATGGAACCGCCATTTCCAGATCGTCGAGAGCATCGAGGATGAAGGCTTCCACTCCCTTCATCGTTGCTCGAACTCGCCGGCAAGCTTCCGTTGGCGGTATGCCGCGGTTGATAAGAGCATCGTAGGCGAGGCCCACTCGTAACAGCTGGACCCCCGTCTCGATTTCCCGTTTCTCATCGGCGTTCGCTGCCTTGATTTCGGCGGCAGGCGCGTTCTGCAGCGCAATCATCTGGGCGACTGCTTCCATGCGCGGAATGCGGGAGAGCATCTGGCTGGCGACCATGGCATGGAGGTCATACTTCTTCTGATCTTCGGGAGAAAGGCGCTCTCCGGCATAAGCCGCGTTGACCAAATCCTGATTGAGGGTGACGCAGCCGAGCTGAGAGAGAATGGCGGCAATTTCCAGTTGCCACGAGGACTTTAGCTGTAGCCTGGCGGTGGCGTGCTGCATCAGCCGCCGCAGGCGCATCGCGCGGCCAAAAGCCGCAGGATTGGTGAAGCTGAGCATCTCCGACATAACCAGGACACAGCCACGCAGCGTGCCCTCCAGAAGTTCCTTTTCCGCCAGCAAAAGGCGGTGTTGTTCGAGTCCTGCGTCGATCGCCTTGCGGAGGTTTTCTCTGGAGCACGGCTTGGTCAGAAAACGGAAGATGTGCCCTTCATTGACGGCGTAGATGGCGGCGTCAATGTCGACATAGCCGGTGATCGCAACGCGTACAGTGGCCGGTTCGATTTCGCGCACTCGCGCCAGAAAATGGGGGCCATCCAAATCCGGCATGCGCATGTCGGAGATGACCAGGCCATAGGGTCCGGAATCTGCGATGGCGTCGAGGCCGGCCAGGCCGCCCACGGCCGTGTGCAATGAGATTTCCCGGCCCAGAAGCCTTTGATAACCGTCCAGGACGGCGGGCTCGTCATCTACGAAGAGTACCTTGTCGCTCATTGTGCCTGCCTCGAACTATCGGGCGGAGTGAGGGGAAGGCGGACAAAGAAGGTGGTTCCTCTGCCCCGCTCTGTCTCAAACCAGATTCGGCCCGCGTGCTTTTTGACGACCACCGTCTGAGCCATGGTTAGACCCTGGCCCGTGCCCTTGCCGACCGGCTTGGTCGTGAAAAAGGGATCGAAAATCTTGTCCCGGACATTATCCGGGATGCCCGCGCCGGTGTCCCGAATCTGAACTTCCACCCAATCGCCATCGTGCAGCGTCGTTATTTCGATCGTTCCGCGAATTCCCGCGCCAGCGCGCTGGGCCTCGGCAATCGCCTGTGCGGCGTTGACGATCAGATTGAGGAGCACCTGGTTGATTTCGCCTGCCAGGCATGGAACGAGAGGCAGGTTAGGATCGAAGTGCAGCTCCATGTCGGCTACGTATTTCCACTCATTCCGCGCGATCGTAACGGTTGCTTCTATGGCCTTATTCAAATTGACGGCGCGCTTCTGTTCCGATCCCGGATGCGAGAATTCCTTCATGGCGCGCACGATCTTTGCTACCCGGCCTATCCCCTCGATCGCCTGCTCGATAGCCTTTGGTATCTCCGCGGACAGATAATCCAGATCCGCCGACTGAACGCGTGCGTCGAATTCAGCGCTCGTGGGCGACTGGTGCTGCCTGGTGGCGAGCTCGTTGCGCATTCTTTTTGCAAGATCGAGGACCCCGCTTATTTTCCCCCAGGACTCCTTCAGGAAAATCGTGTTATCGCCCACATACTGAATCGGCGTATTGATCTCGTGGGCCACGCCCGCGGCCAGCTGACCGATCGATTCCATCTTCTGCGCGCTCCGCAGCTGCTCATCGAGCTTATGTTTCTCTGTAACATCCTGGGCAAGAATTAACAGCCCGGTGGCCGTGGGATAAGCCATGCAGGAGAGCCACACCTTAAGAGCGGCAAAGTAATCCTCGAATCGCCGCGGGACCCTCTCGTCCATCGCCTTGCGATATTCAACCTCGAAGCGGGTTCCGAGCAGCTGCGGTTCATAGTCCCACAGAGAAGTACCGATGACATCCGCGGCCAGCTCTCCTGTGCGCAACCGGTTGATGTAGGTCAGGCGCCAATCCCGATCCAGGACCAGCACAAATTCGCCGGTGCTTTCCAGAACTACGCGCAGCTGCGCTTCGACAGTTGACAGCTTCTCTTCAAGAGCGCGGCGATCCGAAATGTTGGACGCTATGGTTGAGCAACCGATGATGTTTCCGGATTCGCCCCGGATGGGCGAGACGGTCAGGGAAACGGGGATCGCGCAACCATCTTTGTGGCGGCGCACGGTGGTAAACTCGCGGACGACCAGACCTCGCCGCGTTTGCGCCCTTATCCACTCCGCTTCCGGTTCCTTCTCCGGCGGAACCAGAACGTCCACCAGCTTGCCCGTCGCTTCCTGCGCCGTATGGCCGAATATGTCTTCCGCAGCCGGATTCCACGTGGTTATGGCGCCGTCCGGTGACTCGCTGAAAATTGCATCATGGGAGGAGTTAACGATCGAAGCGAGCAGTCGCTGGGTTCCAACCAGCGCCTGATTCGCGAGGCGGGCTTCGGTGATATCGGCCGCGATCCCTGCCGTACGAACGACGTTATTGTTCGCGTCGAAAATGGGGAAGCCGCGATGGCGAATCCAGCGCAGCTCCGCATCAGGCCGTCGAATTCTGAAGGTAGCCTCGAATGGAACGCGATGTTCCGCGCCGTAGAGTTGCGCGATCCGCTCCCGATCCTCTTCATCTACCGCGGCCAGCCAGTCCTGGGAATCGTTGTAAAGAGCCTCACAACTCCTTCCCCATATCTCTTCGTACGCTGGACTGACATAGAGGATTTGCCCGCTGCTGACTTCGAGAATCCAGAAGACCTCCCTGATGGCGCTGACCAGTTCCTTGAATCGGGCTTCCGTTTCAAGAGGGTGTCGACCATCGAATACATCGCTGCGGAGCCGAGAAGCTCCGACGCGCTCCGCCAGCAGAGAAGACTGGAGGGCGGCTGGGGGAAATTCGGGCTGATGACCCAGACTGGACGCAAAGCGCTTTGCGAGAGCTATTGTCCGGTCACGAGCGCATGGAGCATCTTCGATATGTTTCACCTGAACACTTCCTGGAGCGTCTGTTCTCTATCGGCATTACCCCGGTCCCATTTCACGATGAGCATGCTCCCGGCGCTCCGCTGAACTTAACGCAAAACATTATGGATGGTTGTCAATTTTAAGATTTTAAAGAGGCTTATTTGGATCCATGGACTACTGGCGTCGAGCCCACCACCACGAGATCGACACGCCGGTTCATGCGGCGGCCCTCGGGTGTGGCATCATCGGCAACCGGCCTGTATTGCCCGTAGCCGGCGACCGAGATCTTGCCGGGGTCGAAGCCGCCGTCGTTAACCAGAAGCATAAGCACGCTCATCGCGCGCGCCGTAGACAGCTCCCAGTTGGAGCGGAATTGCGCATTGTGGATCGGCTGGTTGTCGGAATGCCCTTCGACTCGCAGGTCGAGCCCATGCTGCGTGAGAATTCTGGCGATTCGCTCGATCTTCTCGCCTGCGCCCGGAAGCAGCTCGGCCTGCCCGCTGTTGAAGAAGCCGAGCTCCCTGAGACTGATGACAAAACCCTCCGGGGTGACGCGCATGTCCACTTCATGATTTTTCAGTTCGGCTCCCATGGCGCCTTCGAGCTCTTTACGCAGCTGGACCAGATCCGCTGGGGAGGCGGCGTTGGCTTCTTCGGTGCCCTGGGGAGGAGCGGGATGATCGGGCATCGGCGCATAGCCGGCAGCATTCCTGTCTGTGCCGCCTGAGAAGGCTCCGAGGCTCTGAAAGCCATTGTGTATGGCATGGGAGAGCTTGATGATTGCCTGATTATCGCGATAAGCGGAGGAAAAAAGAACGACGAAAAACGCGAAGAGGATGGTGATGAAGTCGGCGTAGGAAATGATCCAGCGGTCGTGGCTGGCGTGCTCCTCCGCATGCCGGCGCCTTCTCATGGCGTGACGGCTTTCGGGGCAGCGGCCACCTTTGCGAGATTGCGTTGCGGGCGCGAGGGCAGATAACTGACGAGCTGCAGCTCAAGGGCGCGCGGATTGACTCCTTCGATGATGGAGAGAACAGCGTCGAGCGTCATCTCCTGGATCACCTGGCGCTCACGGAGGCGGATTCTCAGCTTGCCGGCGGCGGGCAGAAAGAGGAGATTCGCAGCGCCGACGCCATAGATGGTCGCGACAAACGCCACGGCAATGCCTTTGCCGACCGCATCGATGTCCTGCAGGTGCTGCATGACCTGAATAAGGCCGAGCACCGCGCCAATGATGCCGATGGTCGGCGAGTAGCCGGCAGCCGCCTCGAAGACTTTGGGGATGCGCTCTTCCTTCTCACCGCGGTAGTCAATCTGCAACTCCATCATCTTGCGCAGATCGGCGGCGCTGACGCCGTCTATGGCCAGCATGAGGCTTTCCTGGAGAAAAGGGTCCTGGATTTTGGCAAGTTCAGCGTCGAGCGAAAGGAGCCCTTCCCTGCGGGCCTTGAATGCGTAGCGCAGCAGGTTCTCGACGAGAGAGTCAGGCTCGGGCGCGGCGTCGAAGAAGACATCTTTGAGCTGACCAATGGCCTGCAGGACGATCCGCAGTGGAAACTGGATGAGGACGGCGCCGATTGTCCCGCCGAGAACAATCAGGGCGGCCGAAGGCTGCAGGACCTGGGCGAGTCTGCCTCCGTCAAGGAGCAGGCCAAGCCCAATGCCGCTCAGCGCAACAACGATGCCGCCAAGGGTACTCTTATCCAAGAATCTCTCCAGCCTTCCGTCGATCGATGCGGCGAAGAACGGCGCCATCGATCCAGTCACAGTTCATAGCGAGCGCGCCCGGATGAGGTTTGACACTCCGGAGCACAACGATTTTCCCCAAGGCAAAGGGGGGCGGTCCTCTATCGGCAAATGGGCGGAGAAATTCCAGAGCGCTGGAAGCCGTTGGAGCCCGGACTCTGGGACGGCCGGGTGGTCAGGAATTGATGGACAAGGAGGGCGCGGCTTCCGGCAGCGAGAGATTCAGGGCGCTGTTGAAAGCCATTTGTTGCATGACGTTATAGGACTGTAGTGCTGCCTGGGTCGGATCCGCGGCAGCTCCCGAGGCGCACGATGCCGGGGCAGCGCCGTTGCCGGATGCGGGCCAATTTGCCCCTCTCTGCTGATGGGGGAAATTGAGGCGCAGGCTCGCGAAATCGGTCTGAGCGGCACTGAGGTCACCGCTCTTGAGGTCGTTGCTGACCTTCGTGATCTGCGCGGAGATAGCGCTGCCTGCGGCGCCGGTGCTCTGCGAACTCAGCTTTTGTTGCAGCGCGCCAAGAAACGATTGCGCTCCCGCGATATTGCCGGATTGCAGATCGGTTTCGAAATTTGTGGCTGCGGTAGAGGCGCGATTCGCAAGCGAAGTGATGGCCTGTGACGCAACGCTGGAGAGCGGACCGATGGAGGGAATGCCAAGGCCGTGCATGAGGGTCTCCTGATTCAGGACTTCTGGCTCAGACAAGAAGCAATTGGGCGGCCACGCGCCATTGAGGCAGCAAGCGCCAGCCCCGATTCTAAATACGGGACTTATCTCGGCGGCAGGGGTCGCGGCAACCCAACACTCGGCAAGATTTGCCGGGCAATTCTGTGCCGGTACTCAAACAGCCTTAAATTCCTCAAATATTGGGCGAAACAGACGCGGCGAGGACTGGAAATTCCAGGGCCTGGTGCCGATAGAGAGCGGACGAATTCCTAAAGCTTCGGCTGATCCACCGCGCCTGGACGGGGCGGATCAGGATTGCCGTAACGAGATTTCGAGGGAACCTGGTCTATGTTGTCGATTATTGGCATACTGCTTGTCTTTGGCGCGGTGCTGGGGGGCTTTCTGATGGAGAAGGGACCGCTACTGGTCCTGATGCAGCCATCGGAACTCGTGATTATTGGCGGCGCGGCGCTGGGGACGATGCTCACAGCCAACCCCATTTACGTGCTGAAGAAGATTTTTGGGGGCTTGACCAGCGTCCTCGGAGGCTCGAAATATTCCGAGAAACGCTATGTTGAATCGCTGAAGATGATGTTCCAGCTCTTCAACAAGGCACGAAAAGACGGTCTGGCGGGCATCGAGTCCGACGTTGAGGAGCCGGAGAAGAGCTCGGTGTTTTCGAAATATCCGGACTTTCTTAAGAATCATCACGTTCGGGATTTCGTTTGCGACACGATGCGGATGGTCATCATCGGCGGCGCGACGCCGTTCGATGTCGACCAGATGATGGAACTGGACATGGATGTGCATCACACGGGCGCGTCGCAGCCGGTATCGGCGCTGAGCACCGTGGCGGATTCGCTGCCCGGCCTGGGTATCGTCGCCGCAGTTCTGGGAGTGGTGGTGACGATGAGCGCGCTGGGCGGCCCTCCGGAAGAGATTGGTCATAAGGTGGCTTCGGCGCTGGTGGGCACGTTCCTGGGCATTTTGTTGTGCTATGGAGTGATAGGCCCTCTGTCGGCGAATCTTTCGAAGCTGGTGGATGACGAGCACGCTTATTACCACGTGCTGCGCGTCGTGATGCTTTCGTTCATCAAGGGAATGTCGCCCTCGATCGCTGTTGAAATGGCGCGGCGGGCCGTTCCGGAGCATCTTCGTCCGAGCTTCCAGGACGTGGACAAAGCCTGCCGTCAGAAGGACGATGCCCCGGCAGCGGTTGGTATGCCGGCAGGCGAGCCGGCGCCGGCATAAACCGCAAAGAGGAAAGGTGATTTCGTGGCGGACGTTGCTCCCATCATTGTCATCAGGAAGAAGGCTGCGCATGCCGGCCACCATGGCGGTGCGTGGAAAGTCGCTTACGCCGACTTCGTAACGGCGATGATGGCGCTGTTTATTGTTCTCTGGCTCCTCAACGCCAGCAAGCAGGTGCAGGAGGCAGTCGGCGGATATTTCAAGGACCCGCGCGGCACAGCCAAAATGGTCGGGAGCAATAAGAACGGCTCCGACGAATACGTTGCCGTGAAAAAGGAAGACATGCAGAAGCTGAAGGAAGATCTTCTGCGTTCGATCCGCCATCTCGATCCTGAGGATAAGCTCAAGAATCAGATCGAGATCACCGTCACTCCGGAGGGGCTGCGGATCGAACTGATGGAAACCGCCAAGGGCACGTTTTTTGAACTGGGCAGCGCGAAGCCGACGCCCGCGTTGCGGGACATGCTACAGACTCTCTCCCAGGAACTGGGCAAACTGCCCAACAACATCTCCATCGAAGGGCACACAGATTCCATGATGTATTCGGCCGCGCGAACCTACGACAACTGGGACTTGTCGACAGACCGGGCCAATGAGGCGCGGCGGTTGATGCAGGCGGAAGGTATGCGGTCAGAGCAGATCTCCCAAGTGCGTGGGTTTGCGGATCGGCGGCTGCGCGTGCCGGACCACCCCGAGGATCCTTCGAACCGCCGCATCTCGCTGATCGTGCAGTATCAGGTGGAGAATGACGCGGAAGTGCCACTCCCCAAAGATATTACGGATCAGAACAAGGCGGCTCAGAATCCAGCTTCGCCGGAGTTGAAACCGTCCCCTGCCCTAAACACCGCGGCTCCAGCGCAGAACGCGCCGGCTCCCGCTCAGAGCGCTCCGGTCCCGGCCCAGAACACACCGACTGCAGCCCAGAGCACACCGGTCAAAGGCAAATAGGGAAGGTAAACAGGGATCCGCGTCCCTGCGAGCGGAGCATTCAATCGATCAGGACGGGACCTAATTGACCGGGGGCTGTACTGAGCCGCGCGACCAGGCGGCCGACAGCATCCCGCTCCGCTTCGGAAGCGAAGACAAACTTGAGCCCCTCCTGTTCCCCGTCGGTATGGGTGAGGCGGGCCTGGATTTCCAGTGCAACTCCCTGATAGGAAAGGGATACGACCCCACAGTAATCCGGCGGAAGAGGCTGTGCAGCTTCCAGCTTCATCCCCTCCTGGCTGATCTCGCGACATCGACCCGCGATGGACAGGCCGTCAACACGAAGGCAAACCGGAAGATCGACGGTGTACCGGGGTACCCGATAGTTGAATTTCTGCATGGCCGCCTCTTCTGCCGGAAGTATAGCGTGCTCCAGCGGCAGGATATCGATGGGACACTATCGGCACTTTGAGGCGAAAAGTCCGGGGTCGGCGTTTGGGTTCAGGAGACTCCCGGCGGGGTCTCCGGCGGAGGAGGGTCGTGTTCATCATCGGGAGTGACGTTACTTTAGTGGCAGTCGCCGGCCGCGACTGTGCGCGCAAGCTAGTTGATACTTGAATATTATTGCCAAGATCAACAATCGACATGAGAATCATGCCGGAAACGATTGCGTGCCTGCAGGGAGATCTGCGTGGCTAACCGCTTCCGAGGCTTCGAGGCCATTCCAGCTTTGATACCTTTAGAAACTGCAAGTTAGACATGACCAAGAGGCAACAAAACGCAGATCGCGCCGGGCCCGTGAAGGATGCGAAAAGCCGACCTGATATGCGATTTTTTTACTAACGCTTATGTAATTTGCTGGAACGAGATTTGCAATGACAGCGAGTCCCTTTGGGCTCGCAGAACTTCCGCTTCAAGGGGCCGCGGGGCGGAGTCACTCAGAAG
>Ga0181520_10011867_pt1 | contig 11334 bp, 5 predicted proteins | sample PEATcosm2014_Bin_29_FD_132451 | JGI IMG/M metagenome (GOLD analysis project Ga0181520, IMG submission 132451) | Peatland microbial communities from MTU Mesocosm Facility, Houghton, MI, USA - PEATcosm2014_Bin02_30_metaG | ecosystem: Environmental > Terrestrial > Soil > Wetlands > Peat | place...
AGCGCATTTCTCCCTATCCGGAAAACATCGAAGCCGTGGCCACCCTCACCTATTCGCGGGCGCAGCCTCCCGCGGGGGCTGCGTCAACAACCCCGGTGAGCCCGCGCGTGATGGTGCGGCCGGGAAGCGTTACCGTGGTGCTGCACCACAGTATGGTGAAGTTGCCGGACAAGCCTTTGCTTCCGCGCATTTTTGATGACCGCGTGGGTTTCTTTACCCAAGACATGCTCGACTACAGCCGCGACGAGCAGCGCGCACCCCACGTACGTTATATCGCGCGCTGGCGCCTGGAAAAGAAGGATCCCACGGCGGCTCTGTCGGAGCCGGTCAAGCCAATCGTTTACTACGTCGACCCCGCTACACCGCTAAAGTGGAAGGAGTGGGTAAAGAAGGGAATCGAGGATTGGCAGCCCGCCTTCGAGGCCGCCGGATTCAAGAACGCCATCATCGGCAAATACGCCCCCACGCCGGAGGAAGATCCCGAATTCAGTCCCGAAGACGTTCGCTATTCCGTCGTTCGCTGGCTGCCTTCGACCACTGAGAATGCGGTTGGGCCGCACATCTCCGACCCGCGCACGGGAGAAATTCTCAATGCCGACATTCAGTTCTATCACAACGTGATGAACCTCCTACGCGACTGGTACTTTCTGCAAGTCGGGCCGCTCGATCCGCGCGCGCAGAAACTGCCGCTGCCCGACGCTCTGATGGGCCGGCTGCTGGAGTTCGCAGTGGCGCACGAGGTGGGGCACACACTCGGCTTGCAGCACAACATGAAAGCCAGTTCCCTGTATCCGCAAGAGAAGGTGCACGACCGGGAATGGGTGCACAAAATGGGAGCAGCGCCGTCAATCATGGACTATGCGCGCTTCAATTACGTGGCGCAGCCGGAGGATCAGATCCCCGCGGCGGACCTGGTGCCAAGGGTCGGCCCCTATGATATCTGGGCGATCAGGTGGGGTTACACGCAAATTCCCGACGCCAAAACTGCGGACGGCGAGAAGCCCACGCTCGACCAATGGGCGAGGGAACAGGACAGTACGCCGTGGTTCCGCTTTTCGACCGCAGGCGCGGCCGGCTCCGATCCCGGCGAACTGACGGAGGCGATTGGCGATGCTGACGCGGTCAAATCCACTGCGGCCGGACAGAAGAACTTGCAACGCGTTGCCAAGCTGCTGTTGTCCGCCACCACTGGCAAACCGGGAGAGCCCTATGAAGATTTGGCCGAGCTGTATGGACGAATGCTGGGCCAATGGACGCTGGAAATGAATCACGTGGCGGCGATTGTGGGGGGATTCGACACGCAAGAGAAGCACGTCGGGCAGACCGGCGTGATCTTCACTCCGGTGGCGAAAGACCGGCAGAAACAGGCCGTGAAGTTCCTCAATGAGAACGCATTTGCGACGCCCACGTGGGCTATTGATGCCCAGATTCTTCGCCGCATCGAAGCCGTGGGAGTGCTCGCCAGCATTCGCAACGCCCAGGGCATTATATTAAACAACCTGCTGAGCAGCCCGCGCTTCAACCGCCTGGTGGAGCAGGAAGCGCTCGACGGAAAAGCGATGTATTCACCGGCGGAATTCCTGGCCGACATTCGCACGGGCGTTTGGAAGGAGTTGGGTGATCCGCAGGTCCGGATTGACCCGTACCGGCGCAATTTGCAACGGGCCTACCTTGATCTGGTGAATACCAAGGTGAACGGAAACTCGCCCAATCTGCCTGCCGGACTGCCGCCGGAGTTCATGGCTTTCATGGCCAGTAGCGGAGACGAGAAGCCGCTCTATCGCGCTGAGTTGCATTCCCTGAACACCTCCATTACAACGGCAATCGGTAAAACGGCTGATCGGGAAACCCGGGCGCACCTGGAAGGCGCACGCGACCAGATCGCCAAAATTCTGGATCCCAAGTTCGCGTCGCCCTCGGGCAATGCCGGAGGCCTGACGATCCGAATGGGCTTTGATCCGTTGTGGGGTATTCCAGGGCCGAGCGATCAGTGCTGGCCTGATTATATTGTGCGACCTGAATAATCGATCAACCCGTTAAGAGCAATTGTTGCTATCGGGGGCGGACGGTCAGCGCAGTCCTGACCGTCCGCGTTTCTCATCGGGTCTTCATTTCAATCAAGGCAACCGAGCGTGGCTCCATGGGCACGTCGAAGACGCTGGGAAAATCGATATCCAGTTCTTTCTTCTGGTCGCCAGTATAGAGGATCACATGCCTGCTTCCTGAGCCTTCCAGTTCCACTTGGGGAGTTTCCGGCAAATCCGCGTAGTTGGCCAGCACCACTCCTATGCGGCCGTCCGGTGCTTGCCATGTGGCGGACTGAACCGTCGGCTCTTTGCCATAACCAAAATCGCGCTGCGCCACTCCGCGAACCTTCCATGGCCGCAGCATGCGTCCGTAGATCAGATAGTCACGCGCCACGCTGGCACGAAAATGATTGGTGCGCTGGGCCCAGTCGAGAATGGCCGCCTGATCGGGGATGGCGCGAGTCCAGGTCTGGTCCCAGTCGTATTCAATCTGGCCGTGGTCGCGCAGCGTGAAGTTGACCATATAGCCGGTCACCAGAGCTCTGGCCACCGAGGCCCGAAGCGCTTCGTCACTGGTGCGATGAGTATAAAAACCCTGATGGCCATTGGCGTATTCGTGATACAGGAATGAAAACAACGGGCACACGGTGACGCGGCCGTCCCAGGTCTGGAAGTCTTGCAGATAGGTCTCCGGCGGCGCTCCCTCGCACGACATGGCCATGTGGGGATTGCCAGCGCGTGCCGCGTCCTCATCCGCCTTGATCAGGCCGGTAAAGGCTTCCGTCATCCACGGACCGGGCACCGGTGGGTGGCCGTGATTCGTGGCATAGCAAGCGCGCGGACCCGGTCCCTGGTCGAATTGCTGCACCACGTCGGGTCCCAGTTCCGCCATTCGCCGGGTCATATCAACCACCATCTGCCGGCCCTTCTCGGTGCCCACACAGGCCACATAATTCTTCCGCCACCTCCAACGGTCTTGCAGAAGGCTGCCATCCCACTTCCGAGCCATGAACGATTCGGCCTGTTGGGCGCGGAAATACGGCATGCCATCGTATTGAGTGTTCGATTGCGAAGTGACCCAGCAGAGGCCGTCGCCATAAATTACCGGATGCCAGCCGTTGGCCTTTGCTTTTACCATGAATTCGCGGACGGCAGCCTCGCCGCCGAGGGGCGGGAAGGCTTCCGGTTGCACCCACGGGCCGGACTTCTCCCAATTAAAGATAATGGCCATCAGAGGCGACTTCAACGCAGTGGCAAGGCGATCCAGATAAGGCAGCGCATTGGTCAGCGGGGTAAATTCAGGATTCACCGCGGCGGGCGGGTCCCAATCCCCCTGGCCCCTCATCGGAAAGGCAATTCCGACAGGGGCATCTTCCAGCCACTTGGGGGAGTCCGCGCGCTGCCCAATCTTCTTCGCGCAGAAAGGTTGGTGGGAAGCCCAGTCACGATAGATTTCCGCCGCGGCGTACCAATCGCCATGGAAGGTTCCAATCACCACGTTGTAAGGAAGCGTGTATTCGCTGGGCCCGCGCGTGCCGGGATAATGCCCCACTCCCATGGTGACGCCATCGCGCTCCAGAAAGGGATCGATGAATTTCGGCAGCCCTTTGGGATCGTCGCACGCCACGTACAGCCCGCCGGCATCGTTGTAATAGGCCAGCAACTGCGTTGTGGTCCACTCACCGGGGTAGTTGTTAGAGCGCCAGATTTCCGGCGTGTCGGCTTCCTTCCCTCCCCAGGGTCCAATGGACATCCCGGGTTCCACCGGTCCGGCCAGCGCTCCGTCAGCGGTGGACCACAGTATGTGGCTGGAGTTTTGATTGCTGGAATTATCAAATGGGACCTGCACCACCGGAAACTGAACGTGCCCAATCCACCATGAGGTGCGGTTCTTCAGGGTCAGCGACCAATAGGTTAAAGATTCGCGCGCCGGGCATCGCACCGTGACGCGAGCGTCCACCGGCAACTGGCCAATCTCCTTGAAGTCCAGGGTCAGCGTTTCGCCATCAGCGTTGTGGATTCTCTCAACGTCAACGTCCTTCGCGTCAGAGGACGTAACCAGCCTGAACTCGCCCTTGTCATCCAGAAACTCGATCTTGAAAAGCGGCAGGCGCGCGTGGCCGGGAATCAACAAGTCGTGGTCCTGGCCATAGGTCGAGCGCAACGACTCAATGCTTCCTTGCTTGGTGTCAATTACCAGCTTGTATCCGGAATTGACAACGATAACGGAAGGCTTGGACGCGGGCGCAACTTGCGCGGCCATTGCGCCGGAAGCAGCTAAAATCGCTCCGAATTGAACCAGGGCTGTGAGTATTACCGGGCGGGATATTCGCTCCACAAAAAATGTCTCCTAAACTGTGATTTCTTGGCGGACCGGACGCGTGCCATTCGACAAGCGGATAATATACACCGGCTGGGGGGGGCAGGAGCCACGTGCTCGGAACTTGGGGCTGACTGTAAGCTGTCGGCTGTTAGCTGTCAGCAATTAGCTTGCGGGCATTCGCAGCCGCTGGATTAATTGGGCGATGGAATCATACCGCTTCAGATGGAGCCCCAAAGCGCCGCCGCCAGGATAAATCTCAACAAACTCCGGATCCGGCGACAAGCCGAAGCGGCGATAGAACGCGTTTTGGATGAATTGTTTTACTTCACTCGATGGCGCAAGATGAGTGTCCACGTGTACCTGGAAATAGTCCCCCTGACCCGCCGCATTCACGCGCACGGCCACCGCCTGTTGCCCGAAGGCTTTTTTGAGCATGGCCTCGGCAAGGTCAATCAGGGCCAGTCCACGGAAGAAATTCGACCCCTTCAGCCGGTGGAATTCCATGTCACCTGTCAGCGCCTCGTCGTCGAGTCCCTGGTTGAAATCAAAGGGCGTGGCGCTGTGCCGTTCGAGCCAGAGGTTCAAGCGTTCCGGCCCTGCGGTCCCCCGTTCCCAATCCAACTCCCCTTCCATGGCCTCGCGGGAAGGCAGGCTATGGGCGTCAATCTCCACGGAGCGGTCACCGCGTTGCGACAGCGTGACGTACTCGATCCATTCTTCCGGGTGGTGGATGAGGTAGAAGTTCTTGGCCACTTCGCCGAACAGATAGGCAACCATGGCGCGCAGCGGAACGCCAGATTCTTCGATCACGTTTCCGCTGGCCATCCCGCGACGCAGCATCGGGTCCCGCCAGCCCGCCAAGAGCGACGTTATCGTGGCGTCAGCTTTCTGGATCGCCGCGCGCCCATCGATGCCGCTCACTTCCATCAACTGCCCGATGTACCAATCGCGATTAGCCTCCAGGCACAGCCGCAAGTCTTCCTGCTTAACCAAAAGCGGAAGGGCCCGCAGTGTCGAGGAAATCCAGGCGCGGCTCTCGGGGCTAAGCAAGCCGTCGTCCAGCAGATCATCTTCGATGCGCTTAAAGAAATCCGTATCGAGCGGGAGGCGCGTGAGCAGAGCCGCCATTTCCGCCGCCTTCCCGGTAAGCTTGCGCATCTCCCCGGTCATCAAATGACCGGCGGCGGAGCCTTCGCCGTAGGCGCCCCACGACCAGCGCCAGGCACTGCGATCGCGCTCCGCGGTATAGGGGAAAATAATCTGGAATCGCTCGGCGGGAACCGGATAGGTCCCCATAATCCGGTAGTTGTCCTTTGGGTTGGAGGAGATCAGCGTGCCTTGTCGCGGACGGCCCTTCTGCTCTGTCGCCTGGTCGAGCGACCCCGCACGCACGCCCGTACCGTACTCCGCCTGGCTCGCCAGATGAACGAGAACGTCAGGCGGTATGCCGATTTCCCACAGCGCATTAATAGCGTTCTTGGTGGCCACCGTCAGCGCGGATGAACTGGAGAAACCACCCTGGGCGATATCCCCGGTGGAAACCAGCCGCAATCCGCGGAAGTTTTCACGCCCCAGGTGCTCCCGGATTTTTGCGCCCAGGTTGCCGCTGCGCAGCGTGCGCATGGAAGCAATAGCATTGCCCACCAGCGCGAAGGGACGCCGCATATTACTGGCCACCCACAAAGAGGGTGGCGGCAGCGGCTGATTTTTGTTCCGGCGCGATTCCAATTCGTCTTCACTGAAATATCCCAGGGAGAGGAGCAAACTCTCGCTCATTCGCGTGCCGAACTTCTCGTAGGTATGCAAGTCGGCGACATCTTCGCTGGGGTACATCACAGCATTATCGGAAAGGACGAAATTGATGCTTTCACGGTACTTCGGGTTCATCGGAAACAATTGGATTCGGCCGTCGTCCGCGCTTTGCAGCAATACCACAATCTGTTCTTCACCGTGTTCGCTGCCGGCCCCAATGGGCATTTGCCACGCTGGGCCAAAGAACCTGACCATGTCGGGGTGCATGAAAGCGATGCGCAATCGCCCGCCTGAAATTCCAATTCCCACGGGCCGGTGGGGGTCGAATCCAAGCTTCTCCTTCGTGGCGGCCGACATCAAATCGCCCAACTGGCGCGCGATCGACGCCACCTGCACGGCGGGACGATCAGCGGCAATCGCTCGTGCCGCTTCCTCGATTTCCAGATCTTCCGGAAATAGCAGGCCGCGAGTGGACGCCAGCAGGCCCTCCAACAGGGCGAGATCCATCGGTTGGGTCACATCGGAGCAGAGCAGGTCATATTCGGCGTCCCGCACCGTGGTCGTGACCGTGCGCACCTCACCCTGCTCCCGGCTGATGGCTTCAATAACGTCCGTAAGGTAATACTGGCCTTGCGCGTTGTTGTTGGTCAGCACCTGTGCATGCCGGTGCAAAGTGGCTGCTCGAATGGCGTAGAGCGGGCAATTTCCTTCCGTGCCATCCAGGAGTGCCTGGCGCGCGGGCCCGTCCTCTTCCCGGGCAATGTCCCGTTCCTCAATGATGCGCAGCACGCGTCCGCCAGGACCGCGCAGCACCCGGCCCTTGCCTCGATTCTTCGGGGGCTCGTACTGCGCCGTCAGAAAGGTGATGTCAGCCTCGCGCTCCCCTGCCCGGTGAGTGTCAAATAAGTGGCGGAATACGGATGAGGGGACAATGCGGTCGCCCATGGTGATAATCAGCAGAGGGTTTCGCAACAACAAATCGGGAACATTGAATCCTTCGAAGGCGGCGAAAGCCGTTCCCCCTGTAGGGTTGGCGGATTGAACGTAGATATTGTCCTGCCCCAGCGCACTCATAACCTCACTAGCGCGATAACCCACCAGGCAGATCACCGGCGACTGGTGGAAACGCCGGAAAGCGTCTATTGAGTGCCGGGCCAGCGGCGTGCCGTATACGGGCTGAATGCACTTGGGGTCCTGACCGAATCGCGTGCCTCGGCCCGCGGCCAGAACCATCAGGACAGGCGAATCCGAAGTAATGCCACCATAAAGTTTAAGGCTCGGGGAATTTAGGATTTTATCTTTCGACAGCCGGACCGCAGTTCCAAGCGGATTGGATGTGGGCAAGGGTGAGTCCTCTTGTTCGATAGTCCAGAATCGCTATTGTGGCCTCACCAAGCCGGGGAGTAAATGATCTTTTGCAAGGGAATAAGGTGCCAGCGGCTGGGAACCGTGGATTAAGGGATGTAGTTTCGTGGTTGTTGAAGGACCGAGCGATGGCCTGACCTGCCGATGCGGGGGAGCGCAGGCAAAAGCTCCCCCCTGTTCCAATCGGCATTGCTATCTTTCATCCGGATGGCTATGGCGCCAATTCCAGTATTGATCCTGCTCACGCCTGTTCGCTCTCGCGTACTCGTGATTGGGCCGGTGGTTGGTTGTTAGATACACTCCCCAGGCATGATTCTCGCGATCATCCCAGTTATGGTAGTCCTTGTGGTTCCGATCGTAAACTCGCACCTGGACGGTGGCACTTTCGGGGCTGGGAAAAGCCATGACCGCCATCGGTCCTGCAATGGCTGCAGCCAGGAAAAGTGAAGCAACGTAACGACGTGCGTTGTGCATATTGTAGTCCTCCAAACTTGAAATCTTCCGCCTTCGGGATAGCACCAGCCGTGACGCTGCGCCTGATGTCGGCTGGTCTTTGTTGCATAGCATTTATATCCGAGGGCAAACGGCGTGTCAGTACAGACCAGCTCACCTGTTAGGTCAATACAGCTCACTCAGGATTACGGAGTCTCAGTACGCCTGAATGCGTGGGGGGACTGCCGGAAGGGCGGGGCTTCACGGGCCGGGGAAAAGCGCTCCAATCAGGGAAAGCGGATCACGACCGGCGCGCCGCAGGCGCCTTGAGTGCGGCGGCAGCAGCTTCCGCATTCCCAAAAGGTATAGCTAACGTCCCACGACGTCGTGGATTTTGCTGACGAGGACACCGGGGTCGTAGATGGGCTTTTCCAGGTAGGCATTGGCGCCGGAAGCGGCGAGAAGGCGTTGGCGATCACCCTCCATGGCATGGGCGGTGGCAAGCAAAATGGGTAGTGACTTGCCCCCCGGAGTTTGGCGGATCAGTTGGGCGATTTCCAGGCCGTCAACCGGACGTCCCCGATAGCGACAGTTGCGCAAGGACACGTCCAGGATCATGCCGTCAAAAGCGGAGGTTGCGATCTGCGCCAGGATGTCTTCCACGTCTTCGCTGAAGGAAACCAGGAACCCCCCGGCGCGTTCCAGCGCCAAGCGATAGAACTTGGCCACCAAGGGGTTATCTTCCACAACCAGGATGCGTAGCATGACGGGGCTGCTGGGCAACATGCTCATACTTTCAGTCTACTCGAATCCTTTCTTGATCCGATTTCCAGGGGTTAATGTCCGCTGCTTTCCCCACCGACGGGGGCACTGGATTCTGCCTGCGCTGCCAGCTTTGAAGCGCCGAGAATTTCCTCCAGCCGTGCCAGGAATTGAGCGCCCTCCAGAGGCTTGATCCAGATCTCGGGAGTTACCTGCAGATGGGTAAGGCGCTCACGCACATCCGCCGGCTCGTAACCGGTGACCATGAAACAGTAGATATCACGAATCAACGCGCCGGTTTGCAGTTGTGCCACTAAATCTGCGCCATCGCCAAGCTCCGCGCCAGGGTGCTGGGGCAGGGCCAAATCCACAATGACGAATTTCGGGCGAAAGCGGCGGGCTGCGTCCAGAGCATCATCCGCGGTAGCCGCGGTTAACACATAATACCCGTGCTTGGTGAGCAGCGTCTTGAGGAAGTGGCGGAACTCTGCGTCGTTGTCAACCACAAGAACTCTTATGCCATTCTCGTCTCCTGCCGCCAAAAGGGCATCTTTACCCTTCACGTGCACCATGTCTTCGCGCTCACGCCGAACGGGAAGCGAAAACGTCACCGTGGTCCCGCAGCCCAAGCCGGCGCTCCACAGCTTGATGCGTCCGCCCATCATTTCCACCAGGCTGCGGCAGATCGAAAGCCCCAGGCCGCTGCCCCCTTGCTGGCGGGTAAAGGTGCTGTCCAACTGTTGGAACTTCTCGAACAGGTGCTGCTGCTTGGCCGGGGCAATGCCGATGCCGGTATCCTGGACCTCCAACTCAACAAAACCGCGCTCGGCGAAAGACCGTCCGCGCAGCGTGATCCATCCCTTGTCGGTGAACTTAAGGGAGTTACTGAGCACATTGATAAGGACTTGTTTGGCGCGCGCCGGGTCTGCCATAACCAACGGCAGCGGCGCGGCTTCCGTTTCGTCGATCAACGTCAGGTGTTTGGCCGCGGCCTGCACGCCGACAACGGACTTGGCTTCCTGGATTACCGACTTCAGGTCAAAGGCATCCGGAGCCAGTCGCAATTTTCCGGCTTCGATCTTGGCCACGTCCAACAGGTCATTCACAATGGAAAGCAGGTGTTCGGCGCTGGAATAGACGTCGCGAAGCAGCTCACGTTCCTCATCGCGGCTATCGCAGAGGCCATCGAGAATCAGGCGCGAGAATCCCAGGATAGAATTAAGCGGGGTTCGCAACTCGTGCGAAGTGGTGGCCAGAAACTCCGTCTTAACGTGGCTCAGTTCGGCCAATTCGAAATTGGCACGTTCGAGTCTCCTGTTCAGTTCGCGCAGGTAGCGAATACTCTCCTGGAAGTAGGACTCGCACATCATGTTCAGGTCGATGTTCAGGATCTTGTCCAAGGCCAGCCGGATAGCTTCCAGTTGCGCGGGCTCCGAGGAGTAGACTTCCACCAGCTTTTCCTGAAGGTACGTGCGAACCACTCCCATGGCGCTGATCATGTAGCGCTGGGGCAGGCCGATCAGCACATGGCGTACGCCGATTTTATAGCGCTCTGCGGCATAATCCTCGTCGAAAGGCCCCCGGAACAAGCGCTTGGCATAAACCTGCAGCGTGCGCTTTAAACGGTCAATTTGTTCCTGGCCCCCAGTGAAAACCTTGCCGGCCTCGGGATGTTCGGTAATCTGGTCGTAAAAGCGCTCCGACATGCCCGACAGGTATGGGTCCATGCGGTCACCGACTGCTTGGAGGAACCCAGCGTCTTCCTCGCTGAAGCCGACGTACCGCTTCATCTCCTCGAAGAATGTCTCGGCTTTCTGGTCACGTGGTTGGCCTTGTGGTAAAATTGCCCACTGGTATCTCTTGATAAGGGAACATCATACCATTGGACCGGGCACGTCTAAAACGTCTTTTGCGCTTTCCGCCCACCTTCCGCCAGAACCTGGTAGTACTGGTAATCTCGCTGTCCGGGATCATTTTGTTGGCGGGATGGGAAGCGTTTCAGCATGGCCTGACCCTTAAGTTGGGGCTGGTCTTGGCTCTGCTGGCTGCCCTCTCGGCGGCCACGGGGATGCTCATTTTCCAGGAGCGCCAATCTTGGACGATTCTGGGCGAATTACGCGGCGCCCTCAGTAAGATTGCACCCTCATACCCTACACTGGTTCAAATCGCTCCATCTGCCAACAGCACCATGGCGCTGGAAGAGGAAATCCGCTCGCTTACCGACCACTGGCGTGAATTCTGCGATCATTGCCAACGCCTGCACGATACGGAAATGGTGCAAGCAGAACACCTGGCGACCATGGGGGAACTGGCGGCGGGCGTCGCGCATGAAATCCGCAATCCCCTGGCAGGAATTGCCGGCGCTATCGAGATTATCAGCAAGGATTTCCCCAAGGATCACCCCGACCGCGAAATCCTGGAGGACCTTCGGCAGGAAGTACGGCGCATTGAAAAAGTACTGAGCGATCTACTGACCTATGCGCGCCCCAAGGCGCCGCAATTCGGCATGGCGGATTTGAAGGATACCGTGGCGCACACTTTGCAGCTTGCGCGCCAGCAGAGCGGTAGTAAGAACGTGGAGTTCTCCATCCAGATTCCTACTCCCCTCCCGCGTTTCCGCATGGATCCGGAGCAACTGCACCAGGTATTGCTGAATTTGGTGCTTAATGGTAT
>Ga0181520_10011869_pt1 | contig 11333 bp, 9 predicted proteins | sample PEATcosm2014_Bin_29_FD_132451 | JGI IMG/M metagenome (GOLD analysis project Ga0181520, IMG submission 132451) | Peatland microbial communities from MTU Mesocosm Facility, Houghton, MI, USA - PEATcosm2014_Bin02_30_metaG | ecosystem: Environmental > Terrestrial > Soil > Wetlands > Peat | place...
CCCCTGTCACGCCACACGCTCCGCAAACGGTTCCGCACGGCCTGCAAGGTGCTGGGCCGGGAGCGCTTGGCCACGCTGACGATCCACCACGGCCGCCACACGTTCATCAGCCATGCCCTGGCCAGCGGCCGCACCCTGGCGGAGGTCCGCGACGCGGCCGGCCACAGCAACGTGAGCATTACCTCGGTGTACCTGCACGTAGCCGTGGAGGACGACATGGCAATCGGAAACCTGTTCTGCTTCGCGCCCAGCCTGCGATGAAAAGGCTTGGGAGGTGCGGATCGCAGGTGGCTTATTGCCGGGGGCCCACTGGGCGACGGCCGCAACTTGCCGCGGCCACCACTAAGAAAACCCCAGCCGAAGCCGGGGTAAGTTAGGAGGGTTTGCAGATGGTTCTATCGCTTGGCGGCGAATTTCCCACGATCGGTCTTCACGAACCGCGAGCCGTCGCCCTTCTTGGCGATCTCTCGAATGATCGCGCTAACGATCGTCGCATGGGGCGTCTTGCCGCTCGGCGATTTCCAGTAGCCCTTGGCCTCGGCCGCCTCGACCATCTCCTTGGCGGTCATGGGCTGGCCGGCCTCCTCGAGCACCTTGGCAGCAGCATCCAGTCCGCTGATGCGTTTGGGCTTGTCGGCCTTGGCCTTTTTGGCCCGGGGCTTCTTGGCCTTGTCGGCCTTGGGGGCACCCTTGGCGCTGGCCTTCTTGCCAGCGACGTTGGGCTCGCGGCACTTGGCACAATCGCCGTCCTCGTCCACCTCCGTCGCGCCACAGTTGGGACAGACGACCGGTGCCGGCTCGGGCTTGGCCACGTCTTCGCCCGTGGGGGCCGACGTTTGCGCCGGTTGGGCCTCGGCCTCGACCTTGGCCTTCTTGGTTGCCCGGCCCTTCTTCGCCCCCGTGGCCGCCGTGTTGCCCCCTACGGCCGCCCGCAACCGCTGGGCCGATTTGATGCGAATCTTCTTGCCGGTTTGGATGTTCGTCCCGTCCCAGCCGCCATAGCGGCTCTCGGCGTCGATCCGCACCTGCACGACCTTGTTGGTCACCTTGGCGGTATAGGTACCGCCGATCTTCACTTCGTTCTTCTTCATCGCACAACTCCTCGGAAAAAAGGGTTTTGTATCTCCCTGGCAGGCTACTATGCTTGCCGCACATCCACACACAGCCATGGTTTCGCAGAAACAGCAAGCGGAATCCGCCCTCGATTCAGCCAGATTCTTGTAATTCTTCTGTAATGGGTTCGCAGTCCAGATTTCACACGAAATGGAGCAGGATTTGCGTCACGACCGCCGCCCTGTGCGTCACGCGGTCAGAAGATCAACGAGCTCGGCCAGCGGCACGAGATCCACGAAATCGCCATCGAACGCTGGAGGCGGCCTAAATGATGTAGCGATCGGCCACGATGATCGGCTTGCCGTGCATGTCACACAGACCCCAGGCATTTGGTTCCTTTGCCCGAGGGGGGTGTATCATCCAGCCCGCATCGATAGAATGATTTGCACTGGCGAGGGATGCTTTCTCCCGCATAGGCACGACAACTTCGCACTCGGAGCATGATTATGCAAACAGCAAATCCGGTCCTGAGCAACAAGACCTTCGACAGATTCATGGGGTTTGCCAGCCCGGAAAACACAATGACGGTCGGCGGTACGGTGAACAAGACGGGGGTGCTGTTGGTCTGCGCATTGGCCAGTGCGGCATGGACGTGGGGCCGTTTCTCCACGGCCAATCCGGCCGAGTTAATGCCGTATCTGTTCGGCGGGGGCATTGTTGGTTTTGTGCTGGCGATGATAACGACATTCAAAATGTCCTGGGCGCCCATCACTGCCCCCCTGTATGCGTTGGCCGAAGGTTTGGTGCTGGGAGGATTGTCGGCCATGCTCGAATCAAAATACCCCGGCATCGCGATACAGGCCGTGGCGATGACCTTCGGCACCCTGGCTTGCATGCTGCTGGCCTACCAGATGGGCGTGATCCGGGCGACTGAACGCTTCAAGTTGGGTGTGATCGCCGCCACGGGGGCAATCTTCTTGGTATACATGGTCAGTTGGCTGTTGTCCCTGTTTGGATTTCACGGCTTTGCGTTCCTCAACGGCAATGGACTTATCGGCATCGGCGTCAGCGTGGTAATCGTGGGTATTGCGGCACTGAACTTAATCCTCGATTTCGACCTCATCGAAAGCGGCTCGCAACGGGGGGCGCCCAAGTTCATGGAATGGTACGGCGCCTTCGCCTTGATGGTGACGCTGATTTGGCTCTACATCGAGATCGTCCGGCTGCTGTCGAAGCTCCGAAGCAGAAACTGAACAACCAGCGGCGAAGTGAGAATGCCAGGTGGCGTGTCGCGTCCACTTCGGTTCTGAGGTGTTCCGCCTGACAGCCTCCAGGAACGTTGCTGGGGCCCTAACGACCGGGCTGGTCCAAGAGCCGATCCTGCTTTCCGAAGCCGCCAAACGCGAGGCAAGAAGCGCAGGCGGGTTGTCGGGGTTGCTCACTAACGCCCAATTGAAAGCCCTCCGAATACCAGGTACGATATCGGTCGGCCGGGACGTGCCGGGTTCTGCCCATCCGGAAGGCGCTTTTGCTTACCGTCCCGGCCAACTTGTTGTTTGGACCTGACGCTGGCCGATCAATCGCCAGAGCGCGCTGTGCCGACACCAAGCGAGGATTCTGCCTTGGACCGAGCCTTACGACCGGCAGCCGCCGTTCGGCTTTCCGATTCAACCCGTTCCTCCAACGCCCGCCCTGGCTTGAAGGTGACGGTGCATCGCTTGGGCACCATGATCTTTTCCCCGGTACGCGGGTTGCGGGCTTTCCGAGCTTTCCGCCACCGCACCTCGAAGACGCCGAAGTTGCGGAGTTCAACCCGGCCATTCTTAGTGAGCGTGTTCACGATGGCGTTGAATAGATCATGAACGATCTGGCTGGCCTGGACCTGTGTCAGGCCAAACTTCTGCGAAATCAACCGGATGATGTCTTTCCTGGTCACGAGTTGATTCTCCTGGCACGGAACTGTGAGATGCTGCCCCTCGCCGCTGCGCCTTTTGTTTAGGCCAGATTCTTACGAACCGCCCACACCGCCGCCTGCGTCCGATCCAAGACGCCGATCTTGCCCAGAATGTGCTGACGCCATTTTAGCTATAGCGGTGGTGTCTGCCAGCCAAGGAGTGACAACCGCCGGATCGGCCACATCGGCACAGACGGCCAACGCTCGACCGGTGGCAAGGAAGCCGTTTCTACGGCAAAACCCTGCTCCGGTACACCCGGTTGCTATCGCCAGGGAAAAATATCGGGGGGTTGGTCGTGGGTTGTCCCTGCTCTCTGATAGGCTGGCAAGGGCGGCGAGAATAGAAGAAGTGGGAGCCGTCAACCTTTGCCGAGATTGCCGAATCGAAACTAACTCTATGGGGGGAAATGACTTGTGGGTGCGGAGTTGCTTGTATGCCCAGTCTGGTGGGGGTAGAATCGGGGCTTTCCCGAATCGTTGTAGGTGCCGAGCCCGAACCGGCCCTTCCTGAACCCGAGCAAATCCGACAGGACTGTGGAAAACCGCGTCAAGAACTACCCGCACCATGACGACCAGCACGATGGAACTGTTGCCGGGAACTGAAGTCCATGCCCGAGGGCTGCGTTGGGAGGTGGTTTCCAGCCAAAGCCTCGGCCCGCAGACGCTTTTCCGGCTGCGGGGCTTGGAGAATGCCGTCCTAGGACAGGAACTCGACGCTGTCTATCCTTTCGAGGCGATCCGCCATTATCTTAGAAATCAAGGAGAGCCAGCCGCATGAAGACCGTACGCGATGTCTGCAAGCTCCAAGACAATGCTTTGTCGATCAAGCTCAGCGATCAGGTCGAGCAGCTCGACGAACTGATCACCGCCGAAGGCAATGGCGCGGCGTTCTTCGAGAAGACCCACATCACCCACGGGATGCGAGACCTGATCAGCGAGGGCATCGACAGGCTGGCTGGCGCATCCTCACAAGCCATCTTTCACCTCAAACAGGCGATGGGCGGCGGCAAGACGCATCTGCTCGTTGGGTTCGGCCTGCTCGCTAAGCATCCAGATCTGCGCAAAACACACTGTGCGGGAATGCCATCCGATGGCAACTACTGCTGGCATCTGGCACGGGCGGTTCCCATGAACGGCAGGGACGGCAAGACTATCGGTTGGTTCGGCTGTGCTACCGACATTGACGACCAGAAACGGGCCGAGGAGGCACTCCGATCCTCTGAAGCCAAGTATCGCCGCCTGCACCAGAGCATGATGGATGCCTTCGTCGGTGTGGACATGGATGGCCGCATTCAGGAATACAATGCCGCCTACCAGAACATGCTGGGTTACGCCCCGGAAGAACTCCTGGCACTTCGTTACACCGACATCACGCCGGAGAAGTGGCACTCCTTTGAAGCCGAGATTGTGCAGAAGCAGATTTTGTCAAACGGCTACTCTGACACTTACGAAAAGGAATACCGACGAAAGGACGGCACGGTATTTCCAGTGGAACTGCGGACCTTCCTCCTCACGGATGACGCTGGCCGCCCCGCAGCAATGTGGGCCATTGTTCGGGACATCACTGAGCGGAGGCGGGCACGATCGGCATTGCAGAAGGCTCACGATGATTTGGAGCGACGGGTTGAAGAGCGAACGGTGGAACTGGCGAAGGCAAACGAGGCGTTGCGGGAGAGTAACCAACAGCTTCAGACGATCTACGATGGCATCGTAGAAGGACTTCTCATCACCGGCATCGAAACTAAACGTATTCGGCAAGTGAACGTCCCGTTCTGCCGGATGCTTGGGTACAGCGAGGGGGAATTGCTGGGGATGTGCATCCCCGACCTGCATCCACCCGAGGAAGTGCCCAACGACTTGCAGAGATTCCAAGCGGCAGCGGAAGGCCGGGTTTCGATCAACGAGGACCGACCAGTTCTCAGGAAAGACGGCAGCGTGTTCTATGCCGACATTTCGGGTCATCCGATTGTCTACAAAGGGCAACCTTGCTTGCTCGCCCTGTTCCGTGACGTGACTGAACGCAGGCAAGCCCAGGAAGCACTACGAAGGGAACATCGCACGCTCAAGCATCTCCTTCAATCCAGCGATCGTGAACGGCAGACGATTGCTTACGACATCCATGACGGCCTCGCCCAGCAATTGGCGGGGGCGGTCATGCAGTTTCAGACATTCGACCACCTGAAGGACAAGCAGCCGAAACTTGCATCGAAGGCTTATGACGCCGGGCTGACCATGCTGCAACAGGGGCACTTTGAGGCCCGGCGTCTGATTGCCAACGTGCGGCATCCGATTCTTGACGAACAAGGCGTCGTAGAGGCTATTGCTCACCTTGTCCATGAGCAGCGTCGTTCTACAAGGGCCAGGATCACATTCAACAATACGGTTGACTTCGACCGGCTGGTTCCCATCTTGGAGAATGCCATCTATCGCATTGCTCAGGAGGCCCTGGCTAATGCCTGCCAGCACAGCGAGAGCAAGAGAGTAAGGGTCAGTCTCTCGCAACGAAAGGATCGGGTTCGGATTGAAGTTCGGGACTATGGAAAGGGATTTGATACGAAGATGGTGAAGGGAGAGCATTTCGGCTTGGAGGGTATCCGCCAACGGGCGAGATTGCTGGGCGGCAAGTGCAGCATTCGGAGCACGGAGGGCAAGGGCACCCGCGTCACCGTGGAACTGCCGGTTGCGAAAAGGAAAGAAGCCGAATAGCGCTCATTCGAATGTCGCCGGATGAATCGAACCCACGCACTTAGCTTACCACGGGACGCAAGGCTGGTGATTTATTGACGGTTGTTACCCACGGGCCGGGTATGGCCAGCTCCTGGCACCGACTTCTCGGCAGCACGGCCGCGGCCCCCGCCGCCGCCCGCTGATCCCCGGCCGGTCGGCCCCCGTCATTGCCGCCCCACCGCCAAAGATTTTGCAAGCTTGCCGGAAGGGCACGGATCATGGACGGGCGGGACAACCCACTTGCGTGATGGCAACCTGACCGGCTACATTTGCAACCAACGGACGACGACCGGTCGGCAACGTAAGCTGGCCTGTCCGGGGCAACGAAGACAGATTGGACGGCGTACCTGAACCGAGCCATGCTGAACATAAAAGCCCCGGACGGCGAGCAGCCGTTGTACGGCCTGCTGAAATACGGTCTCTCGGTTCACCACTGGAACGAGTTTGTCTTCCTGGCCTACCACCATCATCAGCACGATGCGGTCTTCCTGACGGGCATACCGGACGTGAAGGGAAGCCTGCCCCATGCGTAAGGGAGGTGAACGGTGATTTGGCCAGGAGATGAACACCTGAAGCTCGGCAAATCGTCGGCCTTCGTCAAGCGGGATTTGCGTCTGCTGCCCCTGACGGAAGCTGAGTTCGAGGCGGATTTCTTCCTCGACCGCAGGTTTTCCACCAAACGCCGGGAAGTGTGGAAGGGACTGGTTATCGAGCGGGAATCCGGTGCATTGCTGGCGATGGAAGACGCATCGTGGCCGCCGCCCACCGTCAACGACCTCGCCACGGTCCTGGCCTATGCCATGTACCGTCCCTGGTTTGGAGATCATCAACGTCCACGGGTCATCCATCTCCAGGATCGTCCGCAGTGGCAGGAATTGCTGCCACATTTGCGGCAGCTTGGGATCGAGGTCGCCCTGGGGGAGGATTTGCCGTGGTTTGGCGAGGCGGCCATCGAGTGGATGCAGGATAAATCAGCACGTAAACAGGCGAGACCGCTTGCGGTAACCAAGATCAAGGAAGGACTCAAGAGTCCGTTCCCGACGAGAAAAAGGACTGCGGCTGATGTCCCGATGGCGTTGATGTTGTGGGCAGGCGAGATCCTCAAGGCGGGCTACCCGTCCCTTCGTAAGGGAATCCCGGCGGCCTACGATCCGATGTCTACCGTGACGGTCCCTCTGACTGCCGACGAATGGCAAGCCATCTTGAACCAACCTGGCATAGCCAAAACGAAGAAGTTTCGCCCACGATTGGAAGCGGTGGCCGAGACGGGGCAAGCTGCCGGTCTTTCCATTGACGAATGGGGGAGGATCATGTTCGCCTTGTGCGGCACAAGGGCAAATCGAGAACCGGGAGTTCGTAAACGTCTGTTGATGCTCGCCGGAAAAATCGCTACGAGCCTGTCCGAGGCCCTGCCGATTGACGGCCCACCTTGGGCCGGTGGCCGCTGGAAGGACGAGTGACGGCGGGTCGTGTGTGAATGAGGATTCTGTTGAACCCATGCCCGAGACCATCAAGGGACTGATCGAGCGGGTGACCTACCACAACCCGGAGAACGGTTTCGCCGTTCTCAAGGTTGTGGTCAAGGGGCGTCACGACTTGGTAACGGTCGTCGGCAGCACCACCTCGGTGTCGGCGGGCGAGCATGTAGACGCTACTGGCAAGTGGGTCGTTGACCGGGAACACGGGCAGCAGTTCAAGGCGGACGAGCTGAAGACCACCCACCCGGCGTCGGCGGAAGGTATCGAAAAGTATTTGGCCTCCGGGGCAATTCGCAGCATCGGGCCAAAACTCGGGGCCAAGATTGTCAGCATCTACAAGGAGCGGACGCTGGAGATCTTTGAGACGGCCCCCGACTTTCTCCTCCACATCAAGGGCATCGGTCAGGAACGGCTCAAGAAAATCCGCCAAAGCTGGGAAGAACAAAAGGAAGTCCGCAAGATCATGCTCTTCCTGACCGAGCATGGCATCACTTCCGGGCGGGCGGTGCGAATCTACCGCACCTACGGACAGGAGTCCATCGCCAAGATCAAGGAGAACCCGTACCAGCTTGCCGACGACATCCGTGGGATCGGCTTCAAGACAGCCGACGAACTCGCTGCCAAGCTGGGGATCGACCGAAACAGCCGTTATCGGGCAAGGGCTGGTGTCCAATACACGCTCCAAGAATTGGCCGGTCAGGGCCACGTTGGTTATCCCGAATCCAGTCTGGTGGAACACGCCACGAAGTTGCTGGAAATCGACCAACTGATCGTGGAAGATGCCGTGCGGGCTGCGGTGGCCGAAAAGATGGTTGTCCGAGAGAACATTGAAGGCGAATCTTGGTTCTACCTGACCGCTCTTCACCGTGCCGAAGTCGGCCTTGTCCAATCCGTTCACCGGATCGCCGCCGCCAGCCCGCACCCCATGCCCCACATCGACGTGGAAAAGGCCATCGGCTGGGTCGAGGGAAAGCTGGGAATCAAGTTGGCTACTGGCCAACAGGAGGCGATCCGGCAGGCGTGCCAACACAAGATGCTGGTTATCACGGGTGGTCCCGGCGTCGGCAAGACGACCCTGGTCAGAAGCATCCTGGAAATCTTTACCGCCAAGGGCCTGGAATGCGTATTGGCTGCACCGACCGGCAGGGCGACCAAACGATTGGCGGAAACGACCGAACGGACGGCGAAGACCGTCCATCGCCTTTTGGAATTCGATCCGGTCACCGGCGATTTCAAGCGGAACCAGCAGAACCCTCTCACCGGCGACCTGTTCGTGCTGGACGAGGTTTCGATGGTCGATATCGTCCTCGGTCATCAATTTTTCCGGGCCGTGCCGTCAAATGCCTGCGTGATCCTGGTCGGCGACGTGGATCAGCTTCCCTCCGTTGGCCCTGGTTCCGTCCTGGCCGACCTGATTTTATCTGCGGTGGTGCCGGTCGTCCGCCTCACGGAAATCTTCCGACAAGCGGCTGAAAGCGAGATCGTCACCGCCGCTTATGCCATTAACCAAGGCAGGATGCCGGAACTGAAGGCCCCGGAAGGGCTGATCGACTTCTACTTCATCGAATCTGCCGAGCCCGAAGCCATCCAAGACCTGATCGTGCGATTGGTCAAGGAGCGGATTCCAAAGCGGTTCGGATTCGATCCCAAGACTGACATCCAGGTACTTTCGCCGATGAACCGTTCGGTCCTGGGTGCCAGGAACCTGAACCAGGTTCTTCAGGAAGCCCTCAATCCCGGCACCGGCGGGCCGGAGATTCAGCGGTTCGGCTGGACGTTTCGTCTCGGGGACCGAGTCATCCAGACCGAGAACGACTATAATCGGGACGTTTTCAACGGCGACTTGGGGGTGATCGAGAAGATTGACCGGATCGAGCAAGAAATGGTGGTCAACTTCGAGGGGCGGCAGGTGGAGTACGATTTCGGCGACCTGGACGAGTTGGCCCTGGCGTATGTGCTGTCGATCCACAAGAGTCAGGGGTCGGAGTTCCCCTGCGTGGTGATTCCCCTCCACACCCAGCACTACATGATGTTGCAGCGGAACCTGCTTTACACGGCGGTCACCAGGGGAAAAAAGTTGGTCATCCTGGTCGGCACGAAGAAGGCATTGGGCATGGCGGTACGGCGGCAGGATACGGCCCGGAGGTACACGGCGTTGAGGAAGCGGTTGCAGGAGGCGTGATTCCATGAGCGTCGTCCAGATTCGTTGTTATCGTTCCCTTCATCATGAGGAGGTCCGATATGCACGCCACAATCGAATTGCCGAAAGCATTCTCAGTGCGGGACGAGCATGAGTTCCTCCCTATCCAGCATTTGGTGGCGAGGCTGAATCCCCAACTCGTTGCCAAGGAAGTGGCGACGGGGGTTCATGTGGACGGCGGCGAAACCGTCTTCTGGGGCCTGGTCTACCTGAAGGACGAGCCTCCCGGCAAGAAGAAGGTGGAAGCCGCCTTACGAGAGGCGGGATTCGACTTCGTCCACAACGTCCTGACCCAGGCGACATTTGTGTGGACGGATCATTCGGACGGGAAAGAGGGGAGGGGCTACCGGAGGCTGAATCCTGCCGAGTTCGGCCAATGCTTCGGCAGAGAAGTCGGGGAGTAATCCTCGTTCGAGCATCACCCTTCGGGCGATTCTCTGCAAGATGGCACGGTGCTGTTCGCCAGTGGCACTCATCGGATTCTCCTAAACCACAAGGGAAGGTCGAACGAGGTCTTTCAATGTGCCCTCTCCAATTCCAGCAACTGTGCCAACGCCTGGTTCAGTGCATGCCACACTTGCCAGGCGACGAACATGGTGACGCCCAACACGATGACCGAGAGTGCCATCTTCCAGGGGCGTGTGAACTGGCGACTCCGCCACAACAGCGGTAATGCGAATGGACCCAATACCAGAAACAGCAGAGGCAACACCACCCACGGGCTTTCCCACCACGCCGCTAAGCCAGCCAGTCCTGCTGCCGTTGGTGTACCGCACTGGCGACAGTAGTTGTCCGATGCGCCAATCGCGGTCTTGCATTTGCGGCAGATGACTTCTGGGGTGAAGGGGCTGCTCATGCAGGCGGAGTAGAGAATAAACCAACATTTCCCAGTTCCAGTGCGCCTGGAACCAATCCAGGTTCACCCAGCCTCCCATCTTACAACGGCGTCCCTCCCGTGCCTATCGTCCGAGTCCGGCAGCCATTTTCGTCCGCCTCGAAGCTGCATTCCACACCTGCAGGGAAATGACAGCAGTTCTTGGCGGCTGGCAGGCGCGGCTTTCCACAGTTGCCAATCTCTTTCTGTTCCTTTCTGCTACGATGCGCTGCGGCGAACAATGGCGGCGGGATCGCCAGCCGTTTGATTCGATCCAGGATGGCCACAGACAATTGTCGCGGAACCGCCACGCGCCGTGGTACGCGCGTGACTCCGCTGAATGAGCCTCGTCTGGTGCGCCTGCAGCAAACTCGTGCCCACGCCCGAGCACCACGCGGGGGCGAGTTCGTGGTGGTGACGACCGCTGGTATCTGAACGGTTGGCCGCCGACGTCGCCCACGGGCCCCACCGCGGGCTCCCGGCTTAGGGTTGGACTTCTCGTCCGACCGCCCCCAACGGCCCACGTGGGCCAACGTCGGCGCCCACGGGGGTGGCCATGACCCCGATCCTGTCAGGCCCTCTCAGACCGGCTCGTGGGAGGGTCGTACAGCGGGTGTCAGTGACACCCGATTATACCCCTTTCTACCCATTTGTACACTGTACAAGCCGAAGCGGCAGACGTACGGAAAAGCCTAGAAAACTAGGTATTTTCCGCGTTTCCGGCGTAGTGTACGAAACTGGTGAGATAGTTCGGCATGGACGTTTTCAATGGGGCCGTTGCGCCAGGCGATGTGGGTGATCGTGTTGGCAATGACACGAATGCCGTGGTTTGTTGCTGCCTGCATGTCCTGTTCCAGCCGCTCCGCAGGCCACTGGCGGTGGAGTGCCGCTGCCAGCTCCGGCACCGTGGAAGTTAGCAACACGTCCCCGCTTGGCAACGCACTGACTGTTTTTCGGCCAGTGGGGAGATATGTCAGGGTGCGAGCAACAAGATCGAAGCAGCGTCGGTCGTCGGAACCGGCCAGGGTCAGTCACCATGCCACGCCC
>Ga0181520_10011870_pt1 | contig 11332 bp, 10 predicted proteins | sample PEATcosm2014_Bin_29_FD_132451 | JGI IMG/M metagenome (GOLD analysis project Ga0181520, IMG submission 132451) | Peatland microbial communities from MTU Mesocosm Facility, Houghton, MI, USA - PEATcosm2014_Bin02_30_metaG | ecosystem: Environmental > Terrestrial > Soil > Wetlands > Peat | place...
CCGCTGGATATGCCGTGTTACCCTCGCCTTCAACTCCTTGTCGTCCACGCGCTGCCAGGTCTGCCCGTTCCAAGCGTAGAAGTCGTCGCGGAAGTAGCGCAGGGCCGGTTCACCCGACGGCGTTCTCGTCTCCAACTGTAAGCCGCCGTGGAAGTGCGAAGCGAGGTCGTCAGGGTCTGGCCTTTTCGGATCGATGATGATGCCCGCCACGCTGCGGATGGTGTTGTAGATTTCCAGCGCCGTGACGTTCTGCATGCCGATCTCGGTCAGGCCGTCCGTAATGGTGTTGGCCGCCGCGGGCCAAGCGTTCTCCGTGACGAACAAGGTCGCCGCCTCGATCGCCGCCTGTTTGGCCGCCGTCTGGGATTCCGTGCTGGTGGCAGTGGGAAAGGCCGCGATGACGGCATCGAAGACATTGGCGGATTGCTCCTGATCGTCGCCGATCTGCAAACGCACCTGGTCGCCCAGGTCTTTGACGAACTTGAACAGCAGGAAGCGGACTGCTGCGGCCAGCATAAAGAACTCGGTCGCGTGAAGCGTCACCTGCATCTCGGCAGCCTGGCACCGCTGCTTGAATTGCAGGCGTCGGGCCTCGTCGGTCATGTCGATGAATTCCAACGCCTGACGCTGGCCGTCGATCACCGCGAATAGTTGCGGCTGCCGTGCGGCCAGCGTTTCGGCGGGATCCTGCGGGGCGTTATCGCCGCCCCGGATGTTGGCGGTGTTCGCGGATTCGACCGGCCCACTGCCCGCCGCGGTTACATTATTGATGGGCGCAGGGTCGTTTTGCCCGGTTGCCCCATTGCGCACTTCGTTCTGGTTGGGTAGAATAGTAGACATAGGGCTACACACTCCATGATTGTTTGTGTTGCTTGCCGCCGATGTGGTGCTCGACGGCGAAAATTGGAATTACTTGGTGAGGCCGATCACGCGATCGGCCTTGCTGCTTTAGGCCCCTGCGGCCTCCGCCACGGCCTCTGCCGTTGGCAACTTCACCTTGAAGTGGGTGGCCAGCCTCCGCAGGTCTGCCTCGCTGAAGATTCTCTTCCCCGCGAGTCGCAGCTTGGGTTCTGCGACGATTTGGTTCGCTAGGACGTACTCGATTCGATGCGGCCGCACACCCAACAGGCGCGAGACAGTTTGCAAGCTCATTTGTGTCATGGGATTCCTCCGATGGTTTGGCCGCGGCGACGATGGTCAGCGGCGCGGCGCGATTGCCGCCGTGGAGCGCGATGCTCCCGAGCGGAATGAAGTGGAAAAAGGACCGAGAGGACGGCCGGGGCCGCCAGATGGTCAAAGAGAAAGTCAGAAGTTGAAAGGCAAAAAGTTGTGCCGTGGTCATCACGACGCTCCCTATAATGTACAGTATTCGCAAACGCGGCGCAATGGCCGTTTTTCATCAAATCACCTTCTCGAAATATGCCTCGAAGTCCTTCGTTCTTACCTTGTAGTTTCCAATCCACCCCTCCTCATCCCACAACTGGAATGTCGTCCATTCGCCTTCCGTATCGAGGTTTGAAAGCGAGTAGTCTGTAGGCACAAGAATGGATTCGGCAACGTCAGGAAAAATGCCGCCGCCCCAATCCTTCTGACAAGAGATTGGCCTCGTAAGTCGATAGCGCTCGTCCATTGGAACATCTCTCTGTTTGTTACGCTTCGCCATAAAGGCGTCATTTCGACAACAAACTGCCAAGTACGCGATCAGCGCCATGTTAGCCAATACACTGATTCCGTCGTTACCCGTGCCCAGGCTTGTTGCGTGAACGTGCAACCCGGCGCCGCCTCGCCCAAGCGGACGCCGGATCGCATAGCGCAGTCTTTAGAGGTCGTCGATGTCGCAAGGCGGGAAAGTGATATTTCCCTGCTTCAACCCGGCAACGATCCAGGCCACCTTGTTGACGGCTTTCTTCCACATCTCGATAGAGGCGTAAAAAGCGATGGACGTGGCAGGTTCGTTCTCGGGAACGTGCTCCGCCGCAATCACGGCATCGCCGAGCTGGATGGCGAAATGCACGTGCCCGTCGTCATCGAAAACATAGGCGACGCACTCACCATCGTCCTGGTCAAAGATATTGACCGCATTGACTTCGATCGGTTGGCCTTTGGCCGTACTCAACGCTGGCCATTCTGGTACTTCAATAATCATCACTCAATTCCTCTTACTTCGGCCTTGGCCGCACGATCACGCCGTGTGAACGTCGCCAGCTTCGGCCTGCCCCTGCCCACCAGTAAAATGATGGAAAGGGGCGGAACGAAGCCCTTGGTATTTCGGGGCCAATTCCATCTCCGCCAACCGCGCCGCCCGGTCGCCACCATGCGGTGACGACCGGGATCGGCAGCAGCGGAGCGGTCAGGGCTCGATTGCAAGGAAACAACGAATAGCCCAATAGTGGTCTTCCGCCTTGTCGTAATCCTGGCCCGCAATACGGGCCACGCGGCGGAACACGTTGGCGATAACGTCGTACTCCTGATCGGTCAGGTAATCGATCTCGACTGAAATGCACTTCTCGCCGGCGTTTTTACGCGTTTGCGTTTCCGAATCCATGCGGGCGTTGTAGCCCTCGATGCCTTCAATTTCTGTGAACAAACCTGATGCTTCATCGGTCAAACCACCGCACAACGGGCATGTCCCTTGGGCATTAGGCGTTCCCTTGCCACACTGCACACAGCGCGACTTGTCGATTTCTTCCTTGCGGTTCTTGGCCGCTGGCTTTTCTGCCATCGCAAAATCTCCTTGATATGTGTCGGAAAAAAAGGAAACGAACACTGATAAGCACGCGACGGCCTGTTGCCGCCGACTGCTTCGAGGCGTAGGCGGCGGCCTGGCCTGACGGCAACACGGGATTTTCGGCCCCGCGGCGAAACGGACCATCGTGCGAACCTCGGGCAGATCATTCGGGTCCAAGTCGGCGATGGGTGTCGTGTTCACCGGCGTGCCGGTGACCATGACGCCCGTGGCGTTCAAGGTCAGCGAACCATCGAACTGAATGTCCATTATTGGACTCCTTATAGGGGCACTACTCGAACGCCTCCCGTCACGCCCCGATGACGCTCAGCAAAATGTTGTTAGATGAAGGAGGTTTAACCTCGCCGGACACGAATCTTCATTTCGTTTTGATTGGAGTGGGTTTGGCAACGCTTTTTCGCAGCATTGAGTCGTCGGTTATGGCCGATGACGCGCAATCCGCCGCCGTCCTCGGCCATGACGATGAACAGCGGCGCGCCGTCGTCAGGAAACCGCTCGATCCGATAGCGCCGGCACTTCGTAGTCCATCGCTGCCGCGTCCCGAGCGTGGCGTGTTGCGACTTGCTGGGGCTCTTGGGCCATCGCAGGTTCTGTTTCACTTTCATCTTCATTTCTTCCATTGCCACTCGTATCTTGGGCCGGGCCCGCCGGGGAGATGCCCCGGCGGTCCCAAACCCAAACCAACTACTGCTGGTACTTCTCCAGCAACTTGCCGATCTTGGCCGTGCGGAACTTCTCATCCCGCCAGCAGATCCCGCAGGCCATGCACGTCGTCTTGCTGACTCCGTCTTCGTGCGGGCAGACCAGAGAGCCGCCGAGAATGTGTTTCTCGGGCAACTTCTGGTTCCACTGCAAGTGGCCGTCGTAGCGCCAGACGATCTCCACCGCTTCTGCCGGTACGTCGTCGTCGTCCGTTGCCAGCCAGCACCAGGGAACATCCCGGTCTGGTGGTCGCCCGTGGTGCTCGGCCATTTTGCGATCCCAACTCAACCACATGGTCAGGTTGGGCTCGACCTTCAACGTCTTCAATTCCTCCCATATCTCGGGCACAGCCCACGACCGGGTATAGAACCAAAAGCGCATCATCGAGTTCGCCTGGATGATCGAACGCACCTTACGGACGAAATCGACGCCGTACATGTCGCCTATACCGGGCAGACGAACTGCCTTCACGGTGCGCCGCCGGCCGATCACGCCATTCGCCCAGGGGACGAGCTGGTCGGAACGGGAGAACAGGAGGTTGGTGGCAAGCCGCTCCTTCTTCTCTTGCTCACGGTACTTCTTGCGACATGCCCAGCAGATCGGTTTCGGTTCTGCATTCCCGTCCGACCGCAGCTCCCTGCATATTGCATGCTTGGAGCCTGGGCACGACACGGCAGGGGACATGTCGAACGAGATCAAGCCCTTGCCGAGCTTGCTGTTGGAATCGCAGAACTTCGCCGGAGCCAATATGCTTTTCGCATCGTGGCTGCCAGTAGGGTTACGGCTCTCGACCTGAACGGTCGGAGCCTGTTTATCGGCGAGAGCGTTAGCGCCCTCGCTGCATTCGTTTTTCGTGACGGTACGATGCGGACCGTTTTCCGTCTTTCGACGGGACTTGAGAAAACTCAGAATCATTCGGTGTTCATTGCCAAAATGTCCCTCCAAATTGTTATTGCGATACGCCTCGTGGCCGCCCATTGCGCGCCACGCAGGTACATCCGCTTCGACAGCGGCTTGAGATAGGACATGGGCAAATAGGCCCAGTCCGACCAACAAAACGGCCAGCACACGGGCATGCAAACCGCGACTGCGACCCTGGCGATAAACCAGGGTTAGTCCGTTAGAATCCCGGCGCCATGTCATTTTGTTGGTGATTTGCATTTGTCGATTCCTTGCGGTAGGGCCGATCCGGGCCATCTGACCGGGATCGGCTACCATCTCTACTATGCCGGCACCCCTGCCAGAGCCTCCTCAGCCTCGCGCAGGATCTCGATCTTGATCGCGATGCGGCCCAAGGCTTCCATAGCCGCTTCCGGCTCCATCGCCTGCCCGGCAATGTCGTCGATCTTCTCCACCAGAGCGTCGAGCGCGTCCGGCAATTCAGTCAAGATTGCGTGATACACTTCGACCGGATCGTCGTCCTCAGCCTCAGTCCCAGCCTCGACCGGCACGACCGTAACATCGGTCTCCACAACGGCCGTGGCGTCGTCCTCGTCAACCTCTGCCGCCTCGTCCATGATCACCACCACGCCGTCATCATCGTCGGCGGCCGCGTCGTCGCCAGCATTCTCGGCATGGCCTTCGTCATCGACCTCTTCGCCGATGGTCTCTCCGCCGCCTTGGCCGTCCTTGGGCGTCTGCGTCTCGGCGTTGGCGTTCTTGCGACTCGGCTTCTTGGGTGACTTGCCCGGCTTGGGGGTCGGCTTGTGCTCGTCAAGGAAACCCTTGATGATCTTCTCCTTGGCGGCGCCGCCCTTTTCGAGCTGCGCCACAAGCTCACCTTTCAGTTCCTCGGACAGTGCCGCCACGCCAAGCATGTCCTGGTCCAGCAAACTGCCTTCGCGGTAGACCTGTTGCACTTGCGTCGGCGTGTCCAGCATCGTCTCCAGCCGGTCGAGCGTGCGCCCCGAGAGGTTGAAACGCTTGGCCAGGCGATTGCGCAACTCGCCTTCGCCGTTGGCGGCCTTTTTGCTGCGGCCGCGGGCGAGCTTCTTCAGTTCGGTGTAAATGCGGGCCGCGACCAGTTTGTCGAAATGATGACGCATCAAGTTGGCCCGGAGAATCCGCTCCTTGATCGCCTTCAGGTCCTTGAGATCGTGGCGGACAATGACCCGCAGCTCGGTGATGCCGGCCTCGATCGCCGATAGCAGTCGGGTGCGGCCGTCGACAATTGTGCCGTCCGCAAGGACTTCGAGGGCATCACGCTGGCCATCGTGTTTCAGGGATTGGGCCAGCTCTTTGACCTCATGGTCCGGCGGAATGCCGAACACCTCGTCGGCGTATGGGTGTGGCTTGAGCTTGCTCACCGGCCACATTTCGCCGCCGTCGTTGACAACTTTCATCTGCTGTGGCTTCCGCGCCACTTTCTTCACTGCTTTCTTCTTCACTACACTCTTCCTTCGCTAGGCCGGTCCTGCACCATCTTGGACAGGAGCGGCACGGTTTCCTTGCCCTTATTTCGATTTTCGCTTCGGCATGTTCGCGGCCTGCCGCATGGCCGCCTCCACGGTCAACTCGCCCCTGTTGACTTTGACCAGCAGCGTGACGCTGCGATCGCGGAGGTATTGGTGTTGTTCCGCCGTGAGCTTTTGGCCGTGTGCTGGCGGTTCGTCCGCAGCGGCAGATGCGCTATCTGCCCGAGCATCGGCCTGCTCGACCGGTGCGGTGGTTCCGGACAAAATGTCCGTAATCGCCGCCCCTGCCACTTCCTGATCTGCCGCGGGATCGCCCGCTGTCGGTGCATCGGCCAGAGCGACATCGGCGGTCACCGTAGGCGTCTCGCTGGTGGTGATGCGCGTGGTTCCCACGGCCGCCGTGTCGGTGGTGTCGGCCTGGGGCTCGTTGTCTATGGCCGTCGCCTCGACCGAGCCATCGCAATCCGGGCCCGGCACAACTTCCGAGGCCGCTGCGGTGCCGGCGGCGTCCTCCGGCGCCGTGCCGCCGTTGATCGTCGACCACATACAGACGATCTGCGCCATGACCTCCAGCAGCCGCGGTATGGCGACGGCCACGGCTGGCGTGAACCTGGCTGCGTCGAGCCCAGGCGTCGCGGCCAGCGCCATGAATAGCTGTGCCTCGCGCAGGTCGAATGGCAGTTTGGTCCGCACGAACTCGGCGAACTTGCTGTCGCCGAGAGTCTGCTGGAGTTGCCTGAGTTTGGCGCCGATCGTGAGAATCAAGACCAGGGCGCCCTTCAACAAGCGCAGGATGGTGACGTACCCTTCGTTGATCTGGTCCAAAATTTCGTTGTCCATAACTGTTCCTCGCAAAAAGTTCCTGTTTGCCCTTGTCCTTACGGACGGTCATTTCGTATTTCCTTGCACTTTGCACAGTGCAAAGTGCAAGGAAATAGAAAAACTACGCCACGATGCCCAGCTTTGTGCCGTCGTCCGCTTCGTCGTCCGCCGTGTCATTCCCGTCATTTGTCGCTGGTTTCTTCGCGCTATCTTTCGCGGCCGTGGCAATCTCCACGGCCCGCTGTTGCAAGAGTTCGTCGCGGTCGAACGGTTCGGGCGGCGTTCCCTTCACCGGCATCGGCTTCACCGGCTTGAGGATCAACTGCCCCGTTGACAGCAACTCATTCTTGTAGTTGAAGTAGGTTCGACGGCTGCCAAGTTCCCGGCGGGTGAACTCCTTGACCCGTTCCTCAACAGTCTTGTAGGCGCTGTCGTTTTCCAGCTCCTGCACTGTCTGCAACACCGAGTCGTGGCAGAACCGGTCGAAGAAATACTGCTTCCAGTCGTGGCCGGCGCATTTCTTCTGGCTGAGTAGGTTGTACGTCCGGGCGGTGAGCTCGTTGACCATTTGCAGGTGTGCGCCGACGAAGTTGTGGACCTCCTGGTCGTGAAACCACGTCGCGACGTATTTGTGCCGCTCCGACACCGGCGGATCGAAGTAAAAAACGTGGCCCCGGTCCAGAATCGCCTCCATAAACCCGTCGCTGCTGCTGGCCACGAACCGGTTCATCAAGAAGGCGCACTTGCTAGTAGTTGTAAAATGAGTGGGCACCCCATTGCGTTCCAGGTCCTTGGCAGTAGACAACCACTGGATGTATTTGTTAAGCGCGTGCTGGGTGAGTTGCCGCACAAGATGCTTGCCATTGTCCGAGGCCAAAAGCCCCTCCGCATCGTCCAGAATGAGAAACTTATGGATGTGCCAGTAGCATTCCATATACGTGGCGAGCGGCTTGGTGTTGCCTTCGAGGTAACGGCACCGTTCGGGATGCTTCTTGCACCGTTTCCTGAATGTCTCCGATTTTCCGAGGCCCGGCGGGCCGACGATGATCAACTCGTCGTAAAAGTCGCCAAAAAAGGCGTCGGCTTCCGCGGCCAAATCGGCGTAGGAGCGGAGGATTACGGCACCAGGCGGTATCATGGGGCTGCGGGACATGTCATCTACTATTCCGGTTGATGTTTCTATGTTGGTTTTGCAGGTACGCGGCCGCGCCCGTCGGCCGAGGCCCGCGTGAGTAAACGTCTCCGTTGTTGGAAAAGTCCATTTTCCATTGAGTGAGAGACCGTTCGCAAAGCGGTTGTCCGCGCGGACACGCTGTTTACACCGTGTGCTCAAGCGAGGCGATACCGACGAATCTGTCGGAGAAGCGATTGAGCCTTTTTCCGGTCGCCGTTCGCAAACCGAAGCGCAATCGCGTTTTTCGATCCTTCCCGGGGGAACTTCTTCTGGAGGATCCTCGCGAGCGCGAGCACCTTGTCGTTCCCAGGCAGCTTCCTGTGGAATCTTGTTGGAGTGTCCGCGATTTTGTCCGCAGCTTTTGGCGGAGAGTTGTACGAACCGCGGGGAAGTGGCTGAGCTACGAAAGAAGTGTTGTCCGTCGGGACAACCGAGGAATTAGGGGCAGTAAGAGACATCTTGGGTTACTAGGATAAAGGAACGCGCGCAGCATCCCTCTAGTAGGAACACAATAACCTACTAGAGATGCAAGCGAGAGCCCCTTGGTATCCCAAGATGGATATCCCCTGAATTGTTTTACCAGGCTACAGAATGTGGCCGCATCCACACGTCGCCGTGTCTGCGAGCGAGCGAATGCAGCGGTCCTTTGATGAGAAGATTATACCCAACCCCCTGTGCAAGACAAGCCCCAGTGATTTTGGAGTTCGGCCGCCGCGCGATCGAGAACTTTGGCGACTTTGCGAAGCCACTTTGCATTCCTTTCATTCGCTGCGACAGGCAGGCAAAGTGCTAGTCGTACTTCGCGCCACCGAGATTCTTCCGCCTGGGCGACGGCGTCGGCGCCGGCCAGTTCTGCCGCCGCCGCTGGAAATCGTCGGCGTCCTGGCGGCCAATGTAGTACCAGCGGCTACGAATACTATCAGTTTACGCAGTCCCGCGGTGCTTGCATACGGGCCGATTGCGGCATCCAGCGAAAGGGCGTAGAATCGGGTCGAAATCCCTGGAACATATCGACAAGCCCCATGTCAAAATCCGAGGACAAACCGAACCACGCCCACCGGCGCGAGCGCGTGCTGCAACCCGGCATCCTGCCGCTTGCCCGCCTTGCGGCCGGCATCCTGGACTCCGCGGAGCGCGAGTCGTCCGCGCTGTTCGAGCGACTGGGCGGCAAACCACGGCGGACCGGCGGCGATCTGGAAGGGCTGGCCGCCGATTTGGGTAAGGCGTTGAAGGACCGCGGGCCAGAAATTCGCGTTGCGGCCGCACAAATCCTGGGGCGTCTCGGCCGGGCCATCGAAGAATACGCCGGCGATGCCGATAAGGCCGCTGAGGCGGCCGTGTCGGGATTGTCCAGTCCCTTAGCGGATCATGATGCTGGTGTCCGCGAGGCAGCCCTCCTGGCCCTGGCAAACTTCCCGACGATGGCCTCGCCCACGCTTGTCGATCGGGTGAGTCGGGCTGCCGAAGACCCAGACCCCAACGTGCGACGGGCCTGCGTCGTGGCGCTGCGGGCGTTTGGCTCGAAGTCGCCGCTTCCCGTCGTTGCGGCACTGCTGCGAATAATCGCCGCGCCCGGCACTCAAGACGACGATTTGGTCAAGATGGCGATCGAGGGGTTGGCCGATTGCGGTCAGGACGCAGCTTCCGAAGCGGTTGACTCGCTCGCCGTTGTCGTGCGCGATGGCCGCCTTGCCGCCGACACCCGCGTTGCCGCCTGCAAAATCCTGGGCTGGCTGGATTCCGATGCGAAACCGGCCAGCAACGCCCTGGTTGACGTGGTCGTTGGCGGTGGTGCTCGGCCGGTCGCGACTGAAATACGGTTGGCCGCCATGCAGGCGCTGATCGCTATGGCCGAATGGTCCGCGCTGGTGCCTCGGGCAACAAACGATGAGCAGCGGCGTGAACTGCTCTCGCTGCTGCGACAGATCGGTCCTGAAGCGGCAAATGCACGGCGGAATCTTCAAGCCATGTGGCAGCAAGGCCCGCCCGCATCGGCTGCGCCGGCCACGCCCGTGCAGGTTGGGACCGGCCTGGTCGATATGCGCGCCGAGCGGCTTGCTGCCCTCGAATCGACACTGGCGCGGATCGAGAAGGGGCTCAAGGCCACGCAGGCCGCTTCACCCGAAAGGAAGTTCTACACGGTCGACGAAGTTTCCGAACAGACCGGTTTGAGTGGCTGGACGGTGCGCCAAGCCTGCAACAAAGGTCGAATCAAGGCCGAGAAGGGCTCGAACGGTCAGTGGCGAATCCCGCGTGACGAACTGGTCAAGCTTCAAAACGAGGGCTTACCCAAATAGCTCCTTATCGAAGAGATTGGCCATCGCCGCCTGCGTCTGCTCAGGATAGAGATGCCGGTATCGCTGCCGCATCTCCTCCGTCTGGTGCCCGAGCCAAGAGTCGATGATGGTCCCAACAACTCCACGCATTGCGCAGATCGACGCGAACGAGTGTCGCAGAACGTGGAAGCCGCGGAGTTTCGCCCATTTGCTGCCATCGAGCGTCTTGGAGAAATGATGGTGCGCGGCGTCCCGTGTAATTGCCTTGCCGGGCTTCTCGCAGATGGTCAGTTGGCCGCCGGGATGTGCCGCAAACCATTCCCGCATGATCTTCTCCAGCCGGGTATTCAACTGAACCTGCCGGAAGGATTGTTGCACACCGTGCTTGCGCTTCTTCTCGCGGATCAGCACATACTTGCGGTCGAAGTTGAAATCGGCGACATGGGAGCGCAGAATCTCCGAACGGCGGGCCCCAGTGAAAGCGGCAAAGGCGAACATGGGGTTGATGAACGGGTAGGCCGCTTTCTCCTCCACATGCGCAAGGAGGTCGAGGACCTCTTTCTCATTCAGGAACAGGCTATCCCACAATTCCTCCACCTGCTGATCCGAAAGCCCTCCCCGGGCGATCGTCGTCTCGATTTCCGCCCACGTTTGAAAGGGCCGCTTATCGGACGGCTTGGGCAACTTAATTTCGCTCTTGTCCAAGTCCCCATCGACCCATTTACGGGCCCGCGCGAACGCCCATACCTGCCCGAAGGTCATCAGCTCTTTCTTAATTGTCACCGGCTGAATCTTCTTGCCCTTGTTGCCCTGCTGTCGGCTCCTTTTCGTCACGTAGTTCTGGAGGTCGGCCACGCCAATCTGACGGAGTGGCGTTGAACCTTTGAGGATCTTGAGGAGATGGCCGACGTGGGTCTTTTCCGTATTGATGGACGTTTTCGCCTTGGCTCCCTCTGGTAAGTCGGCAAAGTAGGCGTCAGTGACTTCCTTGAGCGTCTTCGAGGCTGCGGCCACGCTGGGACGCCGCAGGACCTTGCCTCCGGACAAGATGTAGATTCCCGCATCATCGTGGGTCGCGCCTTCGGGCAAGGCGATGCGTCCGCGCTTGAGGAGGTCCAGAGTCTCCTCCACCTGGGCCTTGATCCCCTTGGCCCGGTCCTCGTCAGCCGTTTCCAAAGAGCGGTAATACTGCCGGCCG
>Ga0181520_10011871_pt1 | contig 11332 bp, 10 predicted proteins | sample PEATcosm2014_Bin_29_FD_132451 | JGI IMG/M metagenome (GOLD analysis project Ga0181520, IMG submission 132451) | Peatland microbial communities from MTU Mesocosm Facility, Houghton, MI, USA - PEATcosm2014_Bin02_30_metaG | ecosystem: Environmental > Terrestrial > Soil > Wetlands > Peat | place...
ACCTCGGTGGCGAGGCTCTTGCCTTCGTCGACGGTGATCACGCCGTCCTTGCCGACCTTCTCCATGGCGTCGGCCAGGAGCTTGCCGATTTCCGGATCGTTGTTGGCGGCGATGGAGCCGACCTGGGCGATCTCTTCCTTCTTGTTCTTGACCGAGATCGACATGCTCTTGAGCTTGTCGGTGATGTCGGCCACGGCCTTTTCCATGCCTGTCTTGAGTTGCACGGGGTTCACGCCCGCGACGACGGCCCGCAGGCCCTCGTTGAAGAGGGCCTCGGCCAGGATGGTGGCAGTGGTGGTACCGTCGCCGGCCTTGTCGCTGGTCTTCGAGGCGACCTCGCGGACCATGCGGGCGCCCATGTTCTCATAGACGTCTTCCAGGTCGATTTCCTTGGCAACTGTGACGCCGTCCTTGGTGACGGTGGGCGAGCCGAAGCTCTTCTGCAGAATGACATTGCGCCCGCGGGGGCCGAGCGTGACACGGACCGCCTGGGCCAGCTTGGAAACGCCGCGGCGCAGGGCATCACGGGCTTCCTGATCGAATGCAATCAACTTCGACATGGCTAAAATTCTCCTTCAAGTCTCTTGGGGCGATGGCTCTCGCCGCTGGTTCTGAGTGTGAATGTGTTTTGTGATCGCCGTGGGGTGGGCATTAGGCCGCCCCTGCGGCATAGTTTAAGGCGGCGGGCTAAAGCCCACCCTGCAGGTGCGGATTTTCTCAGTCGATCACCGCGAGGATGTCGTCTTCGCGCATCAACAGCAGATCGCGGTCGCCGAGTTTGAATTGCTCGCCCGCGTAGGACGTAAAGAGGACACGGTCGCCCGACTTAACCTGCAGGGCCGTCCGCTTGCCATCCTTGTTGAGCTTCCCTTCGCCGACACTGATCACCGTGCCGCGGGTGGGCTTGTCCTTGGCCGAATCGGGCAGGACGATGCCGCCGGACGTCACGGATTCCGATTCCTCGCGTTCCACGACAACCCGATCGCCCAGGGGCTGGAGTTGAACTTTCTCTTCACCGGAACTAGTCTCTTTCTTGTCTTTCTTCGCCATGCGTGCCTCCGCAACTCCTCAAGGATCAATGGGTTGTATAGCTGGCCTCGAAACTCTCGTGGCCGGGGGGGTTTGTACTTCTGCCAAACTTGCGCACTTTTGCGCGGGTTTTAATGGGGAAAGCAAGTGGCGCGCCAATACTCGCGGCCGTGACGCAACTGGTTATTATGAAACGGCTTACTCAAAGGAGTCAGGAATCGCAGCCTGCCGAAAACGGCGTCCGGCCGAACATTGGATTGAGATCTGGGATGAAGTTCCTGCCGTTTTGGCAGTTGGTGGTGGCTGATATGTGGTCGAGGAACATATCCACCGACGAGGGGTTTGAGATTCGATCCCTCGATCCCGACATCGGCCTGTCGGCTGCACCGCATGGAACCTATAATGAGTATTGAACGAGAATTCGTGCCTAGGGGTTCGGCCGCATGTCGATTGCAATCCAAACCGATCCAGTTCCTTTGAAAATGGACGCTGATGGTGCCATTCGCGTTGGCGGAACGCGCGTCACGCTTGACATCCTGATCGCGGAACACCAGTTGGGTTCGACGCCCGAGCAAATCGCTGCGGCATACGATACGGTGCCACTGCCCGACGTCTATGCCGCGATTGGTTATTATTTGCGTCATACGGCCGAAATCGACGCCTATCTGACCCAGCGGCGTCAGGCTGCGGAGGAACTTCGCCAGGTCGTTGAGACCGGAAGGGATCGCCATGGTCTCCGGGAACGATTATTGGCCCGACGGCGCGAAGGATAAGAAACGTGCTCCGTTTCCTGGCCGACGAGTGTTTTAACGGCGATCTCTATCGCGCCGTTTTGGGACGCTGTCCTGCGTTGGACATTGTTCGCGCCCAGGATGTAGGACTTGGCGCTAAACTAGATCCAGACGTCTTGGCTTGGGCGGCGGAGCGGGGGCGACTGGTTTTGTCGCACGACGTCAACGCCTTGGTCGGTTTCGCATACGATCGAACTCGAACGCACCTGTCGATGCCCGGGGTTGTCGAAGTTTCTCGCACAATCTCCATAGAAGCGGCGGTTACGGATATCATCATCCTGGCGGAGTGTAGCCGTGAGGGTGAGTGGGAGGGACAAGTGATTTACTTGCCCTTGTGAATCCATTATGCTTTCTTTGGTTTGACTTTTACACTGTGGACCAAAACCCATGACGCGACCTTTCCTCTCCGCCCTCTTGATCCTTGCCACCTTTGTTTCCACGTCTCTCGCTAGGGCCGCCGACCTTGTCCTGGCCGACGCCGGCAAGTCGGACTATCGCATCGTGGTCGCAGCCGACGCCTCGCCATCGACCCAGTACGCGGCCAAGGAACTGCAAACTTTCCTAAAGCAGATCTCCGCCGCCGAGTTGCCGATCGTCACTGACCGCGAAGCGGCTACCGGCCACGAAATTGTGCTTGGCGCCAACACTCATTTGAAGGCTCTCGGCACGGCCGTTGACCTGCCGCGGTTGGGCAACGAGGGTTACGTGATCCGCACCGTCGGGCCACACTTGGTAATCGCCGGCGGCGCACTGCGCGGCAATCTCTATGGTGTCTACGGTTTGCTGGAAGACCACCTCGGCTGCCGCTGGTTTTCCCCCGGCGTCAGCCACATTCCGCACGTGGCCCGCCTCGCCTTGGCGCCCATCGATGAAACCAAGATACCGGTCTTGGAATACCGCGAACCGTATACGTTCGAATGCATGGACGGCGATTGGTGCGCGCGGAACCGCATGAATTCCAGCTCGGCCCGCCTGGAAGCTCGGCACGGCGGCCGCGTGCGCTTTGCCGACGGGTTCTTTGTGCATACGTTTGCCCGGTTGGTCCCGCCCGAGAAGTACTTTGCCGCGCACCCCGAGTACTTTTCGCTCGTGGGTGGCAAACGGCAAAACGGCTATGCCCAACTCTGTTGTACGAACGAAGAGGTGATCCGCATCTGCACGGAGCAGATCCGCGCCGCTATGCGGGCACAGCCCGATGCGACTGTGTTCTCTGTTTCGCAGAACGATACTGACCTGCACTGCGAGTGTCCTCGCTGCCAGGCCCTGGCCAGGCAGGAGGGGAGCCAGGGCGCGCCGGTGTTGAACCTGGTGAATCGCGTGGCGGCGGCGGTGGAAAAGGAGTTTCCCGGCAAAGTCGTGGAAACGCTCGCCTATCAATGGACCCGTCAGGCCCCGAAAACGATGCGGCCGCGGCCCAACGTGATCGTGCGGCTGTGCTCCATCGAGTGTTGCTTCTCGCACCCGCTGGCCACTTGCGACAGCCGCGAGAACCGGGCCTTTCGCGACGACCTACAGGCCTGGTCGAAGGTTTCCCAGCGGCTCTGGATCTGGGACTATACGACCGACTTCGCCCATTACCTCATGCCCTTTCCTAACCAGCGGGTGCGGCGGCCCAACATCCGCTTCTTCATCGCCAACCACGTGAAAGGCATCTTCGAGCAGGACACCTACGATACGCCCCATAGCGAACTGGCGGAGTTGGGCGGCTACCTCACGGCCAAGTTCCTCTGGGACCCGGACTACGATCAGGAGCAGGCCATGCAGGAGTTCCTCGACGGCTTCTACGGTAAGGCGGCCCATCCCATCCGGCAATACATCGATCTGCTGCACGATCGGGTCGAGCGGGAGAACATCCACGTCCACATTTTCGATCCGCCCACGAAACCCTATCTCGACAATCAACTGCTTTGCCCGGCCAATGCACTTTGGGCAGAGGCCGAGAGGCGTGTCGCCGGAGAAGCGGATATCTTGCGGCGAGTACAAATCTCGCGGATGAGCGTGGACTACGCCATCATGGAGTGTGCCCGCGCCGAGTTGCAGAAGCCCGGCACGGCCGTCGCCGCGCAGTCGCCGATCGTGAAGCTGGCCATCCAACGTTTTCATCCCTGGATGACGGCGCTGGAAACCAGCGGCCTGACGCGCTTGCGGGAAGGCGAGAATCTCAACCGGGAGCAATATCGTGCCGCGCTGGCCAAGACACTGGGCGTGAAGCCCTGAGAGGTCGCGTGGGAACAGAGATGAGGGATGATGAATCGGCGATCGGAGCAGGAAAAATCCATTTGCCAATTTTGCCGCCCGATGCTATAGTTTTGGTAGCTGGTCAGCAGAGAGGGAGGGCCGACACACCGGGTTCCATCGCTCGCTCGATAGGAAACATGGGCAGCAGATGACCGCGTTTGGCGTACCGCCTCTCCCTCGATAAATCCTGAAGTGAGAAGCCCGCCTTTACTGAGCGGGCTTTTCGTTTTCTTGGCGCACTTGCCTGGGAACAGAAAACTGGCTGCCGCAGCAGATCGAAACGGGCGAAAACGCAAGCATTCGGGCTTTGCTGCTTCCCGAGATATACCGGACCAAAAGGGGCCGGTAGGGAGGTAGGGATGCGATCCACTCCGATCCGTCTGCCACGGCAGCCGAGTATATTTTTTGGGCTCTCCGCCAGGTTTGTAGTGCAGGCGTCCCGCCTGCCCTCGTGCGCCACTACCTTTCGGGCAGCCGGGACGGCCGCACCACAATCGTCCCAGAGTTGGCGGAGAGCCGTTTCTTGCTGTCGCCGTTACCCCCAATATAGTGAATTGCTACAACGGTGTCAAGCACTTTTGTTTTCAATAGCCAGAAATGTTGATTATCGAACCACCCCTGCCACTTGCCGAATTGGCTCCCTCTGACTATCGTGGAAGTAGAAGACAAAATAAATCCGGCGATTTTTCAGAACTTATTCCACAGTTTTCCGGCGGGAGGAAGAGAAAGCCGGCTCCGAATGGCTCCTGGAACAAGTTGGCAGGAGTTTCGTGCGGGAAATTCACCCAAGGAGATTATTCCATGTATCAGCGATTCGTTCCCCTGGCGGTCATTGCCCTGATCGCATGTGCTTCTAGTGTCTATGCCCAGTGCAGTTGCGGTTTGTCGCCGGCCTACGCACCGGCAGCAGCGGCCTACGCACCGGTGGCGCCGAGTTACACAACCAGCTACGCGCCCGCGGTGGTGGATTACGCCCCAGTGACCTACGCCACCTACTACGCTGCCCCCGCGGCTTATGCGCCCGCGCCGTACGTCAGCTATTATGCTCCCGCGGCCTATGCGCCGGCGCCTTACGTGAGCTACTATGCGCCGCCTGTATCTTACGCGGCGTACTACGCGCCCAGCGTGGCGGTCGCGCCGGTCGTGGCGCCCTACCGCGCCTACTACGGGACACCGGGCTGGAGCATCTACGGGACGCCCCGGGTTTACGTGCCGGGCGAACCGGTGCGAAATACCCTCAAGGCAGTCACACCGTAAGGCGGTTCAACCCACCAGGGTTGTGGCCTGCCCTCCACCCACAGAAGTTTTGCGTTCCTGGAATTCCCGCCTGGATTCCCTCTCGTACAGTTCCTATAGTGGCGAGTTTCCTCTGGAGCATGCCGGAACTGCGCTGCGCTTGTTCCGGCCTACAATCTTGTTCCGGCCTACGATCACTTTGGGGCCTTGGGCTTGGCGGGCGGAAGGTCCTCTTGGGCCAGGGCGCGGAATTCGGCGGCACGCTTCGTCCATAGTCGCTCCAATTCCCGCACTTTCTCGGGATTCGCCGACGCGAGGTTGACCGATTCGCAGCGGTCTTTGCTCAAGTCGTAAAGTTCCCACGGCGCGTTCTTGGCGGCGACGATTTTCCAATCGCCCACGCGCAGCGCGCGGTTGCCAATGTGGAACCACCAGAAGAAATCGTGCGCTACCGCCCCATCCTGTGCGAAGGCCGGCACTAGACTCTTGCCGTGCAGCGGCGGCGATGGTTTGCCGTCGAGCGTCCGCGGCCACTGGCCGCCGGCCATGTCGAGCAGCGTGGGCATCAGGTCGGTAATGTGCCCGGGATTCCGCCGCAGTTCGCCGCGGGCCTTGATGCCGGCCGGCCATTGGACGATCAGTGGCGTCGAGATGCCGCCTTCGTGGACCCACGATTTGTGCAGCCGCAAGGGCGTGTTCGCCGCGCTCGACCAGCCCGGTCCCAGGCAGAGGAAACTGCCGGCCGAACCCGGCGGCGCGGCCGGATCGTGGCCGTCGCCGCGGATCATCTGTTCCGCACTGGCCCCGTTGTCGGAAAGGAACAGGATCACGGTGTTATCCAACGCCCCCATCGCCTTGACCTGCTCGATCACCCGGCCGATCTCAATGTCCATGCGATGGACCATCGCCGCATGGATTGCCATCTTGATGGGCTGAAACTCTTGCTGCTCTGTGGTCAGGTTCGTCCAGGCAACGGCCCGGCCGACCTCGCCGGGGCCGATCTGCTGGCGGAGTTTGTCCTCCGCCAGGTTCCAGTCCGGCCAAATCGACGGTTCGAGCGCGGAAAGCCCGCATTGCACGATATCCATCTTCCGCATGCGTCCGTAGCGCAGTTGACGTATGGCGTCCCAGCCCGCACGATAGGCGTCGCGGTAGAGGGCGATGTCCGCCGCTGGCGCCTGCAAGGGAAAATGCGGCGAGGTGAAGGCCAGATATTCGAAGAACGGCCGCTGGGCGTATTTCGCCGCGTGCTCCCGCAGGCAGCGGATCGCATGGTTGGCCACGGCGGTGGTGACGTAGTAGTCGGGGGTCTGCGGGACTGGCCGGCCGTCGTCGGTGGCGCCGGGCTTGAAGTAATTGTTCTGCCCGGCGGCGTTGACGTCGAAGCTGTGATCGAAGCCGTTTTCCAAGGGCTTTCCGTCGATGTGCCACTTGCCGGAATGGTAGCAGCGGTATCCCAACGGCTTGAGGTACTCGGGTAGCAGCCGCGCCCACTTTGGCCGCACGCCCTGCATGCCGCCGGCCACGCCTGGCATCGAGTCGCGGCGCACGGCCTGCGCGTAGTAGCCGGTCATAATGCAGGCCCGCGAGGGCCAGCAGCGGGCCGTGTTGTAGAACTGCGTGAAGCGCAAGCCGTTGCGGGCCAACGAGTCGAGATTGGGGGTCTGGATGTCCCCGCCGTAACAGCCCGCATCGGAGAAGCCCATGTCGTCGGCAAGTATAAGTACAATGTTAGGTACACTGCGTTTTGCCGCACAAATACCTGTTTTTCCCGAGCCTATTGACAATCCAAGGGTGACGAGGGTAAGAATGAATGTAGTTATTTTATGTAGTAACTGACCTAGTAAATTTGGGGAATGTGAATCCCACAGGGATGAAACGTGGTGGCACATGCCGCACCTATTTCTGAGATGGAATCTTCGGACAGGAAAAACCCGGCCCGCTCGTCTGCGATTTGCAGGCGACGTGCCGGGCGAAACTCATCTGAGTATCCCATCTCCCTGATTTCCCGTCAACATTTGGGCTATTGGCAGGTGGCTTGCTGAGCCGCCTGATGAACCATGGGTAGAAACCGAAAACAACGCCGCCAGCAGCACGGATCGGCCTGGCATTGGAAACAAACCGATTGCTGGTACTACACGCTGCCGGGCACGAAGAAGCGGGTCCCGCTCTTTGATGAACAGGGACAGCGAATCAACGGCAAGGACAACCAAGAAGCCGCCGAGACCGCCTTGGCCAAGGTGAAAGTGGCGACCGACTCGGGCAATGCAGACACCGTGAACCGGCAGCGATGGCTCGTGGCCAAGGTCTGCTCGGAGTACTTGCAGTACTGTCAGAGGGGTGTCGCCAACCATACGATCAGCGAGGGACATCACGTCAACGCCGCAAGCTGGCTGAACGACCTTTGTGCATACTGCGGCGCTCTGGCCGTTGCAGAATTGAAGAAAGGTCACATCAAGACCTGGATCGAGAGTCACCCCACCTGGCGATCCCTTGCGACCCATCGCAGCGTCATCGCCATCGTGCTGGCTGCGTTCAATTACGCCGAGGAGCAATTTGACGTTCTCAACCCGCTCAAAGGCCTCAAGAAGCCGGCATCGCAGCCTCGCCTACAATCGTTTACCAAGGAGGACGAGGAGGCAATCTACGGTGCCTGCGAAGAGCGATTCCGGGATTTCCTCTTTGCTGATATCCACACCGGCCTCCGCCCCTACTGCGAATTGGCCCGAGTCACGGCCGATGACGTCGAAGAGAATGACCGGGGCATGATGTGGCGGGTCTATTCGTCCAAGACGAAAAAGACCCGCAAGATCCCGGTACGGCGCGAGGTAGCGGACTTGGCTCGCAAACTGATGAAGACGGCGCCACGGGGATCGGGACTTCCGCTATTCCGAAACACGAAAGGTAAGCCATGGAAACGGATGACGGGCGTCGTCCGCTTTCTGAACCTGAAGAAGAAACTGCACTGGGACCAGGATCCGAGCAAGGCGAAGTATTCCTCCTACACCTGCCGACATACGTTTGCTCACCGGATGCTTTCGGGCTATTGGAACAATGGGGTCGGTTGCTCCATTGAGACCCTGGCCGAGTTGATCGGCGACACGCCCAAGGTGGCCTTTGATCATTACGGCAAGGAATGGGGCCAGCATTATCAAGATCCTCTTTGGGCGGCCATCGGTGCCGGGAAGAAGGCTGACGCAGCTTCGCCAGCATCGAAGCCTGGCACGGCGGCTGGTCCGAAGCTTCAGGCCACGGCTTCAAGGAAACCACCAAGTCGGCCCGGGCAGAAATCGACTGCCAAGAGGTCAACCAACCTTCAGGGGCAAGGGAAGCGTCGGCGCCAGGAGGAGCAGCGATGAAGACAATTGCCAAGATGCGCCGCCAGCGGCACGGCCAGGCATGGCACTGGAAGCAGACCGACTGTTGGTACTTTACACCACCGGGCACCAAACGCCGGGTACGACTATTCGACGAGGACGGAAAGCCCGTGCGTGGGAAGAACAACCGTGCCGGGGCGGATCTGGCTCTGGCTCGGCTGAAGGCTGACGGTCGCTGGCGACCAACGGTCGAACCATCGAGACACGGTGAATGGGTTGTGGCCGAAGTCTGCTCGAAGTACATCGAGTATTGTCAGCAGGGCGTTCAACATGGCACGTTGAGTGCCGGTCATTGTGATAGCGCGGTGCGTTACCTCAACGCGTTTGCCAGTTTCGCGGGCGCGTTGCCGGTCTCGCAACTCAAGCGGGGCCATGTCAAGTCCTGGGTCGCGAGTCACGGTACGTGGGCCCTGGCGACCCGCCGCAACGTGATCGCCATCGTGTTGGCGGCGTTCAATCATTCCCAAGCGATGCATGACGTGCCCAATCCGCTACGCGGACTGAAAAAGCCGCCACCCCAACCACGCCTTCACTCCCTTAGCGACGCCGACGAGGGGGCCATCCTTTCAGCGACTGATGAATGTTTTCGGCATTTCTTGTTTGCGGCGATCCGCACGGGCCTGCGGCCGTTTTGCGAGTTGGCCAGGTTGATGGCCGACCACGTCGAAGAGACGCCACGGGGGATGATGTGGCGGGTCTATTCGTCGAAAACCAAGAAGACCCGTAAGATTCCGATCCGGCCGGAGGTTGCGGAGTTGACTCGGCGGCTGATGAAGTCGGCGCCCAAAGGTTCCGGAATACCGCTTTTCGTCAATACACAAGGAAAGGCATGGAAGCCCGTGACTGGCCGCGGGCGGTTCTCGAAGATCAGAACCACGCTCGGCTGGGACAAAGATCCGGTCCGGCGGCGATACTCGTGCTATAGTTGTCGCCACACCTTCGCCCACCGCATGCTTTCGGGCTATTGGAACGGAGGTACCGGTTGCTCGATCGAGACGCTGGCCGAGTTGATTGGCGACACGCCCAAGGTGGCCTTTGATCACTATGGCCGCGAGTGGGGCCAGCACTACCAGGAGCCGCTCTGGGCGGCAGTCGGCGCAACCGTGGCACAAACTCGCGCTAAGAGGATACAAGGAGCGAATGACGGTAAAATGGAAGGCGACAGACTTTCGCGGGCTAACTGTTCGGGCGGCCGAGTACAACGTCGATTCCCGGGTACCGGGTCTGTTTGATTGGCGGTCTGCGCACTGTTTGGGGACTGGGATGGACCCGCATCAAGTCGCGGAGGCGCGCGACCTCCTGGGCCTCGATCTTGATCCGGCCCTGTCCCCTGGCGCCGCTCTGAAGGTATTGGATGGTCACGGGTTGCCCGCGAAGAAGGAAGCAGCCGTTGTCCGACTCACCAAGCCAAGCGTACAAGGTCGCACGGGAAACTCCCAAACGCCTTGCCGTCTCGGTTGTGGAAAGTAGTTCGTCGGACATGGATCGTCGATCGATAACCCAAGATGCCTCCACCGAGCCGCGCCCGATGGATCTTGCATCCTGAGACTACCAAATCACGATCACGGCAAAGTCACGCGGTGTGATTTACAAAACGATCGTTGTTTATCCGACGTGCCGGTCCGAACGCTCACGCCGATCCACCCTTCCCTCCAGCACCTCGGATAAACTACTCAGCGTTAGAATGCGAATGTTGGCCGATAAGGGGAGGATGTGGGCAAAGACGCCAGCAATGGGCTACGAATTCACACGCCATCTAGGTGGTAGCACGCAGTCACTGAATTTCAGCCAAAAACGTGGCATAATATATAAATGGCTTTCTTGACTCATGCTGGCCTGCCCCCGTTTTTTGTACCAGGCGTTATGAAAGTTCGGGTTGGGGAATTTGGCCTCGCCCATGCGGCATTTGCGGAGGCGCAGGCGTAGCCGAAGCCGGAGCAAAAGCCGTTTGAACGTGCTTTCGAACAGAGATCCCGGCAAAGCGGTATTGAAACCAACAGCCGTCAGCCTGTCCATCATGCCCTCCTGTCCAACCAGAAAGCTGCGAATGCCCTGCGAGTGGCTGAGCCGTTCGTTGACGCGCTGGGAATGGGCGGAACGAGCACGCTTGGCAAATAAATTAAGCCCGGTGCGAGTCGATTTGCCCTGAAGATGCCATGGCCTCAATGGAACACGCGAGTGTTATAGTTACTACCCTGAACATGCTAAATTTTCATGAAAAACGTGTCATAATATCATGAGAGGGCCATTAGCTGTCGCCACCCATCGGTCGCGGACACAACAGGCATCGGTGCAGCCGCCTGCTGGCGAAAGCCGTGCCGATTCGGTCCGGTTTGCGGGTCTCCTTGACCACGTCGGCCGGCTGGCGGATCCGTTTATCGACGACGCAGGCTTCGCCGGCGCCAGCCAAGCTGCTGCGCTCTTGCCTACTCTGGAGCAGGTGCTCGCAAAGTTTGAGATTATGCGTAAGCTACTGGTGCTACGTCTAAGAGTATATGGCCCGTCGTCTCACAATTACCTGGCCGAAAGGTGCCCGGATCGTCTCAGACTCTCTGTCCTGCGGACGTGGACAGATTGCCGGGGCGGGGTTCGATTTGGAGATCCTGGGCGGGGTACAGGGCGGGATTCGGGGCGGGGTAAGCGGACAGGTAAAAAAAGACA
>Ga0181520_10011872_pt1 | contig 11332 bp, 8 predicted proteins | sample PEATcosm2014_Bin_29_FD_132451 | JGI IMG/M metagenome (GOLD analysis project Ga0181520, IMG submission 132451) | Peatland microbial communities from MTU Mesocosm Facility, Houghton, MI, USA - PEATcosm2014_Bin02_30_metaG | ecosystem: Environmental > Terrestrial > Soil > Wetlands > Peat | place...
AATGATCGAGGAGATGCTCATGCGTTTTACATTTCTTGTTGCCGTGTCTCTATTGCTGAGCGCCGAAGTGGGCGCGCTTGCCCAATCCGCGCCCACCTGCGCCGACCTGCATCTGGTTCCCGCAGTGCGGGAGTGCGATAGTGTCAATGTATTGCCGGCGTCGGCGGGCGTGCAGATTAAAGCGTTTCTTGGTCGTGATCGGGATCTTAGTGGCCCCCTTCCTCCAGGCAATTTTCTTGAGGTTCAGAAGGAACCAGTAATTTCCGAAGCTGAAGCAGATGCAAATGCATTTTCGGCGGAAGATTTGATGCATAAACTTTCTGAATCAGGTGTGAAAGAAGATAACGGTCACAATGGAATTAGTATTTTTTTTAACCACACAAAAGACCAATTCGCCCAAAATGTTCTAATTAACAAAAAACTAACCTTCGACCTGCAACTGCACGATGAAGGTTATATTATCACCTCACGTGGGAGATTTATATTTGTAATTGCAGAGACTTCCTCTGGCTTTTTCTACGCTGCCCAAACGATCAAGCAACTAATTCGCGGCACCGGCAAAGACGCGGTAATTCTGATACCCACCATCCGCGACTGGCCGGCGATGGCGCATCGCGGGCTCTCCGATGACTGGTCGCGTGGGCCGCTGCCGAATATGGAGTTCCTCAAGCGCGAGATTCGCACGCTGGCGGCTTATAAGTACAACACATTCTCGCCTTACTTCGAGCACACCTTCGCTTACTCTTCCACGCCGGTGGCGGCTTTTCCGGGCGGGGCGATAACGCCTGAAGAGGCGCGCGAGCTGGTGGCTTACGCGGCGCAGTATCACATTACGATTATCCCGGAGCAGGAGTCCTTTGGGCATCTGCATCATGTGCTCAAGTTTGAGCAGTACTCGCCGCTGGGCGAAACGGCGCACGGCGCGGTGCTGGTTCCCGGCGACCCGGCCACGCTGCCGCTGATCGGCGGCTGGTTTGGCGAGCTGGCCAAAGTCTTTCCGGGGCCGTACGCGCATATCGGAGCGGACGAGACCTTCGAGCTGGGTTTGGGGCGCACGCGCGAGGCGGTCAAGCAGCAGGGGCTGGGCAAGGTCTATCTCGACTTTCTGGGCAAGATTCACGAGCAGCTTGCGCCTAACCACAAGCAACTGCTCTTTTGGGGCGACATTGCGGTCAACTCGCCGGAGCTGGTGGGAACGCTGCCCAAGGACATGATCGCCGTGCCCTGGCGCTACAACGCAGCGAAAGACTTTACGCCGCTGATTTTGCCCTTCACCAAGGCGGGGTTGGAGACCTGGGTGGCTCCCGGCGTGAACAACTGGAATCGCCTTTACCCCAACAACCATGAGGCGCTGGGCAACATCCGCGCCTTTGTGCGCGACGGCCAGAAGCTGGGCGCGAAGGGAATGCTCAACACCGTTTGGAATGACGACGGCGAGGGGCTCTTCGACGAGAATTGGTTCGGCGTGCTCTTTGGCGCAGCGGCTGGATGGCAGGCGGGCGAGAGTAGCGAGGACAGCTTCGTGGCGTCTTATGGGCAGGCATTTCACCGCGACGAGACGGGCAAGATCAGCCTTGCGCAGCGCGAGCTGATGGCCGCTCATGCCGTGCTCAGAGATGCGGGCCTTGGGGATGCGCAGGACAGCTACTTCTGGCTCGATCCTTTTTCGGTGGAGGGGCAGCGCATCGGGGCAAAGCTGAACCCGGTGGCCGCCGCATTGCGGTTGCACGCCGAGCGGGCAATCACCCTGCTTGCCGAGGCGCGGGCTGCGGGCAAGCTGGAAAACCCCGAAGCGCTGGATGCGCTGGATCTGGGCGCGCGGCGCATTGACTTTGTGGGTTACAAGTTCCAAACCGCTGCCGAGTGTGCGGCGCTTTACGCACAGGCGCAGGCGCTCGCCGCCGACCAGAGCCGCTCAAGCGAGGTGGAAGTGATGCTGGAGACCATCGGCTCAAACAACGGGCGGCTGCAGGATATGCGCGACGGCTACGCGCTGCTGGGCGAACTCTACCGCCAGGCGTGGCTGCGCGACAACCGCTCCTATTGGCTCCAGAACAACATGGCTCGCTACGAGCAGGCCGCGCAGCTTTGGATCGGGCGCGCCGACCGCTGGAACCTGGTGCAGCAGCAATGGTGGAATACGCACACCCTGCCCGCGGCGGGCGAAGACGGGCTGCCGGTTGGGGTTGTGCAGGGAATGGGAAATAGGGAATAAAATCCCGCTACCGCTTGGGCATCTTCAAGCGTCGCACGCCGAAGGCATCCAGTTTGTCATCGGTACTGAGAACCGGCAGATTATAGTGGATGGCGTGGGCGGCGATCATGCGATCAAACGGATCGGCGTGGTTGTCCTCAAAGCGCGCCGCCCGCACCATGACCTCCGGTTCCAGAGGCAAGATTGAATATCCCAGGCGTGCTTCGATATTCTCCAGCAAATCGCTCTCGAACTCCACAGCCTCGGGGAGCTTGCCCTTTCGAACCTTCAAACTGATCTCGTAGAGCGATGCGGCAGAGACTAGAATTTCGTTGTTGAGATCGATCATTATCTCGCGGGCCCATGGTTTGATGAGTTCCGGTTGCAGGGCTGCCCAGAGAACATAATGGGTATCGACAAGGATTCTCACTCGAGTTCACCGTTCCAACCCTTCAATTCCATCTCAGGCAGTTCATCAAAATCCGCAGGAATCTCAAAGTTGGGACAATAGAACTGTCCCATCTCTCGTTTCTTTACCGGCTTGAGAGCGACGATCTCAGCCACCGGCAGCTTCTTCCTGCCGGTGGTCAACACGATTTTTTCTCCGCGCTGCGCCCGCTTCACAAGATCAGAGAGCCTGGTTTTGGCCTCAAACATGGTGGCTTCCATCTTCACGACCTCCATACTGCTAGGAATAGATTAGCTAATATAGTTTTGATTGGCAAGTTGCCGGCTATCGCATGAACAAAGCGCGCCCCGGGCATCGCTTCCATTTGCTGCCATCCCCGGTCCCCAACAGCGAGGGACCGGGGGCACCCGACGGGGGCACCCGCATACAACTGAATCGAAAAAGCTCAAGCCGGCGGGCATCTCTACTACTGAGCCTGTTTCGATTCCTTGATAATCGCCTCCGCTGCGTTGCCTGCCACCACCCAGTTTGCCGACCCGGCCACCACGGCTTCATCCTCGAACCAGAGAAATCCGAAGTCGTCAATGCACTCCGGAAAATCCGGCTTGAGGATGACGTATCCCGGAATCACCGCGCCTGGAATATAAGAATTGTCGCCGCGGTTATTGCTGTAAGTCTTGGTTTTGGAGACCGTTCCGACGCCGGCCACATACGAGGTGCTGGAGACCGGGTGCGTGCCCAGAATGTAGTTGACGGCGCGCAGCGTGTACTCCGGGCCTACAAGATCAGGAAATGCCCTGTGCAGGAAGTACATCCGTATGGCCATCTCCACCACCGCGCCCGATCCGCCCCATGTGCCCAGGCTCGGAGGCACGCCGAAGGGCGTCGCGTCCAATTGCTTGTCCAGGCCAGCCATATAAGTCTTGACTGCATCGCGCAGTTGATCCTTCGCGGTTGGGTCCAGATACGGCAGCGCCCGCACCGCCGTCCAACCGTGGAATCCCATCTGCTGTGGCGTAATGACTTGAGGGAAAAGCTCCCGGAGACGAGACTTGTACGGCTCCGCGCCACGTGTAGCAATGGTCAGTTCCAAAGCCGCGGCCCAATCCTGTGTGGCCTCAAAGGCCCTGAAATCGAAGCCGTCCGGCGGAGCCGCCGGTGCGTTGGTTAAGGCAGAAGCTGCCGGAGCACCCGCACTGCCGCCAGCGGGACGAGCACTATGCGCTTGAGATACTACTCCTTGCGAGGCAGCCAGTACGCCTCCCTCAAGAGCCCCATCCGGCGCTGCTGCGCCAAAGGCGCGGCCTGCCGGAACCGTCGGGTGAGCCTTCTCGTCATTCCATGCCTTGATCGCGGTCTCCAGGCAGTCTTTGGCCATTGGATCATCCCAGCCCTTCAGCGTATCGGAGGCGGCGGCCAGCGCCGCAATGGCATTCCACTGGAAGAACGGATTGTTTGAGGTGAAGATCCAGCGATCGTCCGGCCTGCCGGAGTAGTCGCCCTTCACTTCGTTCACGCCAAGACTTGGGTCGTAGATGCGGCCATCGGTCTTCGACGCTCCATCGCCCAGGTGCGTATATTGCCGCAGATCCGGTTCGTGCGTGCCGCGAATGGCGTGGCCGATATTGTGGAATTGCGCCAGAATCAGCAGCGCCCCGTGCTTGACCTGCTCGACCGCATCCGGCACGCCATCAGGGCGGTGCATCTCAACCTGACGGGCGGCTTCATCCACGGTAAGCTCGTCGTAATCGAGATGAAACTCGCGATAGGCCAGCGCCAGACTCTGAATCACGCTCAGTTGCGCAGGCTCTTCCAGGTCGAAGTCGCCGGCGTCATACCAGCCGCCCACGTTCATTCCGGGAATGTGATCGCCGCCTTTGTACTTGCCGTCGGTGGCCGTAGCCTGATTCCAGCCGTCGAACTGCTCGCCCACCACCGGCGCCATGCGGCCATCATCCAGGTGCGACGCGCCGTGCCAGACGCGATAGCCCTCGCGCACCGAAACGTGATCCATCTGCTCGGCCAGGTGATGGTCCAAACTGTCCTGCCAGATCTTTGCGTAAGCCTCCGGCGAGATCGGGAAGGGCGCCGTGCGCTGGTCCGCGTACTCAATCACATACAGTCCGGCATCCTTCACCGGCGTAAAGTCAAACTTGGAATAAACATAGCGCAGCCAAGGCGTGGCAGGCGTAATCGGCCCCTCAAAGACCTTCTGGTACTCGCCGCTCTCCATCAGGCGCAGCACCTTGGCCGTCTTCGGTCCGTCGTACTTCGGATCAAGCTCGATCACCGCAACCTTTTGGAAGCCCGGCGCATACCCCACCTGGCTGTGCGCAATCATCGGCGGGCGGGTCCAGTTTGGAATCACATCCGGCCGAATGTGCCAAACGATGGCCCCGGTGGTCTTGCCTGCGGGAATCAGCGAACGCAAGACAAACCAGCCATTCTGCGCGCGGTTGCGTCCGTCAAAGAGCATCAGGTCAGCCGTCTCTGACTTCACATTGATCCGGGCCAGCGCGTCGTCCACCCCCAGCGTAATGCTCTTGCCCTGGGCAAAGGGCAGCGGCTCGGTGTATCCCTTGGCCTTGTCCCAATCCTCCAGGTAGTAGGCCTTCTTCGGCTCGTCGGCCAGCGGCAACACTTTGACCATCGCATCATTCGGCGTGCGCGGAAAGAGCCCGGCCCGGCTTCCGTCCACCAGGTACGTCTTGCCCATGTAGATTGAAGGCAGAAACTCCAGGTTGAAGCCTGCGCGCCCAGCCAGCTTCTCCGGCAGCGGCTTGTCCAGATTGACGCTCACCCTGACGCCGCCCGGCTCCGCTGTGACTTCAACGGTGTAGCTCAAATCGAAGGCCGGAAAGGCAAGGTCTGCGGTGAGCCGGTTCTTCGCCTTGTCGGCGTGGCGACCTTTGAGCGTGGCCACCAGATCCCACTGCTCGGGCGTCGGCTTCAGGCGCACGTCGCCGTTGGTGGCGATACGTGACCCGTGGAGAACCATCTCCATCGCCGTGTTCTTCTGGTCCACAAAGACCGGATGGTAGGTGCTGTCGTAGAGAAAAACGCTGAAGCCTTGCGTATCGAGATAGTTTTTATCGTTCACCTTCATGGCGAAGTCGGCGCCGAAGAGGCTTGGGCTGAAGGCAAGGCCCAAGAGTAGAAACACACTGATTCGGGTAGACCTGAATTGGGTCAAGTTACCTTTCTGTCTCAACAAAATACTCACCTCGTCCAGGAGCGGCTGCTCCTTGGATACCTTTCGGTTTATGACAATTTGTTTGAAAAGAACCAAAAAATGCTGCGTCACAAGCCAGCCATTCTCCGAATCCCAAGGAAACGGCCTGTTCCGAGATGGAGACAGGCCGCTTGTGCTCTTTGGGATGCGCGGTTTACTTCAAGGTTACTTCCGCTGTGAGCGGCGTGCTTTCGCTGGAGTCGCCCACGCGGAGGACGAACTTGCCGGGATCAATGGCCCACTTGTGCGCCGCTTCATCCCAGTAGCTGAAGGCGCGGGCGTCCAGGTTGAGGGTGATGTGCTTGGTTTCGCCGGGCGCGAGATTCACCTTCTGGAAGCCCTTCAATTCGCGCTCGGGGCGGGTGACTTTGGTGGAAGGATCGGAGACGTAAAGTTGGGCCACCTCCGCTCCGGCCACTGCGCCGGTGTTCGTGACGTCAAAGCTGACCGGAACCGAGGAGCCGGAGGCGGCGGTAGCGGGCGCTTGCAGGTTGGCAAAGCTGAAGGTGGTGTAGCTCAACCCGAAGCCGAAGGGATAGAGCGGATGCTTGCCGGTCGAGGTCCAGTAGCGATAGCCGACCATCAGCTTGTCGGTGTACTGGACGTGCGGGATGACGTAATCAACCGGCGGCTTGCCGTCTTCCGTGACGTGCAGTTTGGTGTCCGCGCCCGGAATCGGATAGTAGATTGCGGCTGAAGGATTGTCTTCCCAACTGCGCTCAAAGCTGACCGGCAGCTTGCCTTCCGGGTTGTGCTGGCCGAAGAGGATTTGGCCGACGGCGGTTCCGCCCTCCTGACCGGGATAGTAAAGGTGCAGCAGCGCGGGAACCTTCTCCAGCCAGCCGCGCGTATCCATGGCGCCGCCGCCGGTGAGGGTGACGACGGTGTGAGGATTGAGGGCGGCAACGGTTTCGATCAGCGCGCTTTGGCCCCAAGGCAGCGCGAAGCTGCGGTCGTGGCCCTCGCCTTCGGTCTGTCCGTTGAAACCGGCGGCGATGACCACGAGGTCGGCCTTCGAGGCGATCTCGCGGGTCTCGGCAGAGATCAGGTCGGGCAGATAGGCAAGGCCGACGCCGAAGCGCGGCGAAGTGGTGCGGGGCAGAATCTCAGCGACCACGGTTGCGGTTTCACCGGCAGCCAGTTCGACGACGCCCGATTGAGGAACCTGGCCCTCGGCGCGCTCCTGATGCAGAATCTCTTTGCCGTTTACCAGCACTTTGAATTCGTTTCCACCCCAACCGGAGGCGGCGGCCAGAATCAAATACTTGCCGGCCTTCTCCGCCTTGTAGTGAGCGGTGCAGCGGAAGCTGTGCGGCGATGTGGCCTCCGGCTCCCAGCCGCTTCCACCCCAATTGGAGAAGCCGCGCTCGGTGGAGGTTTGCGGCGCTCCGGTGAAGTCCTTGCTCGGAAAGTCCTCCAACTGCACACCACCCTCCCAGCGGGTCTGGCGGAAGAGATCGCCGATGTCAGGCAAGCCGCGGCTATAAAGCACGCTGACTCCCGGTCCAGCCACGTTGGCGATGCCGGTGAGGATGCTGACCGGCTCAAAGGCATGAGCCTCGGAGGAGCCGCCGCCGCCGACCACGGCCGGCCAAGCGTCGGGACCGATGACGGCGATGGTCTTGATTCTCGCGGCGTCGAGCGGCAGAAAGTGGCCATCGTTCTTGAGCAAGGTGATGCTTTCGAGCGCGCCATCAAGGGCAACCGCGCGATCCGCAACGGAGTAAGTGGCGTCCGCCGGGTCGAACTGCGGGCGGTCAAGGAATCCGTAGCGCAGGATGGTGCGCAGCAGGCGGAGCACCTTGTCGTTGATGGTGGCTTCTTTTACCGTTCCGGCCTTGACGGCGGCGGCGAGCGTGGTGGCATCCATGAAGCGGGCGCTGGGCATCTCCAGATCAAGGCCGTTGTTGGCCGCGGCAACGCCGTCGTAGGTGGCGTCCCAATCGGACATCAGAATGCTTTGGAAGCCCCAATCGCCTTTGAGCACCTTCAGGTTGAGGAACTCATTCTGCGTGGCGTGCTGGCCGTTGACCAGGTTGTAGGAGTTCATCACCGCATCGACGTGGCCTTGCATGACGGCGGCTTCGAAGGCGGGCAGGTAGATCTCGCGCATCGTCCGCTCGTCCACTTCGACGTCGACGTTGTGCCGGTTGTACTCCTGATCGTTCAAGGCATAATGCTTGACGGTGGCGATGACGCCTTGCGACTGGACGCCCTGAATGTAAGGAACCACCAGCGCGGAGTTGAGGTAGGGATCTTCCGAGAGGTACTCGAAGTTGCGCCCGCCGAGCGAGGAGCGGGCGATGTTGACGCCGGGGCCAAGCAGGAAGTGGACGCTGCGGGCGCGGGCATCACGGCCCAGCGCCTTGCCCAGCGTGCGGGCAAAGTCTTTGTCCCAGGTGGCGGCCAGAGCCACGCCGCCGGCGTAGGCCGTGGTTGGCCCCCAGGTGCGCACGCCCACCGAGGCGTCGGACATTTTGAAGCGCGGCAGGCCGATGGAGGGTATGGCTTGCGTAAACATACTGTCCACGCCGCCCAGCAGCTTGATCTTCTCATCCAGAGTGAGCTTGCCGAGCAGAGCTTGGGCCTTGGCTTCGATGGCGGGTGAATCCGGCACAGGGGCTTGAGCGGCCAGGCACAGCGGCAGCAGGGCGATCAATGCCGCGACGCCAAAGGCGAAGAGAGAGTGAGAAAGGGATCTGTTTGGATTTTTCATAACAGACAAAGCCTATCGCATTTTGCTGCCTGCCGTACACCGCCTGGGAGCGTTTCTTTGCTCACTTGAATGGAATTGGGAAAGCTGTTGGAGATTGAAAAGAGCCGACTTGTGACCAGAATCACAGCTTGGGGTGAATGGTGTCACTGCTGATGCTTCTCACGGAGGCGCAGACTCGGAATCCTACAGGCAAACGCTGTCTGTGTGCGGAGTGATTTATGAGCTTTGGGCAGGGATTGAAGACCATTGTGGTGGCGACTGAGCTGCGGGGCAGCTCAGAGGCGGCGCTGGAGTATGCCCGCAAGCTGGCATCGGCCTATGGCGCGCGCATTGTGCTGGCGCACGGCATTGACCCGATGGAGTACGCCCAAGTGGATGCGCTGCCCGGCAGCGTGGTGAAGGGATTGCCGGCGGCGGCGCAGGCGGTGCTGGACTCGCTGAGCGGCGATCTGCTGCGCGATGGGATTCCCAGCCACTCGGAGGTGCGCCAGGGCGCGGTGGCGCAGATGCTGCTGGATGTGGTGCGGCAGTACAAAGCGGAGCTGATTGTGATCGGCACCAAAGGCCAGGCGGGCGCCGGTCCGGTGATGGTGGGCGCGATTGCCGAGGAGCTGGTGCGGCAGTCGCCGTGCGCGGTGCTGGCCGTGGCGGCCGATTGGAATGCGGGCGAGTTTCGGCCCACGCCGGGCGGGCCGGTGCTGCTGGCCATGGAGCGCAATGCGGCTGCGTCGGCGGCGGTGAGTACGGCGGCCTCGTTGGCCAGGGTCTTTGAGCGTCCGCTGCTATTGGTTCATGCGCAGACCGAGGGCGAGGCCAACCAGCCAAACCCGTGCGCGATCACGCTGGAGGAGTTCGGCCTGGAGCCGAGCGAGACGTTTCCGGTGCGCTGCATCGTCAAGCAGGGCGCTCCGGCTGACGTGGTGGAACTGGCGATTGGCGAGCACCATCCCTGCATCCTGGTGGCCGGGGTCAAACGGGACAGCGAGACGCCGGGGCCGCATGGCACGGCCTTTGCGCTGCTGGCGCGCTCGCGGGTTCCAGTGCTGTGCGTGCCGCCGGAGTGAATCAGGGGACTGAGGGACTAAGGGACTAAGGGACTAAGGGACTGAGGGACTGAGGGACTGAGGGACTTAGGGACTTAGGGACTAGGGTACCAGAGGACTGAGGGAGTTTGAACAAGCCTCAGGTGAATCGCAAGAAAAGGAGGGCCAGCCATGCAGCGTGAATCGAGAAGTCGGCGCATGGAAGCGGTCCGCGCACATCCCGTGAGAGAGTTGCTGGAGTGTCCGGCGCCGGTAGGGCAGGTGCTGAACGGCTCGGTGGAGTGCCTTCAGTTTCGCGCAGGGGAGGTTGTCTTTCATCAAGCGGAGAGTTGCCGGGGGCTCTATCTGCTGGCGTCGGGGCGTTTTCAGCGCAGCTCGGCGTGGGATCAGGAGCCGGAGGTGGTGGCTTCGGCGCGCGCCGGAGAGCTACTGGAACTGTCCGCCGTTTTGGGAGATGGACGGCATGGTTACACACTGACCGCGCAGACTGCGGGATCGGCTCTCCTGCTGCCGATAGAGGCGGTGAACCAGGCATTTGAGAGTTATAGCCCCTTGCGGATGCACCTGATGGAAGAACTGGCTCGTGAGGTTTCACGCGCTTATTACGAATGCTGCTCACGCCGGCTGCTTCAGTTGCGGCGATCAAGCAGGGCGGCTTGAAGGGCGAAACGGAAGTCGGGTTGTGGGTTGCCACCCTAGCCGCAAAAACAAAGACGCGGCGAGGGTGGGGCACCCGGTTCAGATGTTTGGGCATCTGACCGTTCTAGAAGTCTGAGGGGCTGGAAAGGGATTTTGGAGCGTTTTTCTCTTTGCGGTAGGGCTTTTTGAGGCTCTTGCGGAGAAACAGGGGAGATCTTTGTCTAAAACGGCGCTCCGGTGCGTTATACTCAGGATGCACAGCAGCGAGCCCATGGCTACATTTCATCCCCATCACCCTCCGGAAGATTGCGTAAATTGCGAGCATCGCCATTTAAGGATGTTCTGTAATCTTACTCCCGAAGCCCTCACCGACTACGACGGTATAGGGATCATGATGAGCCACGCCCGCGGCGCCAAGCTCTTTTCCGAGGGCGATCCGGCGCGCAACGTCTTTGTGATCTGTTATGGGCAGGTGAAGATCTCCTCCACCTCGCGCGACGGCAAGACGATGATTCTAAAGATTGCCGGCCCCGGCGATGTGATGGGGTTGAGCGCCGTTCTGGCCAACGTTCCGCACGAGGTCACAGCCGAAGCCATTGAGCCTTGTCAAGTGAAGACCGTCCGCAAGCAGGATTTTGTGGACTTTCTGAGCCGCCATGGAATCGCCAGCATGCACGCCGCGCAGTCGCTCAGCGGCGAATACCTGACCGTCTTCCATGACGCCAAGCGGTTGGCTCTCTCCGGTTCGGCGGCGGGACGACTGGCACGGCTGCTGCTGGACTGGGGGCGCAACTCTGCCAATGGCAAGCCGGAGATGCGCTTTACCATGGCCCTGACCCACGAGGAGATCGCCAATATGGCAGGCACCTCGCGCGAGACGGTCACCCGGCTGCTCAATCAATTCCGCCGCGATCAATGGATCACTATCAAAGGCTCCAGCCTGACCATCACCAAGCCCGATCAATTGGAACGGCTGACGGCGTAACAGCAGTCAGTTAGTGCGATGAGGTTCGTGGACTCGCGTCCGGCGTGGACCGGGAGGTCCACGCTACAGCCGGTCTGGAGACCGGCGCTACAAAAACAGACTGGCGCTACAAAA
>Ga0181520_10011873_pt1 | contig 11331 bp, 11 predicted proteins | sample PEATcosm2014_Bin_29_FD_132451 | JGI IMG/M metagenome (GOLD analysis project Ga0181520, IMG submission 132451) | Peatland microbial communities from MTU Mesocosm Facility, Houghton, MI, USA - PEATcosm2014_Bin02_30_metaG | ecosystem: Environmental > Terrestrial > Soil > Wetlands > Peat | place...
GCAGCGGAACCCTGGGTTAGGTGCGTAGAGAGGAACATTCGCCCCGGAGGGGCGAAACGAAACCCGTATCTCAATGTTAAGAACTTATCCGTAAATTGAAGAATTTCTCTATCTGGTTTCAAGCCTATTTGAATCATGCGATGGCTCCGGCGTATTTCTGTATTGTTTGAAACTCTACGTGGACCAGGAGGTCCACGTTACAGCCGACCGGGAGGTCGGCGCTACAATTCACGGTTAAGCTCCTAATTTGTAATTCACACCGCCCCTCCGGGGCGGGAATTTTTAGACCGATAGCTTACCCAGGATTTCATCCTGGGCTATTGTCGTATCCTCCCTCCGGGAGGACGATGCAATCAATTTCTACCCAGAACATTTGTAAAAAATATACCTGTCTTTTTGAGCCAAGTATGAACTTTAGAGCCAGAAACGCCGCGCAGATAGAATTGATCTGGATTGGTAGGATTGTAACGAATCATCACAGTTTGACCATCATAAAGCTGAAAAAGCGGCGAATCCTCCGCCACTTCAAATTCATCTTCATGTGAGTTGCTAGAGTTATCCAGCCACGTTAGCACGCAATGCGAATTCCACTCTTCAACTGGTTGTGAATGAACCCAACGACTGGCGCGAATTTCTCCAATTTCCACTTCGGCCAGATTGGACGATTCGATCGTCGCCAACGTCTGAACCCACTTGTCGTAGCCGCGCAGGCGCTCCCAGATTTCGATCAGCATGATGGCTTTAGTCTGCCACAGCGGAGCAGGGAATTGCACGGAAAAACAAATGGAATCAGTGATAAAATTGAGGCAGGCGGAGGGCGTTGATTAGCCTGAAACGCGGAGGTTCCCCATGCTGCAACCGGACGAACGCGCGAAGTTGGAACGTGGATTTGCCGAAGCCGAGGCCAGCCTGTTTTTGGAAGGGCTGCGGCCATCGGAGAACTTTTTTGCCGTAAAATCCCGCATCCTTGCCGGTGAAATTACCTTCGAGCAGGGGCAGGAAGAGATTCTTGACTACCATCAGGTGAAGGTTCCTGCCGTCGCATGAGTCCCGCCGGGCTCGATCCCTACGTCTACCCCGGCACCAATGTTCTGCGCAACCTGAAAGACCTTCGCAATCAGCAGGATCTCGACATTTTCGAGGCCGACGCAGTTGCCTCTGACATCATTAGACTGAAGCTACACCCCATCACTGGCCCGTTCGACGTGCGCCGCTTGCAGGAGACGCATCGCCGCATCTTCGGCAAGGTTTATCCCTGGGCCGGCGAACTGCGCAAAGACATTGGCTTGATAGCCAAGAACCGCTCCGGCTTTGTGGTCGCTTATGGGCCTTCGCAGAATGTTCCTGGCTCTCTGGACAGCACCTTCATGGCGCTGAAGGCGGAGAATTTTCTGCACGGTTTGGAGGCGGATCGGATGGCCAAACGGCTGGCTTACTACTACAGCGAACTGGACGCTATTCATGCCTTCCGCGACGGCAATTCGCGCACCCTGCGCGCCTTTACAACTGATCTCGCAGAAGCTGCCGGCCATCGGCTGGATTGGACTCGCGCGGCGCAGGCGCAGGAGGACCGCGAGCGCCTCTACCATGCGCGCGACGTGGCCGTGATGCGCGGCGATCTCTCCGAATTGACCGCCATCTTCCGCATTGTTCTGGCCAGTTGAGGCCGCGCATTTTCCCTTCAAAAACTCCCATTGACAGGTCGTGATTGGAATCACCGCACACAAAGAGCAGATTTGCGCTACGATAGGCTTTTCATGCATGGGTCGCTGCCTTGCCCGAAGCGGGAGCTGGCCCGGCGCTGGGGAGGATCGATGGCCCGCTTTGAAGAGATACTGGTCCACTTTGACCATGGAGTGAAGACGATTACGCTGAATCGTCCGGAGCGGCGCAACGCGCTCTCGCTGCGCATGATTCAGGAGCTGACCCAGGCGCTGGACGAGGCGGAGAACTGCCCGTGCGGCGTGGTGATTTTGACCGGCGCGGGCTCGGCCTTCTGCGCCGGACTGGATCTGGAGCGACTGGCCACGCTTGGAGCCTCTACGCCGGCCGAACATCGCCGCGACGCGGAGAATGTGGCGCGGGTGGCGCGCGCGCTCTACGACTTTCCCAAGCCGGTGATTGCCGCGGTCAATGGACCGGCCATCGCCGGAGGCATGATGCTGGCCACCATTCCCGACTTTACGCTGGCTACACCTGAGTCCAAGTTCGGCTATAACGAGGTGCGGGTGGGCTTTGTGCCAGCGATGGCCGCCTCTTTCCTGCTGCGCCAGGTGGGCGAAAAGCGCTGCCGCGAGCTGCTGTTGACGGGCCGCTTGATGAAGGCGCAGGAGGCGCTTTGTCTTGGCCTTGTGACGCAATTGGTGGCCGCCGAGGAACTGATGCAGACCGCGCAGGCGCTGGCTCAGACGCTGCTGCAGAACAGCCCGCAGGCGATGCAGTCGGTGAAGCAGTTGCTGGCCCAGCACGCCCGTCTGCGCTTGGACGCGGAGTTGGAGGACGCGATTGCAGTCAACGCGCAGCAGCGTTCGGCGGATGACTTCAAGGAGGGCGTGGAAGCCTTCAAACAGAAGCGCAAGCCGGAGTGGCCGAGTTTGAAGGCTCGGGTGTGACGTGACCGAAATAGAAAAGTGAAAGGCTTTTTGACTTAATAGCAGTTTTGCTATACATTGAAATGCAGTGATGTTTAATGCGAAGCGGTCCCGGAACCACCCAGTTGCATACAACTTTGAGCGGCGCAAATTGCATCAGATAATGAACCTCGTGGGATTACAAAAATTAACCTAAGGAGTTCTAACTGATTATCGATTCAGTATCTAAAGTTAGTGCCAAAATCTTATGGGAGGGCGACTCACGCGATGTTTTGAAAACATGGCCGAGTGGAGTTCAACATGACATCGGACTCTCTCTTCGAGATATCCAAGATGGAGAGCGTCCATCCCTCCCTGCGCGCCCTATGCAGTCAATAGGTCAAGGAGTTTTTGAACTTAAGACCGAAGATGAGGCTGCCTGGTATCGCGTTATCTATCTTGCACGTATTGAGGATACGATCTACGTGCTGGATTCCTTCACGAAGAAGACCCGGAAGACCGAAAAGAAAGACCTGAATCGAGCGCGTAGGCGGCTATCGAATGTTAAGCGGCGCCTCCAGAAAGAGAAGATTGATGTCAAGCACAAATGAGATAGTTCAGCCTGGCCACATTACGACCGGTAATGTGCTGGAAGATTTGGGATTCTCGCCAGAAGAGATTAGGGAGATGGAGATGCAGCACGATCTCTTTGTTCCCATCCGGGCGGAAATTGAAGCACGCAAACTGACGCAAGCACAGGTAGCCAAAATACTTCAGATTCATCAGCCCGACGCCAGTTTGCTGCTGCGCGGCCAACTCTCACGCTTCAGCATTAGCAGGCTGATGCAGTTTGCTGACCGCTTGCAGCTCGCGGTTACCATCAACGTGACTCCCAAGGCCGAATCTGTAAAACCTAAGCAAGCGACGAGGATTCCTTTGCGGAGGACTGAGTTGCGCAAACAGCCAGCGAGACCGCTCGCCACGCCACGAGTTGCGCGGAAAGCCGCTCTGGCATGAAATTGCACTAGTGAAGCGTGGACCGGGAGGTCCACGCCACAGCCGACCAGGAGGTCGGCGCTACATTCTGATCCCTGACTCCTGATCCCTGTTCCCTGATCCCTGCCTTACTGCGGGTCTTTGTCGCGCTTGAGAAGGACCAGGATCACCGTGGCTACCAGAGCCACCAGCATCCCGCTCAGCACGGCCATCGAGTAGCGGAAGCGATGGCGGTAGGCGACGGCGTGGGCAGTGGGGTTGGTGTGCGGGTACTGCTCATCGGCTGACGCGCGGCAGGTGCGCTCGGCGCCGCTGGAATCGGTGAAGGTAATCAGATAGCGGGGGAAGGAACTTTCGGCGGCATCGCTCTGAATATGCAGCGAGGGATTCAAGTCGTCAGGGTCGGGCGAGACGAGCGCCGGATTGCTGCTTACCGGTAAGTAGCAGTTATCATCCTTCTCCAGTTGATTTTGCGGCCACTCTTTGGCAGTGGCCTCATGCAGAATGTTAGCCTCGAAGGCCCAGCGCGATGGAATCACATTGCTGATGACCTGGGCCTGAGGCATCAGGTAGATGGACCTCATGCCGCCGCCCAGGGCAATGACGGGCAGAAGCACCACGGGCAGCATGGCGATGGCGCTTTCGTTGGTCTTGGAGAGCGCGGAGATTGCCAGCCCCAGCCCCGCGCCAATCATCGACGAGAGCAGCAGAACCAGGAAGTCTTCGGCGAAGTTGCTGTGCAGCCTGCAACTGAAGTAGACGATAGCCAGCATGGAGCCGACTTGGAAGATGCACAGGCCGAGCAACACTGCCAACTTGCTGAAGACATAGGGGATCAGCTTGAGCGTGACCATGCGTTCGCGCTTGTAGATGGTCCACTCGCCCACAATGTCGCGGGCGGCGTTGTTGCAGCCGAACCAGATGGCGGCGACGACCATGAGGAAGTGGATGACCGTCAGTTTCGGGACCAGATCGGCGAAGTTCTTGCCATCCACTGGGCAGTTGACCAACGTGACCAACAGGGCGAAGAAGGGCGCCTGGCCGAGCAAAATGGCGGTCTGCGCCTTGTCTTGCAGGCGGACGATAACATTGCGCTTGACCAGCGCCAGCCACTGGCCCAGGCCAAGTTCGCGGCGCGGCTTCTCTCCGCCGCCCCCGGCCGTCGCGGTCTGCTTGCCGCTGCGGTTGGTGACGAACTCCTGCCGGTAGCGCGAGGCCAGATAACGCTGCCGCCAGGTGTCTGTGCGGTTGCCTTCCGGCACGGTATTCATGCCGGAGAAGAGCATCTCCGGGTTCAACTCCTGCGGCTTGATTGGCGCGCCGGTCGTCGGCGGATTGAAGAACTGAATGGAATCCGGAAAGGCTGGGCCAAAAAAGACCACCGCGCCGGGCTTCTCGCCCCGGTCGCGCGAGACCATCAGCAGATCGTCGAATTGCTTGTAGACCTTCAGGCTGGGCTGGTGGATGGTCGTCAGGATCGTCTTGCCGGTCTTGGAGAGGCTCTTCAGCAGATCGATGACCGACTCGGCATCATAGGAAGACAGGCCGCTGGTCGGCTCATCCAGAAAGAGCACCGGCGTATCGGTGATGAGTTCGAGGGCAATGTTGACGCGCTTGCGCTGGCCGCCGCTCAAGGTCTTCTTTTCCGGCGAGCCGATCACCGTGTCGATCTTGTCCGGGATGCCCAAGTCATAGAGCACTTTCTCGGTGCGCGTGGTGATCTCGGCGTCGGTCAGGTCAGTGCGCAGGCGGGCGGAGAAGTAAAGCGCCTGACGCACCGTCAACTGCGGATGAACGATGTCGTCCTGGGGCACGTAGCCCATCATGTGCCGATAAAGATCGTAGTAGTCGTAGAGGCTCTGGCCGCGGAAGAGCACCGTTCCCTGCGCCGGGCGGGTATAGCCGTTCAGCGCCTTCAGCAGGGTGGTTTTGCCGGCGCCGGCCGGTCCCATCAGCGCCACCAGTTCATACGGGAAGACGGTCAGCGAGACGGCGTCCAGCAGCTTTTTGCCGTTGGGCGCGTGGACCACAATGTCCTTGGCCTCGATGGTCACCTTGCCGTTGTAATCGCGCTGCGCCAAGGTGCCGTTTTCCATCAACTGGAAGCGGACGCTGCCCAGGCCGATCTCCTGGCCGGACTTGGCCAGCGCTTTGCCGCTGATGCGCACGCCGTTGACGTACGTTCCATTGCGCGAGCCGAGATCCTCGACGATAATTCCTGACGCCGTCCGCGTAAACCGTGCGTGCCGCCAACTGACCATGGCAAAATCCGGCAGCGGAATCTGGCAATTGGGATCGCGTCCCGCCTCCATCGAGTCTTGCTCGAAGGCCACCGTCTGGAAGGAGGCCTCGCCAATCTCAACCTTGGTTTCCAGATTGAGCAGCCGCGCTGCGGATATCTTGTAGGAGCCGAGGTAGACCTCGTCCGAGGGATCGAGCACCGCTCTCTGAATACGATTGCTCAGGTCGCCCAGGAAGGTTCCATTGCTGGAGTTCCGGTCTTCCAGAATGTACTTGCCATTCTCTTCGGTAATGACGGCGTGATTCCAACTGACAATCGGCAGGTCAATCTGGATATCGGATTTGGGGTCGCGGCCAATGGTGATGATGAGGCCGGCGGTTTTGGGCAGCGGGCGGGTCATGCGGCCCGAGTCGAGAATGGTGGAGGCCACCGGCCAGGGCATCGGCACCGAGATTCCCAGAGTCACCTTGACGCCCTGGGCAATCCGCACCGGCTCGCCGGGAGCAATCTTCACTCCATTCACAAACGTGCCGTTTTTTGATCCAAGGTCTTCCAGCAAGAAGCCATTGCTTTGCTGCGTAAGGCGGCAATGGCGTCCGGAGACGGCAGCCTCGGGCACCACCAGATCACAATCGCTGTTCCGCCCGATTAACCAGGCAGCTTTCGGTCTGAACTCATCGTTGGACATAAATTTATGTTCCAGATTGCTCACACTTTAACACGAGAGCCCGCGAGATGAAAATTAAAGTTTGATTCGCCCCCCAAAAACACAATAATCGCGGGAATTCAAAAAACCGGCGAAGGCGTGCTATCCTGTCGCCAGTAAATATTTGGCTTGCGGCAGGGCGCGATGAAGAATTGTCCCGTCTGCGATACGGGTTATCCCGACCAACATAGAACCTGTCCCACCGACGGGGCGGTACTGATCGAGTCCCAGGAACTGGCGCCTGCCAGCTTGGTGCGCGGCAAATATCGCATCACTCGGAAGCTGGGCCAGGGCGGCATGGGCACGGTCTACCTGGCGGAGCATCTGATGCTGGGCGGCCGCGTGGCGCTCAAGTTTCTGGCCCCGGAACTCAGCCGTAACCCGCAGTTCATCAAACGCTTTCGCAATGAAGCCCGGGCCGCTTTCCAGTTGCGCAATCCCAATATCGTTGAAGTGATGGATCTGGACCAGGCCGAGGACGGTAGCCTGTTCATCGCCATGGAGTACGTGGACGGACCCAGTCTGCGCGCAGTCATTCGAGACCATCCCAACGGTCTGCCCGTTGAGTCGGCGTTGACCATTACCCGCGGCATCGCCTCCGGGTTGGCCGCGGCTCACGCGCGCGGCACGGTCCACCGCGACATCAAGCCGGAGAACATCCTGCTGGTTGGCGCCGCAGGCCGCGAGGAGCAGCCCAAGGTTCTGGATTTTGGCATTGCGGCCATGCTCGAAGGGGCTACGGCGGTCAGCCATACGCGCGGCTTGATGCTGACCCCGGAGTACGCCTCGCCGGAGCAGTGGCGCGGAACCCCGGCCAATGAACTGGACGGGCGGACCGACCTGTATGCATTGGGTTGCGTTCTCTATCAGATGCTCACCGGACAGACGCCCTTCCACGCCCACAACATTGAAGGCTGGATGTTCCAGCACCTGCAGGAGATGCCGCAGCCGCCCAGCCAGTTGCGCCCGGAGGTGGGCCATTGGCCCGGCTTGGATGAGCTGGTGATGCGCCTGCTGGCCAAGAACCGCGACGACCGCCTGCAATGCGCCGAGTTGATTGCCTCGCTGGATGCGTTGCTCTATGGCAGTGGCCAGGAGCATCCGGCGCCGCAAGCCGAGGCTAGATGGGATCGGCCCGGGACGGTGATCGAAGAGGGATGGAATCGCCCGCAGACGATGCGCACACAGGCACCGGCGGCTACGCAGAATCCAGCCAGCATCCCGGATTCCCGGAGCTGGGAGGGAACCGCCAATCTCCCGTCGCCACAAACCCAGCGTCCGCAAGCCTTTACGCAGACTCCGGCTCAGCCTCCGCTGCCGGAGGCTCCCACGCCCAAGGCGGCCCCACGCAGAATTCCGATTTGGGCCTGGGGAGCTTTGGCGGTGGTGGTGCTGGCGGCTGGTTTGACGGCGGTACATTTCCTTGCGCCGCCGACGCAGTCGCAGCAGGTGCAAACGCCCCCCGCTCAGCCGCTTCCCGCGCCCACGGCTGCCAGCTCAACCGCGCCGCAGACGCAGCCCGCAGTGGTCGATGATCCCAAAAACGATATAGTGGCAGATGCCAATCCGAACCTTGGAAAGCAAACCGGCAAGTTGCCGGATAGGCCATCTCAGACCCAGCCGACCAAATCAACGCCTGCTCAAACCGTGGTCAATCTACCGGTGGTTCACGAGTCCAGCGCCGGCGACCTTTCTCAGCAGGCCATCGCGCTCTATCAACAGAAAAACTACACCGAGGCCGCCGCGCTTTTCGACAAGGCGTGCGCGGGCGGCGCTTCCGATGCCTGCAAGAACCTGGGAACCATGTATCGCAACGGCAATGGCGTTCAGCAGGACTACTCCCGCGCGGTCGGTTTTTACGACAAGGCATGCAAAGGCGGCAGCGCCCGCAGTTGCGCCAATCTCGGATTTCTCTACGCCAATGGCACCGGCGTCATCAAAGACGATGCGCGCGCCACGCAACTCTATACCACGGCCTGCAACGGCGGCGATGGAATGGGCTGCAGTAATCTGGGCAATGTCTACGCCAGCGGGCGCGGCGTCACCAAGGATCCGGCGCAGGCGGCCGCGCTTTACCTGAAGGCCTGCTCGGCCGCCGATGCCTCCGGTTGCAGCAATCTGGGCAGCAGTTACCGCTATGGCAATGGAGTGGATCGGGATCTGGAGAAGGCAAAGCAGTTTCTGGACAAAGGCTGCAAGATGGGCAACCAGTGGGGATGCGACCGGCTGAAGGAATTGCAATAAGCGGCCTTCGGCAAAGCCATTGATGTTTTGCAAGGTCAGGATTTTACAGGCTGCGGTAAAACGCTTTGATGAGCAGGCTTTGTACCAGGGCACGACTTTAGTCGTGCCGCAACGAGCTCAAGATACAAATGGGCTTTAGCCCCTGAGCGAATGTTTTTTTACAACAAACGAACTGAATGTATTTGTAGAATCGGATGAGAAGTCGGCAAAAGGAGAATCGAAATATGCGGAAGACCTTTGCATGGATTGCGGCGGCAGTGCTGGGCAGCGGAATGGCGGCGGGCGCATGGGGCGCTGAGTCGGCTCCGCTTTACGGAGAGCATGGCGTCAGCCCGCAGGCGGTTCTCCAGGGAACCCTGGGCAGTTGCTACTTTCACGCCTCCGTCGCCGCGCTGGCCAAGGTTGCGCCGGAGAAGCTGCGCTCGGCGATCCGCGAGAATCCCGGCGGCGGCTATCGCGTTCACTTTGTCGATGGCCCGGAGGAGACCGTGCTGCCCGAGGATGTGGCCTTTGCGCGGGATCACCTTTATGACCGCTCCGAAGGCACATGGGTTGCCGTGCTGATGCGCGGCTATGCGCAGCGCCTGCTGCGTCAAAGCTTGATTCATGCCATCGATAAATCAGATTACATTCCCAGCTATATCAAGCCGATAGGCCTCTCGCTGCTCAATCGCTCCGACCAGTTGCTGATCGGCTATGACCGCGCCGTCCGCTCGGTGGTGCAGCAGGATGGGGTCATTGACAAGGCCGCGCTCAAAACCAAGCTGGCCTCCCAATTGGCCGCTTTGGGCGTTCCGGACACCGCAGTGCAGATGCTGGCCGGCTTCATGGAGGACCGGGGCTTCTTTGACTCCATCGCCCAGACCGTCGAGCAGAACGGCGAGGTCTTTGGAGCCTACAAGACATTTGGCCAGGGCGGCGTCCCGGTGCGCGTCTTTGAGGCCTTTGAGGGCAAAGGCTTGTCCGGCTTGGTGGCCGACAAAAAGCTGACCGTCGATCAGTTGCGGCGGCTGAGCTCAGGCCACGTTGCCATGGTGGCGGGAAGCTGGGCCACGCCCAACGGCGCCGGATACTCCAGCGAAAATTGGTGGGTCGCCGGCCACTGCTACACCGTGCTGAGCTTTGACGACGCGGCTCAGGCCGTCACCCTGCGCAATCCCTGGGGAACCAAGCCCGACCCGGATGGCGTCTTCACCATTCCGCTGGCCACTTTCCTTGACGCCTACGAGTTCTACACCTACTCGCAATAGTCGCCCTGTAGCGCCGGTCTCCTGACCGGCTGTAGCGCGGACCTCCAGGTCCGCGCCGGCACATGCCGCAGTTCCATCCAATAAATTGGGTGCCCCAGGTCCGGATTTTCGGACCTGGGAATCCAAGGATCAGTCACACCCGCTCACGCCCACGCCGCTCACGCCGCGATATTGAAGCGTTCAATCTTGGGCCGTTTCTTATGAGACGCCTGCCACATATCGTAACCCATCTGCATCTCGTACCAGAGGCTGTCGTGGGTTCCCAGCGCATCCGACAGGCGCAGCGACATATCGGCGGAGATGCCCGCATTGCAATTGAGGATGCGCGAGAGCGTGGTGCGCGAGACGTGCAGCTTCTTTGCCGCGCTGGTGACATCCATCTCGCCAAGAAATTCGCGCAGCACCTTGCCCGGATGTGGCGGATTGAACATTCGTGTCATCTTACCCCCTGTGATAATCCCGATAGTCAACGAGAATGGCGTCCTCGCCTTCGAAGGTGAAAGTCACTCGCCAGTTTCCGTTGACCTTGACGGACCAATGGCCCTCCAGATCGCCGAGCAATGGATGCAAACGCCATCCCGGAGCGTTCATATCCAAGGGAGACTTCGCCTGATCCAGAACATAGAGCTGCGTTGTGAGCTTAGCGGCATGAGCCGGTTGAATGCCCGCCTTGCTTCCCGTTCTGAAGAATCGTTCAATCCCGCCGTGCCGGAAGCTCTTGATCACTTGCCAAGTGTAGCGCATCACGCATCACCTGTCCACTGTGCAACCGGCGTTGTTCACCCCCAAAGATCAGGTGCTTCAGGTCCGGATTTCCGGACCTGGGAATCCATGAACGCCGACCAATGTTCCTCAGTTCCATCTCCGGGAAACTAAAGTTCTTCACGCGTCTCTGCTCCGATTTGCTGCAATTCTTCCGACAAAACCCGAAGAAACCCGTACAATAACAGAAGAATTCGCGTTCCACGTGGAAAACTTGGTACGAAATATCCTTGACGGAGAGAGCGTTTTATGCCCGTAACCACAGAGGTCCGAGTCCGCTATGCCGAGACCGACCAGATGGGCGTCGTTTATTACGCCAACTACTTGGTATGGTTCGAGATCGGCCGCGTTGAGCTGCTGCGCGCGCTGGGCTTTTCTTACAAGCAATTGGAGCAGGAGCACGGTTGCATTCTGCCTGTGATTGAAGCCACTTGCCGGTATCGCGCCTCGGCCCGCTATGATGACCAGATCCTGATTGAGAGCCGTCCCGCTCTGCTGCGCGGCTCGATTCTCAAATTCGCCTATCGCATCCTCCGCAAAGCCGACGAGGGTGAGGAGCCC
>Ga0181520_10011874_pt1 | contig 11331 bp, 10 predicted proteins | sample PEATcosm2014_Bin_29_FD_132451 | JGI IMG/M metagenome (GOLD analysis project Ga0181520, IMG submission 132451) | Peatland microbial communities from MTU Mesocosm Facility, Houghton, MI, USA - PEATcosm2014_Bin02_30_metaG | ecosystem: Environmental > Terrestrial > Soil > Wetlands > Peat | place...
AATCTCAACTACCTGCTCCTGAAAGCGCAACGGCTCGCCGCCACAAGAACCCAACTCGTCGCCTTTCAGAAAGCCGCGTAAAACGATGGCTCTTACACTTTCTCGTCAAGAGCCACAAAATATACTTAGGACAGGCCAGATCATCCTGAGCCATCGATGAATAGCGAGACGGCGATATGAAACAGGGCACCGCGATCATCATCGGAGCGGGACCTGCCGGACTCACAGCCGCAATCGAGTTTCAGAAACACTCAGGCATCAAGCCAATTCTGCTGGAAGCCAGCCATGAGATCGGCGGCATCTCGCGGACCGTTCGCTACAAGGGCAATCGCATGGATATTGGCGGCCACCGCTTCTTCTCGAAGTCGGACCGCGTCATGCGCTGGTGGCTGGACATAATGCCTGTCGAGACCTCTACAGGCCAGGACGGCGAACTGAGATATCAGGGTCAACAGAGCGATGTGCCCTCATCTCTTTCGACTTGCGATTCTCTAACTGATGACTTGGTTATGCTTGTCCGCCAGCGCAAGAGCCGCATCTATTTCCTGCGCCGCTTCTTCGACTATCCCATCAGCCTGACCGCGGCAACGTTCAGGAACATGGGACTGCTCCGCACCGTACGTTGTGGTGTTAGTTACATGCGTTCGGCGCTATCGCCTCAGCGCGAGGAGCGGTCGCTCGAGGACTTCATCATCAATCGCTTCGGCAAGCAACTCTACCTCACCTTTTTCAAGTCGTATACGGAAAAGGTTTGGGGCGTTCCTTGCCGCGAGATCAGCGCCGAATGGGGCGCGCAGCGCATCAAGAGACTCTCGTTGAAAGGCGTGGTGACGCACTTCCTGAAGAAGACTTTCGGTTCAAAGAAGTCCGGCGACATTGCGCAAAAGGAAACCGAGACATCGCTGATCGAGAGGTTTCTTTATCCTAAATTCGGGCCCGGCCAGCTCTGGGAACATGCAGCAGATCTTGTCCGTGCCGCTGGCGGCGAAATCCGCCTCGGCATCCACATCGACCGTATTCAAGTGGATGGGAGCAAAGTGGTATCTGTAGAAGGCCTCAATGATTCCGGCGAACGAGTCAGCTATGCCGGCGATTATTTTGTTTCCACCATGCCCGTTCGCGATCTGATTCGCGCGATTTCTTCGCCGGTCCCCGCCGAGGTCGTCGAGGTCGCCGATGGTCTCATGTATCGCGACTTTATCACTGTAGGCCTGCTCGCCGCGAAGCTCGCAGTCACGGAAAAAGACGGCAGCCCGCTCAAAGACAATTGGATCTATATTCAAGAGCCCGACGTCGTAGTTGGCCGCCTGCAAATCTTCAATAACTGGAGCCCTCGGCTGCTCGCCACGCCCGGCAAAGTCTGGTTGGGCCTCGAATACTTCTGCAATGAAACCGACCCGCTCTGGAAGCTATCGGATGAGGAAATGTCCAGGTTTGCCATCGGCGAGATCGCGAAGATAGGCATCCTCAAGGCAGAGGATGTCGAGGATGCCCACGTGGTCCACGTGCCCAAAACCTATCCGGCGTATTTCGGCAGCTACGACCGCTTCGACGTGATTCGCACGTTTACCGACAGTTTTGAGAATCTCTTCCTGGTTGGCCGCAACGGCATGCACAAGTACAACAATCAGGACCACTCCATGCTGACCGCGATGACCGCCGTAGAGAACATCGTCAATGGCGTCACCTCAAAAGACAACATCTGGGCCATCAATACCGAGATGGAGTATCACGAGGAAAAGCCACCTGCGGTGGGGCAGGATGCTCGCTAGCCGCTCACAGAGGGTTATCTGCGGAGCCGATCTAAGGCACCCCATAAGGCACGGAGCCCACCGTTTCCGAGTGAGCAGGTGGTATATCCTGAATTGTTAGCGCGGATTCGACGTTCGCACAAACTTTAGGACTCTTATGACCATAAGCACGCAGACCATTGCCATACACCTGCCCGACGGAGCCATTCGCGAAGTGCCCGCCGGTACGACGCCCTTTGATATTGCCAACTCGATCTCGCCTAGGCTCGCAGCGGTTTGCGTGGCAGCGCGCCTGACGCCTGTCGGCGACGCAACGAAGAAGACCTCTGACACCGACGCCCAATCGGAGGCAGCAATGTATGCCACCGAGGACGCGGCTGCTCCCCGTTTGGTAGACCTCGCCACACCGCTTACCGCCGATACGCGGCTCGAATTGGTGAAGGAGAATGATCCCGAGGCGCTCAAGGTCGTGCGCCACTCGGCCGCCCACGTGCTTGCCACGGCTGTGCTGGAACTGTTTCCCGAGACCAAGCTGGGCCACGGTCCAGCCACTGACGCCGGATTTTTCTACGATTTCTATCGTGAGAAGCCTTTTACTCCCGATGATCTAGCACTCATCGAGGCCAAAATGGCCGAAGTCATCGTTCGCGATGAGAAATTCGTCCGCGAATACGAGCCACGCGAGCAGGCATTGGCAGGCTTCGAACGCGATGGCGACTTCATGAAGAGCCACTTTGTGACCAAATTTACCGTTCCCGGCGATGAGGTCAGCTTCTATCGCAATGGCAAATTCGTGGACTTTTGCCGCGGGCCGCACGTGCCCTCGACAGGCCGCGTCAAGGCGATCAAGCTGACCAATCTCGCTGGCGCATATTGGCTCGGCGACGAGAAGAATCCGCAGTTGCAGCGCATCTACGGCACGGCGTTTTTCAGCAAGAAGGATCTGGACGCACACTTTGTTCGCCTCGAAGAAGCAGCCAAACGCGATCATCGCCTGCTAGGCAAGCAACTCGACCTCTTCAGCATTCAGGAACTCGCGGGCTCGGGGCTCGTCTTCTGGCATCCCAGAGGTGCTACCGTTCGCAAAGCGATGGAAGACTGGATGCGCGAGGAATGTGTACGGCGCGGCTATCTGCTTGTCTACACTCCGCACGTTATGCGCCGGGAGCTTTGGAAGGTCTCCGGCCACGATGGAGTTTACTCCAAAGATATGTTCCCACCGATGGAACTGGACGACGCAGAGTACCGGCTGAAGCCGATGAACTGTCCCGGCCACATCCTGATCTACAAGAATTCGCCGAAGAGCTATCGCGATCTCCCGCAGCGCTACGCCGAGTTCGGCAACGTCTACCGCTACGAGCGTTCCGGCACCATGCACGGCCTCTTGCGTGTTCGCGGCTTCACGCAAGACGATGCCCACATCTTCTGCACGCCGCAACAAATTGAGGGCGAGGTCGTGGCGTGCCTCGACTTCGCTGAAGCTGTGCTCAAGACCTTCGGCTTCAAGGAGTTTCGAGTCGAGCTCTCTACGCGCGACCCAAACAAGGCGGGCGACTTCTTTGGCACCGCGGATGACTGGGCCAACGCCGAAGGCGCACTCAAAAACGTGCTCACCAACCGCGGTCTGCCCTTCAATACCTTTCCCGGCGAAGCTGCCTTCTATGGCCCCAAGATCGACGTGAAGTTAGTCGACGTGCTGGGCCGCTTGTGGCAGCTCTCCACGGTGCAATTCGACTTCAACCTGCCTGCCCGCTTCGAGCTTGAATATGTCGGCGAGGACGGCGAGCGCCATCAGCCGGTCATGGTTCACCGCGCGCTCTTTGGCTCGGTTGAACGCTTCTTCGGCGTGCTTATTGAGCACTATGCTGGGGCCTTTCCGCTGTGGCTGGCGCCGGTGCAGGTGGGACTCGTGCCCATCAGCGAACGCCATCATGAATACGCGAAGACAGTCGAGGCCGAATTGAAAGCCGCAGGCCTCCGCGTCGAAGTGGATAACCGCAACGAGAAGATGAACGGCAAGATCCGCGACTTCGCCAATCAGAAGACGCCGTACATTCTCGTCTTCGGCGACAAGGAGCAGGAAGCCGGCGCGGTCAGCGTCCGTACCCGAGCAAAAGGCGACCAGGGCTCCATGCCGCTGTTTGAGTTCATCGCCAAGGCAAAGGCGCTGGTTGAGTCCCAATCCACTGAGCTCTAATTGATGGGGACGGCTAAGGTTTCGCCTGTGTGAGACTGCCAAAACAAACACGGCATCGTTTCGCTGAGGATGGGAATGACAACAGTTACGAGAGAAGAAGCTCTTCAGGAATTCGGCTCAGGCCGAATTGAAGGGGCCGAAATGGTGATCTTGATGAGAAATGATCACCCCAATGCCGGCCAGCAAATGGCTCACATTGGAGAGAAATGGTGGAGGTTTGTACCCAGACAGGACCAACTTGAGACTTTGGCACGAAATAGGTAGCGCCGTCTTTCCCTCTCATTACGTCTAGCCGCCAACCCTATTCCATAGTGCGCCTAAAGCACCGCAGATTTCACGCGTTGATAGCCATGCCATTTACTGCGCCGTAGGCGTCGAGCAGGGACTCGGCCAATGTGGGGTGGGCGTGGATGGTGTACATCAATTCCTCGACCGTGCCCTCTAGTTCCATCACGGCGACGGCTTCGGCGATCAGTTCTGTGGCCTGGACTCCGAGGATGTGAACACCAAGAATCTCGCCGTATTTTGCATCGGAGACGATCTTCACAAAGCCATCGTGATTGCCGAGAATCGTGGCCTTGGCGTTTCCCGCAAACGGAAATTTGCCCACCTTGACCTCGTAGCCCTTCTCTTTGGCCTGCGCTTCAGTCAGTCCGACCGACCCGATCTGTGGCTCGGTATAGGTGCAGCCGGGGATGCGGTCGCGGCGAATGGGGCGATAGGGCTTGCCGGCTATTTTGGCGACAGCGATCATTCCGGCCATGCTGCCTACATGGGCTAGTTGCGGCAGGCCAGCCACGATGTCGCCAATCGCAAAGACGCCGGGTTCGGCTGTCTCCTGAGCCGCATCGACCTTCACAAGGCCCCGCTCTAGCTCGATTTTTGTCTTCTCGACGCCGAGATTGCCGGTCAGCCCGGCGCGGCCCACGGCTACCAGAACTTTCTCGGCCTCCTTGACTTGAGTTTTGCCGTTGGCGTCGGTAAAGGTCACGCGGACGCCGGCTTCGGTCTTCTCGACCGTTTCGACTTTTGCGCCTGTGTTTACGTCGATGCCGCGTTTTTTGAAGAGGCGGGTGATCTCTTTGGAGACCTCCTCATCCTCGACCGGAACTACACGGGGCAGGAATTCGACGATGGTCACTTCAGAGCCGAAGGTGCGAAAGAGCGACGCAAATTCCATGCCCACCGCGCCTGCGCCGATGACGATCAGCGACTTGGGAACCTCGCTGAGGGTCAGGATCTCGACGTTCGTGAGGATGCGGTCGTCGGACTTTAGGCCGGGCAACATCTTGGCCTCGGAGCCGGTGGCAAGGATGACGTTCCTGGCCTGGACATTCGAGATGGCTTCGCTGTTGGCGATTTCGACCGTGTGCACGCCGTCCTGTGCCGCGCCCGTCAGGCGGCCAGTGCCCTGGATAACGGCGATCTTGTGCTTCTTCATGAGGAAGTCGAGACCCTTGACGTGCTTGGCGATGATGGCATCCTTACGCTTGAGCACCGTGGCCCAGTCGAGCGTGGGCGTGCCGATGTTCTGAATTCCGAATTCAGCGGCGTGCTGCAGGTGGTCCCAGATTTCGGCGTTGAAGAGCAGGGCCTTGGTCGGGATACAGCCGACATGCAGGCAGGTGCCGCCCAGCTTGCTGGATTGCTCGATGAGCGCGACCTTCAGGCCATACTCCGCGCCGCGAATGGCCGCTGTGTAGCCAGCCGGTCCGCCACCAATGATTACTACGTCGTAAATCGTCTCTGCCGCAGTCTCTTCAGACAAGGGAAGCTCCATTCTGGGGCAAGCGTCTCCGAGCCCCGATGCCCGCCACCGCCTAGTTTAAATGGCCGTCATGTCTTTTTGCGGCGCTAAGATCGCAGGTTTGTGTTAATCTGGCGACGCAATCGTGGAGGCTGTTATGCTGAACAGATTTTTTGCTGCTGCCGCGTTGCTGGCGGCCAGTATTATCCCTCTTCACGCCCAGCAGGAAGACAGCGACCAACCTCCCGTCTACCACGGGACTAGCATTCACGTGGATGGGATCTTTGTAACTCCGATTCCCGGAATCCCCGTCACCGCAACGGTGCTGATCCAGAATGAGCGGCCCACCTCCGACGGATCGGTGGAGATCCAGCGCACTATCAACTTCATTGGCCGTGACTCCAGCGGACGTATCCACAATGAGCGACGCAGCCTTGTTCCCAACAGCTTTCACGGCAGGCCGCGGCTGATCGAGGTGCGTATCTTCGATCCACAGACCCGCATTAATACCTTCTACAATCTCGCGACCCACGTTGCGCGCCAGCAGGTACTGCCTGAGCCACTCAAGGACGTCAATCGTTTCAACTCTCAGGCCAGGGTGGAAGAGTTGGGTTCGAACGTCTTGGACGGGCTCGAAGCCAAAGGCACGCGCCGCACAACAACGATCCAGGCCAACCGAAGCGGCACAGGGGCACCTGTCGAGGTGGTTGACGAGTGCTGGTATTCGGAGGATTTGCACCTGAACCTACTGGTGCGCCGAACCGATCCTCGTAGTGGCGTGCAGACTGTCACGCTCAAAGACATCAAGCGCGAGGAGCCGCCTCAGGAATTCTTTGAGGTGCCACAGGATTACAAGATTGTGGATATGACGCCACCGGCGGGCGCACCGGCAGCGGGAGGCCTCGTCACAGCAGCGAATCCCGCTCCGTGAGGCTTGACGCGAGGTGGGCTTCAATCAGTTCAGTTGCGGCTCGCAGTGTCTCAGGATCGTCGCCGAAGGCTTCGATCCAATGGACATCCGGCTCGCGGCGAAACCAGGTCAACTGCCGCTTGGCAAAGTTGCGGTGGCCCTGCTGAGCTGCGGCTAACGCGGCCTCAACAGTTAGAGTCCCGGCAAGGACGGCCATCGCCTGGCGGTAGCCGAGGGAGTCGAGGGCTTTGACCGGGCCATAGCGGTCGAGCAGGTTGCGGGTTTCGTCGATTAGCCCGGCGGCGAAGATTGCGGCACAGCGGCGGTCGAGCCTTTCATATAGACCCTCTCGGGGCGGAAGGGCTTTGCGTGGCGGATTGAGGCCGATGCGCAGCAGGCGGAAGCCGGTGAGCGGGTCGCGGGCCATCACTTCAGACATTGGTTTGCGCGCTGCAAGGCAGACCTCGATGGCCCGAATCAGCTTGGGCGTGTCGTTCGCGTGAATGCGCTCGGCTGAGGGCGGGTCAAGCCGGCGAAGCAGACGATGCAGCCATCCTTCGCCATGTCTTGCCTGGCTTTGCTGTAGCCGAGCTCGTAACTCGTGCTGGCGTTCCGGTCCGGCGAAAAGGCCCTCGGTGAGCGCGCGCAGATAAAGGCCCGTGCCGCCGGTGACGATGGGCAGGCGTCCCCGGCTGGCAATCTCACGCAGAGCCGCCCTCGCCTGCCGGCTGTATTCTCCCGCGGTGAACGGCTGGTCCGGGTTGGCGACGTCGATCAGGTGATGCGGCAGCCGCGCCCGCTCTTCGCGGGTTGGCTTGGCCGTGCCAAAATCCATGCCGCGATAAACGGCAACTGAGTCGCAACTGACGATCTCGCCGCCGAAGCGGGTGCCCAGTTCGAGAGAAAGCGTCGTTTTGCCGCTGCCCGTGGGGCCAAGGATTAGAACGGCCAGAGGCTCAGGCACGGCGGAGCCGCCTCCCGCCGTCCGCGCAGGACTCACGGACGCCACCAGCCCGGCGGAAAGATCCATTTGGGATTGGTGCGCGCGAGCGACACGATCAGGATCGCCGCAGCCACCAGCAGCAGTCCAAAGACCAGGTTGCGCCGGTATGCCCACGTCTGTTCACACCGCCGCGCCGTCTCGGCAGCCTGCTGAAGGTGGGGCTTGATGCGCGTTTCAACCACGTTTTGCTCCTGCTGGCGTGCGGCTGGGATTGCAGGCTCACCACGCCTCAGTATAGGGGAGCCGTGCCGAAGATCTAAACTCGACTCATGCACGACAAACCCCGCGAAACGCACGATTCGCAGCCTTGGGACACGTTGGCGCAGGTTTATGCGGCCTCGCGGCAGGTTTCCGCCGATCAACTGATCGAATGGCCGGCTCAACTCAAGATGTGCGGCTCGTTTGCGGGCAAGCGCATCCTTGACGTGGGTTGCGGCACGGGCTATAAGGCGCGATATTTTGCTGGGCACGGTGCGGCGTCCGTCGTCGCTGTCGATCCGAGTGAGGGTTTTGCTCAAAACTGGAGAGGCCATGCGGATTGCTCGAATCTGTCGTTTGCGATTGGAAGTTTTGAGAATCTCTCGGAGATTCCGGCAGTGGCTTCGCGCCAGTTTGATCTCATTGTTTGCTTTCAAGCGCTGATGTATGCGGCGAATCTGAGGCAGACATTGTGGACACTCTGCAGTCTGTTGGCGCAAGGTGGAGATCTGGTGATCTCGGTCCCACATCCATTTCGATTTGCAATTCTAAAGAATGAAATTGAGGGGTGGGGCCACGGCTTCGCCTACCAGATGACGGCTCCTTATCGCTATCCGTCTCCGTGGAAGGAAGATGTGTTGTTGGAACATGCCATGCCACGCTTCTCCGACTATGCCAACGCGATGATCGGGGCGGGATTGCGCATTGAGGCGGTTGACGAGCCTGCTGTTACTGAGAACTTGCGACGTATCGCGCCGGAGAAGGCTAACTGGATGGATCGTTACGTCGGGATTCTCATCTTTCGCGCGCATCTAGACGAGTAGCGACGACTCCCGGTTTGACTTCCCCACCCCGGTTTGCTCAGATAACCTTTCGGGGTTTGGAAAGACTAGGAAGAACGGGGACGCAACGATGAAAGTGCTGATTTTGGGTTCGGGGGGACGGGAACACGCGCTGGCGTGGGCGGTAAAGCGCAGCCAGCGAGTGACGGAGGTGGTCTGCGCTCCAGGCAATGGCGGGATCGCCGGGGTTGCGCGGTGCGTTCCGGTGGATTTAAAAGACATGGCCGCGATGGTCCGGCTAGTCGAGGCCGAGAAGCCAGGGCTGACGATCGTCGGCCCGGAACTACCGCTCTCGCTTGGCGTTGTGGATGCACTTCAGGAGCGCGGCTTGCGGGTTTTCGGACCGACAAAGGCCGCGGCGATGCTGGAGTCGAGTAAGAGCTTCGCTAAACGCTTCCTGCAGCGGCACAACATTCCCACGGCCAAATTCGCGGTGTGCACGAGCGCCGCTGAGATTGAGAAGGCCGTCGAGTTCTTCCATCCACCGATCGTGGTAAAGGCCGACGGGCTGCACGCCGGCAAGGGCGTGATCATCTGCGAGTCGCGGCAGACGGCCATCGAGGCGGCGCAAGGCATCTTTTCCGGCACGCTGCTGGGGGCAACCGAGCAGCAGGTCCTTTTTGAGGAGTTTTTGCAAGGCGACGAGATCAGCTTTCTCTGCCTCGCCGACGGCAAAAGCGTGAAGCCACTCGTTCCCGCGCAGGACCACATGCGAATCGGCGAGGGCGACACTGGCCCCAACACCGGAGGCATGGGCGTCTACTCCACCGACGCGATGCTCGATCCGGCGATGACGGAGTGGATTTTGCGCCACATCGCGGAGCCCACCGTCTATGGAATGGCCAGTGAAGACACGCCATTTACCGGCGTGCTTTACTGCGGACTGATGATGACCCCTCGCGGTCCGCAGGTGCTGGAGTTCAATGCACGATTTGGCGATCCTGAGACGCAGGCCATTCTCTTACGTATGGAGAGCGACCTGGTGGAAGCGCTGGAGGCTTGCATCGACGGCCGGCTGGCGGAGACTGAGCTGCGCTGGAGCCCTGGCGCGTCGGCCTGTGTTGTTGCCAGTTCCTGTGGTTACCCAGGCAGCTACAAAATTGGCCTGCCGATCACGGGACTCGACGCAGCCGCCAAGGTTCCGGACGTCGAGGTCTTCCACTCCGGCTCTTCGCTGCTAGACGGCCAGGTGCTCACCGGTGGCGGACGAGTGCTAGGCGTGACCGCCGCAGCGGCTTCGCTGGAGGAGGCACTGGCTCGCGCCTATGAGGCAATGGCGTTGATCCATTTTGACGGAATGTACTACCGGCGCGACATAGGTCACCGCGCACTGAGGAGGAAACCATGACACCTGCCATCACGCTCGAAGAGTTGCTGGTCTGGAACGATGAGGCCTCCAAGTTTTGGAAAACTCACCTCGAAGCCAATCCGGCGCTTCTGGAGCTGCCCTGTGACATCGGTGGAACCACGAACGTGCACGGATTCATGCGCCACATCTGGGGAGTAGAGCTGCGCTGGAGCCAGCGAATCGCCGGCCTGCCAATCATGGACAGGGACAAGGCGCCCCAGGGACCGCTGGAGGCGCTCTTTGACATGCACGCGGAGGCTGTCCGAGTCTTTCGCACGCTGCTTGGCGACCAGACCCGGAACTGGGACGACAAGATCACGCTTGACTTGAACTGGCTGCCGCCAGATGCACAGTCATTTTCCCGGCGCAAAGTGGCTGCTCATGCGCTCTTCCACAGCCAGCGGCACTGGGCGCAATTGGCGACACTGGTGCGCGCCGCCGGCTTCCCCTCGGGATTCAAGGGCGACGTGCTATTCAGTTCTGCTCTTGCATAGCCTCTGACCCTGAGGGTGATTCAGGGGCCGTTTTGGGCTTGCCTTGCTGCTGCTGAAAGCAGGAGCGGCAGAGAACAGGCCTGCCCTGGGTGGGCTTGAAGGGCACCGTCGTCGCCTCGCCACACTGCGAACAGTTGGTCCGGGTCTCCGGGCGCACCCTGGAGCCCCCACGGACGCGCTTCGCCTTGCACTGCTTGCAATGCTTGGGGTCGTTTTTGAATTGCTTGTCGTGGAAAAATAGCTGCTCGCCCGCTGTGAATACAAACTCATCGCCGCAATCGCAACACTTCAAGACTCTGTCCGCAAACTCCATGACCGGCTTCCCAAAGAAGGGAAATATATTGAAATCGGCGATGAGCTCATTGACTTGCCGGTCCCGTTTCCCTGTCTTCTTTCGTTAGTCCACAACTAGGGGCCCGGGCCGCAATGACTCTTGCGGCAGATAACTTGTCTAACCCAGCAATTAGGAGACGTGAACAACACTAACACGATTAAGTAGACTGCGCTAGATAACCGAGATGAAAATCGCGACAGGCCACCCGCTCTTGCTTGGGTCTCTGGCAACCCCGCTTTTTGAGCGGAGGTGCTGGGCGGCGCGTGTCGCGATTCTATCTGTAACTAATCAGCCTCTTTACGAGCCTTCTTGCGATTCCGCTTGCGCGCCAAAGCTGCCTTGACGCGTTTCTTCTCACCGGGCTTCAGGTAGTAGGAGTGACGCTTGACTTCCTTGATGATGTCTTCCTGCTGAACCTTCCGCTTGAACCGGCGGAGAGCATTTTCGAGCGGCTCGCCCTCTTGTACGCGAACCTCTGCCAAAGAATCCCACCTCCAAACCTGCCAT
>Ga0181520_10011875_pt1 | contig 11331 bp, 1 predicted proteins | sample PEATcosm2014_Bin_29_FD_132451 | JGI IMG/M metagenome (GOLD analysis project Ga0181520, IMG submission 132451) | Peatland microbial communities from MTU Mesocosm Facility, Houghton, MI, USA - PEATcosm2014_Bin02_30_metaG | ecosystem: Environmental > Terrestrial > Soil > Wetlands > Peat | place...
CTGCGCCGCGCGGTGGAACTGGAGCCAAACAACGCGGCCAACCATGGATGGCTGGCCGAACTTCTGGCTGACGAAGGCCACGCAGAGGAAGCACTTCACGAAGTCGATGTCGCGCGCGCCGGCGACCCCATGTGGTCGCATATCAACGCGATTGACACCTTCGTGTCTGGCGCCGCACATCAAAATAATCGCGGAGTGGACGCCGCGCGGCGTAACGTGGCCATGGCGCCCAACTCCTCCCGCGCACACGACCAGTTGGCGTGGTCGCTGTTCGATGCGGGGAGCTACGAGGAGGCTATCGGCGAGTGGCGAGCCACTGCTGTAATCGATAAGGACGAGGCGCGCGTGGCGCTTGAGGATCGCGGATTGGCCGAGTTTCGCCGCGGTGGCCCGACCGCATACGCCTCCGTCCGCCTGAGCGCAATCGAGGAACATCCCGAAGCCACAGCCTCTCATCCGCATGACTTCATCCCCGAAGAGTGGTACGCTTTTGTCGGCGACCGCGATCACGCCATCGCCGCGCTGCAGCAAACGATCGATCGGCACGATCCCTCGGCCCTCGACCTCGCGGTCAATCCCATGTTCGACAACCTGCACCGCGATCCGCGTTTCTTGTCGCTGCTCAGTCGTGTGGGACTCTCCCTTCCCTCTCCTGATGCGCCCGCGACGATCACGCGCGCGTCTCTTGTGAATTGATTCGTATTGTGCCGCTCAATCCAATCTCAATGTCGAAGCCGCCATCTTCTCAATCTCCTCGAATAAAATGCCGCATTCCTAAGAATGCGGCATTGGAGTAGCCGCAACATCTTTCCGGAGTTACTGCACGTTGACCGTGATCGTCGTAGTGTTCACGATCGTCCCTGTCGCCGCGTCAGTGCCGGTCACGGTGAAGATGAAGGCTCCGGTTCCATCAACTGCGGATTTCGAGCTGCCGCCGCAGCCGCTCGCGCCTCCAGCCACAAACACAATCAGCAGCGCAAGCATTGCGAAGCGATTACGACGGCGGGCAGGCAGGAAGAAGAAGAGCAGCCCAGCCAGCACGGCCCCGCCCGCTGTACCAATCCACCTGCCGTCGTGAAGAACATGCAGCGCGGAAGCGGTGGTACTAGTGTTGACCGTCATCGTCGCGGTCACTGGGGCAGTTCCGCTGATGAAGACACTGTTCGTGGATCCGAAGGAGCAAGTTGGATTATCGTTCGTTCCGCTCGGCGCCGTCGTCATCGCACACTTCAGGTTCACCTGGCCATTAAAGCTGCCTGCCGGGGTCACGGTAATGGTCGAACTCCCACTCGAACCCAGGCTCGCGATGGAAACCTGCGTTCCTGAGAGAGCAAAGCTGGCCGGGACCGTTGAGGGGTTCACAGTCAGGGCTATGTTCGTGGTCGAGACAGTTGATCCGGCAGTCGCGGTCACAGCAATCACGTATGCGCCAGGCGTTGTGGTTACAGTTGTCTGCAGGCTCAAAGGCGTGGTGGCCGCGGCGCTGCCTGTGATGGATGCCGTCGTGGACGGGCAAACAGGTGGAGAAACTGCTCCGAGCGGGCTGACCGTCGCCGTGCACGTCAGCGTAACCGTGCCGCTGAGTCCACCCGACGGGGTGAGCGTGATCGTGGAAGTCCCCGTAGCTCCAGGGCTGGCGATTGTCACCGGAGTACCGGAAATCGTGATCCCCGGGATAATCGCCGCGTTGACCGTGACCGGCACGGAGGTTGAGGAAGTGATTGCGCCTGTCGCCGCGTCCACGCCGTTGACAGTTAGCGCGTTAGTGCCAAGCGGTGTTGCTGAGGTGCTTTGAATGTTAAGACTGGCGGTCCCACTCGACGCGCCGACCGTTGCAGTGGCTGGGGCGCAGGTAAGGCCGGCAGTTGCCGATGTGCAGGTCAGGTTGACCACACCCGTGAAGCCGTTCGAGGGCGTAACGGTAAGCCTCGACGTTGTGCTTGAGCCAGGACCCGCGATCACCGCTGCAACAGAGCTAAGTGTGAAGCTCGGTGGAGGCGGCGCGTTAACCGTGACTGGAATCGCCGTTGAGGCAGTGATCTTGCCAGTTGCCGCATCCGAGCCCGTCACCAACAGCGAATATGCGGCCGCAGTGGTGGTTGAGGTTGAGTTCACATTCACTGTTGCGGTTGCCGCCGAGGTTCCCGTGATGTTCGCATTTGCCGGAGTGCATGTGGGGGTTGAGACCGCGTTCGACGGCCCGGTAATGACGCAGGTCAGGTTGACTGCTCCGGTGAAGCCGCCAAAAGGCGTCACGTTGATGGTGGCTGCCGAGGAAGCTCCGGGATCCGAAAGGACGATGGTTGCCGGGCCACTCACTCCAATCCTCGGATCCGGAACACCGGTCACGTCGATGAGAACGTTGTTCGATGTGGATGGAAGATAGTTCGCATCTCCAGCGTAGACGGCGGAGACATAGTTGTTGCCGTTCGTGGTGAATTGGGTTCCCGCGATGGTAGCGGTGGCCGTACCTGTATCGACGTATGTATTTGGGTCGGTGCCGCCGACGATCTGCGCGGTTCCCAGCACCGTGGCGCCGGACATGAAGGTAATGGAGCCGGTTGGATAGCTGCCAATGCTGTCGGTTTCGATTGTAACAGTTAAAGTGACGGAACCCCCATCGTTGAGGCCCGAAGTGGACGTGCTCAGCGCACTCGAAATCGGGCCCTTGGTGATGGTTATATTAGAGGCCGCGCTCTTGCTCGGTTGGAAGCTGGCGTCGCCGGAATAGCTGGCGACCAACTGATAGGAACCGGCTGGCAACAAATTCGGGTTGGTATTGGCGGTGAATGTGTTGTCGAGTTCTGCCAAGCCTGCGCTGTTGAGATTGACAGCGGGTCCAACTGGCGTAGTGCCATTGAGGAAGGTCATTGTTCCCGTGGGAACGCCGTCAAATGAGCTCTGCTGGTTCTGACTCTGCGGCACTCCGTCCAGCTCGAAAAAAGACCCATAGGGAGCCGTTGTCGAGCTTACAAATTGCTCACTTATTGCATCGAAAAAGTACGTTGTGAGCGTGGTGGAGCTGCTCTCTGGATTGATGGTGACAGGGATCGGGCTGGATTTGCTGGCCGCGAAGTTGGTATCGCCGCCGTAGTAGGCGTAAAGGTTGTAGGTGCCGCCAGGCAGCGTATTTGTTGTGCCCGATACCACCCCGCCCGTGACCGTAGGAGAATTCACGGGAATGAGACTTCCGCTCACAGCGCCGCTATTCGGCATTAACGCGGTATTGCTATCGGTTACCAGGGTTACATTGCCTGTCAATGCTCCTCCATCGGGGCTGATCACGATGAAGTAGTCGATAGGCGTGCCGTGGGTGGCAGTAAGCCCGCTGGGGCTTAGCGTGGCCTGGCTTTCTCCGATTAGAAAAACCGGCTCATACGTGGCAGTAAAGATCGCTGTCGGCCACGCAGCGAGCAACTTTGCCGCGTTGACGCTGCCTAGGCCAGTGGCCAGATCGTACCCCGCTACGGCGTTGTAGCCGTTGAGATAAAGGTCGGTGCTCGCCGTCGCGATGCAACCCGGCAGAAATGTAAAAGCGCAGGGCTGAGAATTGTTGCCGACAACGACATCGTTGATCACGGCTGGCGTGTTCATGGCAAGGGAGTACAGGGCCGGGTTGGGATTACCGAGACGTCCACCTGTCGACTGGCTGATCAGCGCGAGCATGCCGGCGAAGGCCGGGGATGATGCGGAGGTTCCTCCGACGCCGGAGATGGTCGTGCCGGCGGTCGGCTTGCCGTTGTCGAGTTGGCAGTCGGTGCCTGGCGTGCTATACACCGCACTGTCCGCGCATATGGCCCAAATTGCATAGTTGAAGCCGTTGGACGCGAAAAGAGAAACGTCGGGAACATCTCGCGCGCCATCGACTGGGGTGAGATTGGCCTGGAAAGCCGGCTTGGGATATCCGCCCGTGCAACCGCCGTTTGCCTGGAAAGCGCATGTACTCATGCCACCGCCACCGCCCCCAAGGATCTCGCCAGAGAAAGTCTGGTTGAGGTTTATCGTGGTGTTGGAAATCGTGGTGTTGTTCCAAGGCGTTTCGGGGATATAACCGGCGGCGGAGCCATAATAAGGAGCCACGCCTCCGCCGCTCGTATTCATGTATTGCTTGAACGATGCCGGATAATTCGAAGCCAGGGTTGCGAAGTCCGTTCCACCGACAGAAACGTTGTACGGAGTGGAGCTAAACCCATTGACTGCGAGGCCGTTATAGGATGTCGACTGGCCCTGGGCATCGCAATTCGCGGAACCTGTGTCACCCGAGGAAACCGCTACGGAGATGCCCTGCGCGGCCGCCTGTTCCCAGAATTGATAAAATGCCTGGTTCTCGCTCGATCCCATTAAGTATTCGCAGTAGCCAAAGCTCAGGTTCATGACGCTTATCGCGTTGTCATCCAGGGCGCGGGAAATTGCCAGGAAGAGACCGTCCTGAAGTTCGGTGCTTGCTGCCGTGTAGTAGTTGATCGTTGCGCCCGGTGCGACACCCCCGAGAACTTCATTGTCCAGGAGCGCCTCGGCTGAGTCGTTGTTCAGTCCTGGGTCGTTGCCGTCAATAATCACGTTGGGCAGATGCGCGGCAGATGTGTCATTCAGGAAGAAGGCGCGATAGTTGGCCACGTCCTGCATGGTGAAATTGGCGTCTCCTATAATGCCCACCGTGACGCCGCTTCCGTCATAGGTCGTGCCGGTATAGGCAGGATTGAGCTGCGCGTTGGGCGTGTTGTAGATGGCCGCCACGTCGGCCGGAACCACATACAGGTCGGTATCGTTGTAGGGATCGATCCAGGTGATGTCATTGCCGGGACCCCTCTCTGCGTTCCACCTGGCCGACTTGCCAGGCATGAGGTTCCGTTTGGGGTTGAAGTCATTAAGTTTGGTCACTCCTGCCACCACTGGAGCCAGCGCTGCCGGAATTTCCGGATCGGTGGCATTGGCAAAATGCGTCTCCCCGTTCATCACATAACTGTGGATCGTTGTGTGAAATGCCTCTTGCACCGAGCCGGCTGTGCCCGAGAACTCGATCAAATTGCGCGCCTGGGCGATCCGGTTCACCGTGAATCCGTGAGACGCCAGCCAGTCAGTCACGGTTTTCAGATCCTCGTCGGAGGGACCATACTTGACGCCGAATTCCTCCGGCGTGAGCCACTTGTGATAATTCGGCGAGCTCTTGTTCTGGAGCGAATCAATGTACTCCCTCACTGCCTGGGCCTGCGTGGGGCTGTGCTTGAGCACCAGCATGAGCCGGGATGCCGGCATGGATGCAGACACGGCTCCGCGATCGTATTGGGCTTGTGCCTCGCGCGGCACGTTGTCTTTCAGCACAACGCGAAGGCTGTCGTTGACCGGCTCGGTGATGCGTGAGACCGTCTGCGGCTGCGGCGCGTTCACAGTGGCGGCCGAAACAACGGCACTGAGAACGAACAAGAGACTGAGGCAAGCAAGCGATTTACGTTTCATAAGCATCCTAGTGCCGAGACTAGCGATTCTGCAGGCATCCAGCCCTGCCGCCGCCCCAGAAAAGATTTGGGATAAATTCGGTAATACCACGCCGCAAACGAACTCGGCGGTCATAACATCCTGATGATCGGCGACTCTGTTGAAAGAAGATTTTGAGTCGATTTGAACGGTTCGCATTTTGCCGGGGCGTGAAGGTTGAAGGATTTGGTCAGGCGGCTCCGGATTGCGGCCGCCTGATCACCCTTGTACAAAGCGTTGCGCATCTATTGCAGAGTCAGGCTGACGACCGACGACTGGGAGACATTCCCAGAAGCGGCGATCACAGTAAAGAAGGTCTGTCCGGTAACCGCCTGTTCAACACCGGTGCCGGTGTTTGAGGCCTCGTTGAGGGTGTCGCCGGCGTAGCTTGCTGTGATGGTATGTATCCCTACACTGAGTGAGTTGAGGGTCAGTTGCGCCGAACCGCTTGCGATGTTGGCCTGACCGATCTGCGTCCTTCCGTCATAGAAAACGATGCTGCCGGTTGCCGAGGCTGCGTTGGTACCCGTCAGCGTTGAGGTAAAGGTGACCGTGCCTCCGCTTGCGATCTTTGTTGCCGACGAAGTCAACGCCAGGGTAGATGCAGTCGGCCCCGTGACCGTGGTGGTCTTCGCGGATCCACTGCCGCCGCAGCCGATGGAGAAGGCCGAGATTCCGGCGATCAACAACAGCACTGCCCATCTCATCCGCTTGCGACGCCCCGGCAGCCAGATCATCAGTATCGATGCGAGACTGGCCGCAGTTCCGGCCGCAATCATCCCGGCTCCAGACTTGTTCTGCGCAGAGGCCGTTGTTGAAGGAGCACCCGCCGCCACGGTCAGAGTGGACTGCAACGGTGCAGCGCCGATCGCGCCGCTGGACGGAGAGAACGAGCAGGTCACTCCGACAGGCAAGCTGCCGCAGGTGAAGGATACGTCGCCGGTGTAGCCCAGTTGCGGCGTCACCGTCAGCGTCTCCGTGCCGGTTGTGCCGGCGGTGATGGTCATCGTCGGCTGGCCAACTGTGAGTGCGATCGAAGGAGACCCGATCGAGATTGAGATGGCCGCCGCGGTATCTGAATTGAAGTTGCTGTCTCCCGCGTAGATCGCCGTGATGCTTGAAGTTCCAACCGGGAGACTTGTCGTGGTGATGGTCGCGATCCCCGTCGAACTAATCGTCGACGTACCGAGAGCAAGCGAACCCGCGAGGAAGCTAACGCTTCCAGTCGGAGTACCTGTGGTGTTCGAAACCACCGTGTCAGTGAGCGCTATGCTTGCGCCGGGCGCAGCCTGTGCGGCAGACGAAGTGAGCGTCTCGGTCACACCGGCTTTGGCCACGTTGAAGACCGTACTTGCGGTGCTCTGTGCGTAGTCGGTTGGGCTTGTTGGAGCAAAGGTAGCCGTGATTGAATACGCACCCGCCGCGGGAAGAATGGTTCCAGACGAAACGGGGATGATAGCCGCCGTAGTCGACTGCGCGACGTATGTGATCGTTCCTGGAACGCTGTTCGCCACCTGCGCATTCAGCACGCTCGGGGGAACAACCGTTCCAAAGATCGTCGAATTCGAGCCCGGTGACCAGCTCAGCTTGGTTGGGATCGTGGCATTCGAACCAGACAGCATGAGCGATGGGGCGGTCGACGCCAGGCTCGCGTTGTCACCGGAGTAATTCGCCGACAGAATCTCACTGTCTGCCGCGGATCCAATCAGCGCCACATTGTTGAGCTGTGCAGTCGACACCATGCCGTTGAGCAAGACGCCGACAGAGCTCGCATGTTCTTCATCCACCAGGATGTCCGGGTAGCCGCTGTTCTTCGAATCGATCAACGCCAACTGCCAGGCGCCAGCTACGTTGACTGTGGTTTGCGCAAATTGTGATAACGAGTACGACCCGGAAGCCGATCCGTACATGACAGCAACATGACCGCCGTTGTCTTCCGCTTGCACGATGTCAAGGATGCCGTCGTTGTTCAAATCGGCGAGCACCACCTGATTTGGAAAGTTGGAGATATAGGTCGACGGAGCGCCAAACGTTCCATCGCCGTTGTTGAGAAACACCGATACGAAAGATCCGGTTCCGCTAGCTGCGACCAGGTTTGGAATGACCATGTCCGGCCAACCGTCACCGTTCACGTCGCCCAGCGCGCCCATCTCCGGAAAATTCCCAGATGCGTATACTACTCCAGTCTGGAATGTTCCGTCGCCGTTGCCAAGAAACACCGTAGCTGTCGCGTCTATGGAGTCGAATGCCACCAAATCCGCATTGCCGTCTTTATTCACATCACCGGTCGTGAGGTAAATTGTCGAGGTTGTAGCCGAAGCGGAGCCTACGTTGGCGAGGATTGTCGGAGTGTTGGTGAAAGTCCCGTCCCCTACCCCGAAAAAGACCTCGACTGACGCGTCGTTCTCGAGGCCGTAATTGGAGAAGGCGATGTCCGGGATGCCGTCGCTATTGAAGTCCCCCGTAACTATGTTTCCTATCATCGACGTCAACCCGCCGGCCACAGCAGGAACCGACAAGGGCTGGCCCTGCCTGAATGTGCCGTCGCCGTTGCCCAGCATCATGATCGCCTGGGTCCCGCCGTAAGTATTGCTGTTGACATTTCCGAACACGATATCGAGAATGCCATCCCCGTTGAAGTCCGCGGTTGCCATTGCGGTGAATGGCAAGAGGGTTGGGTCGTCGGTGGCCACTGAGCCTATGCCGGGCTTGAAACTTCCGTCTCCGTTGCCCAGGTAGACCATCAGTTGGGTTGGAAGGCTGACGCTGGTGGCGGCGTAGTCCAGTATCCCGTCTCCGTTGAAATCGCCAACCACAATGGCCGAATTCTGACTGCCAGTGCTGGAGGTTGACGGCGTAAGCCCGACGACTTCCGTGCCTGGCGTAAGAACGGCGCTGTTCAATGGAACGCTGAGGCTTGTCTCTTCCAGAGTGAGGGTGCCCGTAGGCGCTGTTAGACCGCCTGCGACAACCGACGCCGTAACATCGTAATTCGCCGGCGTCCCCACGTCGCTGGTCGCGCTCAGGATGGTGTTCGTGATCTGCTCACCGGTCACTGTGATCGGCGGCAGACCATTACCGAAGGGGTGAATCAGATTCCCTGCGCCGCTGTAGATACCCACAATTTCGTGAGTTCCCACCGGCAACCGCTTCACCAATGTTGCTGTTCCGCTTACCGCGCCAGCGCTGGGATTGAGACCGACCACCTGTACCTGCGCGATCGATTTGCCGTTGTCCATGAAGTTGACCGTGCCCTGAGTTACAGGAGCACCATTGACCGTGAGCACAGCCTGAATCGTCACCGGTGTCAGGTTGGTGGCCGTAGTGGTGCTCGCGGTCATCGTCATTTGCGTACTCTGCGAGCCGTTAATACTCACAAAAGTCGATGGGACGGACGTCGATGCAAGGTAGTTCGTATCGCCCGAGTAAGTGGCAATCACAACGTTGTTGCCCGCCGCAATTTGCGAGGCTGGAACAACAAGCGTTGCAGAGTCAAAGCCCGTCAAGGTAATCGGGTCCTGGCCTGGAATCGCAGGGACTGTGCCAACCGCGGTGCCATTCAGTGAGAAGGTCACCGAACCGGTGGGCTTGGTGAAGTGGCTGTTTGAGACCACGGTTGCGGTCAGCGTCACCGGGGTCCCGGGCGCCATGATTGATGCATTGGCATGCGCCTCGATCGACGTGCCGTCTTGAACCACAGTGTATGACTGCGTGACGGGGCCAGCCGAGTTGTAATTCTGGTCGCCGGAATAAGCAGCGGTGATGCTGTAGCTGCCAAGCGGCTGGCTTGCCGCGGTCGTATACACGGCGAAATTGCCACTGAGTGGCACAGTTGCGAGCGCCTTGCCGTTTGAGGAGAAGGTGACGCTCCCTGTCGGAGCGAGGACTCCGTTCGCGGCTGTTGCAGTTACCGGGCTTTGCACCGTAACCGTCGTAACAACGTTATTGCCATACGGAATCTGGCCGTTGCTGGATGGCAGCGTGCCCAGGCTTCGGTTGTCTTGAGAAGTGAAAGCAATTGTGCTGGTGGCGGTGGCCGCGGCGACAACCATCGAGACAGGCTGGGATACGCTGTTCTGATATCCGCCGTCGCCGGCGTAGTTTGCGGTGACAGCGTATGAACCCGGAAGCAGGTTCTGAACCGCCTCGCTGTAATAGCCATTCACCACAGGAATCGACGCCTGGTTTACTTGAGCCCCCGAAATCAGCCCCTCGATGGCAACCGATCCGGGAGGTGTACCAGATCCTGAAAGTGGAGTAACCGAACCAGAAAGCGTAATCGGCTGCCCGTATGAACTGGACAAACTCGAAGCTGAGAGGGTGATCGCAGTGGGCTGTTTGGCTGCCGTCAGCGCCGCCCAGTTGTTCACCAGATTTGTGGCGTTGACCGATCCAAGCCCGGTCGCCAGATCGTAGCCCGGATTCGCAGAGTACCCCGGCGTTATTCCCGCGAGATAGTTGGGACCGGGAATACATTCTGGGCTGCCGACCGTGCATGGCTGCTGAATGTTGCCCACGGTCACGTCATAAAACGTGCAAGTGTTGCTGCCGCCTTGATTCGACCCCGAGTTGCAGGAGAGAGTCTGGCTGTCATTTGGGGTTGCGGTGCTCCCGAATTCCTGGGCGGCCATCGAATACAAGTAATAGTTTGCCAGCCCTTGGGTCGAATTGGTCTTCTGGTTCACCAACGCAACCATGCCGGCGAAAGCTGGCGCGGCAAACGACGTACCGCCGGCGACCTCATAGGTCAAATCGCCGGAATTGCTGAAATTGCAGGAGGGGACTTTTACCGGGTCTGTCAGACAATAGAGGTAGGCGCTATTGAATGTCAGGTCGGATGAAAACAGCGACACGTCCGGCACGTCGCGCGCGCCATCGCTGGGAATCCCGTTTACCCCGGCTTGCCAGTCAGGTTTGGGATAACCGGCAGCGCAATAGCTTGGTTTAGGAAAATCGGCGAGGTTAAAACTCGAGCAAGTGCTTGGGCCACCACCGCCGCCTTGGGCAGCTAAATAGATCGCAGGAATATTGGGGTTGTCGCACCACTGTAAAGGAGTGCTACTCCCGGATCCGGCTCCAAATGTGCTGAAAACCTCCGGGCCGGCGCAACTTGCGTTCCACGAGATCTCAGGAACATAAGAGAGAGCAGAAGCCCGGGTAGTCGGATCGTTGGTGGCGCTCCAGTACTCAGAGGGATTGGTATAGCTGGCGTAAAAGTCGGTTCCGCCCACTGCGACGTCGTATGGAGTCGAAGCGAAAGCGCTGACTCCCATGCCGTTGGTACCATCCAATGGAATATAGTTGTCGCAGTCCGCCGAGCCAGTATCGCCCGCAGCCACCACTACCGTAATACCCTCTGCCGCTGCCTGCTGCCAGGTTTGGTACATGAACAGATTCCCGGCCACTCCCATCGTGAACTCGCAGTAGTCGTAGCTCACTTCCAAAACCGGCGCGACGGCGTTGTCAACGGCATAGGTCATCGAAAGATAAAGACCAGTCGTGAGGGGGGTCGACGCAGTCGAAACCAGGTCGATCGTCGCATTCTTCGCAACCGCACCTGCCCATTCCACGTCGATCTCCGCTTCCTGCTGGTCTGAATCGGCCTGGAGCCCGGCAGGTGGGCCGTTATCAATGACGTTCACATGTGTGGCCGGCAGACCGAACGCTTTACGAAACTGGGTGACGTCGGAGATCTGGATGTCGCTCTCCGCGACAATGGCAATCTGCTGGCCCGTACCATCCAAACCCGCATTCCAAAGCGGCGTCAGGTTATAAATCGTGGCCAGGTCATAAGGAGTCACTGCATAGATGGTGTTACCACTCGTGGTCTGGTTTGTTGTCAGATCCGGCCTGGCC
>Ga0181520_10011877_pt1 | contig 11330 bp, 6 predicted proteins | sample PEATcosm2014_Bin_29_FD_132451 | JGI IMG/M metagenome (GOLD analysis project Ga0181520, IMG submission 132451) | Peatland microbial communities from MTU Mesocosm Facility, Houghton, MI, USA - PEATcosm2014_Bin02_30_metaG | ecosystem: Environmental > Terrestrial > Soil > Wetlands > Peat | place...
AAACGCCTTTACAAACGCGCCCCACGTGCGCCGCTTCTTCCACGCCATCATCGTCATGCGCGCCAGCATCAGCAGCGGAAGCGCCGGAGAAAACGCGCCCCAGAAAAGCCGCTTGCCCGTCGTTGCCAGTTTCGATCGGCTCGCCGCGTACGACCGCCCCCAAACATACCGCTCCTTCAGCGCCGAGCCCAGCGTCAGCCCCAGTCGATGCTGCGAGACCACCGCAGCAGGCGCCAAAACCACCTTGTCTCCTCTTGCGCGCAGCGCATCGTTGATCGACGACTCGTGAAACACCTCGCGCCACACGCTGCCGATCCCGTCCAGTGCCGTTCTCTTGTAGCAGCAGTTTGCATCGCTGATCGTCCACGCCTCGCCGGCGGCTAATGGCTGCTGATAGCGCAGGAAATCGCAGTAGTAAACCGCCCAGTTCAGCGGCCAGTCGATGCCGTTCTCCATCGCGCCGCCCGCGCCGCCCATCGGCTCCCGGTGCGCTTCCACCATCCGCGCAACCCAATCGCTGGCCGCAATCCCGCAGTCCTCAATCAGCGCCACCAGCGCCCCCTGGGCCACGGCCAGCCCGCGCGCGCGCAACTCGTCGTGGTGCTCGCGGCTGTTCTTGCGACCGCTGTAGGTCTTCAGGTCGGTCACCTCCAGAAACGTCACCTGCGGATATCGGATTCGCGCCTCCGCGATTCCTTGCACACCCGCGTGATACGGCACGATGATCTCCATCGTCGGCGCTCCGGCCTGTGCCAGCAGCGCATCCAGACAGCGCGCCAGGTGCTCCGTGTCCGCGCTGTCCGTCGTGTCGCTCACCATCGCCACCACTACCGAAAATGCCGGCGCGCTCTTTTCTTGCTCTCGAGCTTCTTCCATGTCTGCCACGCTACTCCACCTTCAGCAGGGAATCGCCCTGCCCTGCCACGTAGCCCACAACCTCGCCCGTTACATACACCAGCAGCACCGGAACCAGCAGCGGCAGAATCTGAATGAACTTGTCCACGTGGCATTTCTGCTTCGCCACGCGCTGCGCCATGCGCACGGCCAGCAGCACCGGCAGCAGCGGCGACAGGCAAATGTATACCAGCTTCTTTGCTGCCGTCAGTCCGCGCGCGCTCGAGAAAGCCCTGCTGAACCAGAACCGCTGTTCCAGGTAATAACCAAAGTTGAACGGCCCGCAGTGGTAAACCACCATCTTCGGCGCGGAGCGGAACTTCACCCCATCGGCCAGCAGCCGCCAGTGCAGCCCTGCCTCCCAATAGCCTTCGTGCAGCAGGTCCTTATAGCGGAGCAACACCTCGCGCCTGTAGACAATGTTCGCGCTGCCCAGGCTCGTGGTCTCGCCCTCCTGCCACGGCGGCATCTGGTTGTTGTACTCGCAGAAGTACACCACCCAGTCCCGCAGCCGCGCATAATTCTGCGGCGCCACTGGCCCGCCCACTGCTCCGTACTCGCCCGCGCCATGCGCCTCCAACGCGCGTTCCAGCCAGTCGGGCGCGGCCACGCAATGCTCCTCGATGATTGCGATGAACTTGCCCCGCGCGGCCTCTACACCGTGACTGCGCAGCGCCGGAACGCTCTCTCGCCGGGCTCGATGGATCACGCGCACCCAGGGATGCCTCTCCGCGATTCCTCCTGCGAACTCGGCCGTTCCGCACGCAACCACAATCGTCTCCGCGACGGCCTTCTTCGCCTGCGCTTCAATCGATTTCAGGCAATCGTCCAGAAACTTCGCCCCCACAATCGAAGCAATCACCACAGACACTTCTTGTCCTGCGTCAATCGGCAAGGCTGCCTCCCAGAGCGGTTCCAGGGTTGCTATACCCCGAAATCAATGTCGTCGAGTCGCCGCGACCCCGAGGACCGGGGCCCCACGGACAAGTCTTCGTTCGTGGGGTGAGAAGAGCGGCGACCTTGATGAAAGCGAGAAAGGACACGTTTACCCTGGAACCGCTCTACTGCGGGGAACTCTCGTCCCTCCAGAATACCTGACACTGCGTCGCTTCAGTCTGGGGCATTGACCCCTCTCACCGCGTTAACCTACGCTGAAATCGTGGCCAAGCCCAGCCGATCCGCCATTCTCACCTATCACTCCATCGACGACTCCGGCTCGGTCATCTCCATGCCGCTCGCGACCTTCCGCCGCCACATGGACTTTCTCGCCCAGGCAGGCATCCCCGTCGTGTCGCTTGCCCAGGCGCTGACGCAGCCCGGCTCCGTTGCCATCACCTTCGACGACGGCTTCGCCAACCTCGTCGACCACGCCGTCCCGGTCCTCGCGCAGCACAACTTTCCTGCCACCATCTTCCTGGTCACCAGCTACTGCGGCCGCCAAAACAACTGGCCCGGCCAGTCTTACGACAAAGCCTCGGTTCTTCCGCTTATGAGCTGGGAGCAGGCCGCCGCGCTTCCTCCGGCCATCACGCTAGGCGCGCACACGGTCAACCACCCCGATCTCACCCGCCTCACCCCCGACGAGTGTGAACGCGAGCTGCGCGAATGCCGCGATCAGATCGGAGAGCACCTGGGCCACGCTCCCTGTTGGCTCGCCTATCCCTACGGCGCCTCATCCACCCATGTCCAACAGATCGCCAGGCGCTATTTCAACCTCGCGGTCGGGACCACGCTGCGTTTCCTGCCCGCCCATCCCAACCCGATGGACCTTCCCCGCATCGACACGTTCTACCTGCGCGACTCATTCCCCATCGAGCGGCTTTTTACTCCTGTGGGCAGCGCCTATATCGGCATTCGCAATCTGCTTCGCCAACTCCGCCAGCTCGCCTCGCACTAGGTCCCATCAAGAGTGAGCTGGGTGCCCCATCCTAGCCGCGCTCTTGTTTCTTGCGGCTCGGGTGAGACCACTCGTCTTCCCGCCTCCCCCGCCTACTTCTCCTCAATCCCCCTCAACTTCTTCACCCGCAACTCCAACGAATGAAGAATCGCAAGCGGCAGCCCCGCCAGACCCGGATGCCCGCCCGTCATGCCGCGCAGCACCTTCCCCGGCAATGTCTTTGCCTCCAGCCACCCAGGGTGCATGTTCAGCTTCCTCGCCACTTTGCGCGAAGCCAGCACGTACGGCGAAACATCCGTGGCCAGGTCCAGCAGCAACCGTTGCGCGCCGCTCGCAGCCGTCGGCTCCCACGGCTTGCGCCCCAGACCGTGAATCAGCGCGGGCAGCCCGCGAAATACATCCAGAATGCGATGCGTCGGCCGGTATCCCGACGATCCGGCGCACTGCGCAATCTCCCCGTTGCGCCGAATAAAGTCATACTCCACATCCGCAAACTCCTCGCACTCCAACAGTGCAATTAGCGGCCATCCATCGTGCAGAAAATGCTTCGGCCGCCGGTCGTATGGCAGTGCCTGCGCCGCGCGATAGCGCGGATCGTGCAGCATCGCGCGCCATTGCTCCATCATCGGTCTGTGCGCCTGGGTCACGCGAACAAAACAGTTGTTCACCACGCTGATGGGCCGCTTCGACTTCAGTCCCCATCCCGCGGCGATCGCCAGCGGCGGAGCATCCGTCCACTCCTCGGCCAGAAGCAGCGCATCCGGCGAATACCGTTGCACCACTTTCGAAATTGGCTGCGACACAATCATGTCGCTGTCCAGCCATAACGGCGCTTCCCATCCCGCGTCCAGTTCTTGCAGCAACAGCGATGGCTTGATGTTCCAGCCGCTCAACTCGGGCAGCCTCTCCGTTGAGAGTTCCACCTCCGGCCGGCTCGCCGCCCACTCCCGCACCTTCGCCGGCGCATCCGGAACCGTCAAATGCAGCGACACCGCCGGATCCACACTGCAAAGCGACTCGCCCATCAGGATCAGGCTGTCCATCCCGATTGCCCGATCCTCATACGAGCAGACGCGCAGCCACCTCCCAATGTCCGTCCCGGTCTCCGCCGCTCCGCCAGCTCCTGAATCAGTCTTCAACGACATGCGACTCGAATGCCTTTCGATGCTCGGCCCACTTCACTTGGTCGATTTTGCCTTCCGCATCCATGCAACTCACGGCAGCATACGCCGTCGCGCCCGTTCCTTGCTCACCAGTTGCCAGGTAGCGCCCACCCCTGCCGGTCCCGCGCCCGGAATCACTACCTGGGGCAGTTCCTTCGTCATGCCTGCCTTCCGTTGGTCTTCAGCCCTTCCAGTCTGCCCATCGCCATCGCGATTCCACCCGCAGTCAAGTTCCCCGTCATCATTACCGCCTGAAACGCCAGTCCAACCGCCAGCGTCTTCACGCCCGGCGCCCCAAACGGTATCAGCAGGAACACCAGCGTCGCTTCGCGCACGCCCAGCCCTCCCTGCGTAAATCCAAACAATGACGTCAGCTTTGCCAGCGGCCAGGCAAACAGCCACGCCGCCAGGCTCACGTGCAGCCCGGTAGATTCGCCTAGCCACCAGTTGATCGCCGTCAGTCCGGCCTGCAGCGCCATGCCCAGTGTGAAGGCAAGGATCATCACCTGCGGCCGTCGCCACATCGACCGCGCGCCGTGACGCACCTTCACCAGCGTGCGCCGCCGTTTGTAGCTGAACCTCTTTACGGGAACCAGGAAAAGAACAGCTGCTCCTGCCAGGCTCACCGCTACCAGAAACCCCGCCGTGATCCACAAAATGTTCCGCGTCCGCGCGTCCGTGCTTCCCGGGATCAATGCCACGCCGATCAGCGTTACCGCCAGCAGGCTGCCCATATCCTGCATCCGGTCCATCAGGCTGCCCAGCACCACCGCCGGCTTTGAGCGCGCAAACAGGAAGGCCATCCCCGCACGCACCAGGTCGCCGCCCACCAGCGACGGCAGAAAGATGTTTCCGAACAGCCCCCAGTAATAGCACCGCAGCGCCTGCGGAAACGAGACTCCCGCCCCCGCCAGGTTGATCATCATTCGCCACTTCTGCACGCCCAGTAAGTGCATCAGCAGGTAGCACACAAGCGCTGCCACCGCCACCATCGGTGGAACGGCCTTCATCGTGGCAAGAACCTTTTGAAAGGGAAGAAACTTCAATAGCAGCGCCAGCACCAGCAGGCTCATGCCATAGCGGAAGTACGGCGTCTTCCAGAATTCCCTCTTCGGCGTTGTTGCGGGTGCCGTTGGCGCGATTTCCGTTTGCATGCGAAGGGGAGACCTCGGGTTGGAGTCAGAAGCAGGTTGGGGATGCAGGCTAGGGTTGTGGGTCCTTCGGGCGGCTCTGGTTTCCAGCCGTCTTCGACCAAGTTTGCGCGGGCGGGGAGGTTCACGCCTCTCTCGCCGCGCGCCCCGCACGCATTCAACTCAATTCCCGGTTCCCACGGGGTCGGGCATTGTTCGGTTCTTGGCTCTCGGGGATACTGCTCATTCCATTATGGAGTCCCGCCTCGCTTCTGCCTAGCTTCAGCTCCCAGTGAATGCCTCGCTTAGCCCCTGATCCACAACTTGTTCAAAGTCCGCCTCGCCCGCGCCCGCCGCTGCCGCGATCCGCTATCCTTCTATCTTGGAGATTCCCTCAATGGCGGCCCTTGATCGATCGGCAAGACTCTGGATTTTTCTGGCCGCCTGTGTCTGTTTTGCCGGCCCCGCCTTCGCTGCGCCGCCCACCCCTCCCTCCAAACCCGCCTGCGCCGGCCCCCAGCAGCTAGTCGCCAATCTCGCCGCACACCCCACATCGGAAAATGCCGTCTTCCTCGGCAGTTGGTACGCGAGCCGCAATCAATTCGGCTGCGCCGTCGATACGTTCCAGGCAGCACTCAAGCGCGACCCCTCCTCCGCACAGCTCCACTACCTTACGGGCCTTGCCCTCTTCGGTGGCGGCCACGAACCCGAGGCGATCGCCCAACTCCAGCAAGCCACGCGCCTTGATCCCAGCGTCATCAAACCTCATCTGGTCCTCGCCGCGCTCCTCGACCGCGCCGGCAAAAACGCCGACGCAGAGGAGCAGTGGAAGCTGGCTCTCGCCATCGACCCCGCCTCCACCTCAGCGCTCGAGGGCCTCAGCACAGACCTGCTCCTCCGCAAGGACTACACCGGCGTCATCAAGCTCCTCGACACCGCTCCCCGCACGGAGCCTCTCGCCCTCAACCTCGCCCGCGCCTACGGCCTTCTCAACAACCCAGAGCAGGCCAATCAAGCTCTTGCCGACGGCATTAAGCTCACTCCCAACTCGCTTCCCCTTGCCCGGGCACTCGCCGCGGCTCTAGTTCGCCAGCACCGCTTTGAAGATGCCATCAAGCTCCTCCGCCAAGCCCTCGTCGACCACCCCGCCGATCCGGACGCCGAGTTCGAGCTCTACCGTGCCCAGGTCATAAGCAACCACATCGACGATGCCCGCCCACTCGGTCCCAAGCTTCTCGCCCGGCGCCCGCATGACCCCGAGATCCTTTACCTCAATGGCGTTGTCGAGCGGACCGACGGGGGCTATGCCCACGCCCGCGCCCATTTCGAAGAAGCTGTCGCACTCCAGCCCAAGGACTACAACCTTCATTACAATCTCGGCATTACCCTGGTCTTCCAGCGCGAGTGGCAAAAGGCCAGGGACGAACTCCTCAAGTCCATCGCCTTGGGAGAGTCGTCTCCTGAGGTGCACTTTGAGCTCGCCAAAGCTCTGCGCGGTCTCGCCGACAGCGAGGGAGCGAAGCATGAGATTGAGACCTATCAGCGGATGAAACAAGCCGACGAAGCCCTCATCGAGGCCGCTGCCTCCGAGAGGCAGGGCGACAAAAACCTCGACGCCGGTAACCTTAAAGAAGCGATCCTCCAATATCGTCAAGCCGTCGACAAGGTGCCCGAAAACGCCAACTACAAGTACAAGCTCTCCGTCGCCCTCCATCAGTCCGGCGATTTCGCGGGCGAACAGGCCCAGCTCGAACAGGCCGTCAAGCTCAAGCCCGACCTCGCCGAAGCGCAGGGGCAGCTCGGCTACTTGCTCGACCGAAGCGGCGATCCCGACGCGGCAGTCCAGCACTTCCGTGCCGCCGTTCAGGCAGCCCCCGGATGGGTCGACGCCTGGATCAATCTCTCCGCCGAGCTCGCTGCCACAGGCCAGCTCGACGAAGCGCGCAAGGCCGTCGCGACAGCTCTGCACCTTCAGCCCGCCAATCCCAAGGCGCTCAAGCTCAGCAACCTGCTCGCTCACGATCCGTCCGCGCAGCCATCGCAACCCCTAACCCCTAACCCCTAACCCCTAATCCCTAACCCCTAAACGAACTTGTCCGCAGAATGAAGAACGCACTCCCCACCACACGCCAGTCGCGGCAAATCCTCACCCGCCGAAATCTGCTCAAGACTGCGCCGGCCGTCTGTGCCTCTGCGCTCTTCCCGCGCATTCTTTCCGCGGCAGACCGAATTGCAACCCAAACTCCGACCCCGGCCGCTGCCCCAACGCAGCCAGTCGTCGCGCCCAAACCTTTCTCGACATTCACTGACGTCGCTCCAGCCGCCGGCCTCACCGCTACCATGTACTACGGCATTCCTGAAGCGGTCACTTACATCGTTGAAGAGATGGGCGGCGGCTGCGCCTTCTTCGATTACGACAACGACGGATGGATGGACATCTTCATCCTCGGCGGCCGCCGTCTCGAGGACATTCCCGCCGATGCGTCCAATCGCCCCTACAAGAACAACCGCGACGGCACATTCACCGACGTCACCCGCAAGGCCGGCCTCTGGGATGCTGGCTGGGCCGTCGGCCTTTGCGTAGGCGACTACAACAACGACGGCTTTGAAGACCTCTTCATCACCTACTACGGCCAGAACAAGCTCTACCGCAACAACGGCGATGGCACATTCTCCGATGTAACCGACAAGGCAGGGCTTCTTCACGAAGGCACTCGCTTCGGCGCAGGCTGCACCTTCATCGACTACAACCGCGACGGCTTGCTCGACCTTTTTGTCTCCAATTACGTCGAAGTCGATCTCGCCCATGCCGCCAAGCCATCGCTCAGCATTCCCGGCTGCAACTACGAGGGCGCCCCGGTCGCCTGCGGGCCCAAGGGCCTCAAGGCTCCCCTCCAGTACCTTTACCGCAACAACGGCAACGGCACCTTCACCGATGTCTCCAGGGAGTCCGGTATTGCCGCGGTCACCGGCTCCTACGGACTCACCGCTGTCGCCTTCGATGTCGACGAAGACGGCTGGCAGGACATCTTCGTCGCTTGCGACACAACGCCCAGCCTCCTGCTGCTCAACAACCACGACGGCACCTTTCGTGAAGAAGGCCTGATGAGCGGCGTCGCCATCAGCCCCGACGGCCAGCAGATGGCCGGCATGGGCGTCGGCGTTGGCGACTACGACCTCGATGGGCGCCTCGACATCCTCAAGACCCACTTCCAGCTCCAGGCCTCTGGCCTCTACCGCAATCTCGGCAACGGCGACTTTGAAGATCAGGCCCGGGGCGCCGGCATCGCCACTGAACGCAACTACGTCAGTTGGGGAACCGGCATCGTCGACCTCGACAACGACGGGTTCCCCGACATCTTCTGGGTTACCGGCAACGTCTACGCCGAGGTCGAGCGCGTAAACCCCAAGCTCCCCTACAAAGGCCCGCGCGTCCTATATCGCAATCGCGGCAACGGCACATTTGTCCGCTTCGAAGACGGAGCCGGCTCTGCCATCAACTCTCGCCACGTCTCGCGCGGATGTGCCTTCGGCGATTTTGACAATGATGGCGACCTCGACATCGTCATCATGAATCAGCACGAGACGCCTTCGCTGCTGCGCAACGACGCTCCCAAGGAGAATCGCTGGATTAAAGTCCGTCTCGAAGGCACGCGCAGCAATCGCAGCGCTATCGGTGCGCGCGTTCTCCTGCGTTACGGCGGCAAAGTGCAGGCCCAGGCTGTGCTCAGCCAGGCCAGCTACATGTCCTTCAACGATCCCCGCCTCCACTTCGGCCTTGGTTCTGCAAACTCAGCCGACATCGAGGTCTTCTGGCCCTCCGGCGCCGTCGAAAAGTTTCCCGCCCAGACTGCTGGTCGGCTCATCACCATCCTCGAAGGTCACGGCATCGTTCCCGGCCGTCCCTTCGCTCCGGCGAAACCCCGCTCTGCAAGCTGATTGGCCCTGGTTCCTGCAAGCCACCCCCCAACCCCGCCAAAACATCAGCTCAATCGATTAACTTTCATCGAGTTTTCCCCAGGCGGAACCCTCTGCCGGGACAGTACCAAAAAGATACACATCTCGTAACTCGTTCTTAATCAACGTTTTACTAAATAGGGTTACTCCACCAAAAGTTGGAGAAAAAAATCGTTTGCAAGTTCTACATCCATTGTGATATCGGTACCCAGATTACAAAATCAGATTCCCGGCGCAGGTTCTCGGAAGTTGCGGAGTGCGTGCCGGTGTCGGGAGTCAGAACAGAACCAAAATTCAGGAGGCACTAAATGCTTTCAAACAGCAAATGGCCAGGCCGGATACCATGGCTGCTCATACCAGTCCTGCTTCTGTCCTGTGCCGTCGCTCAAGCACAAAACATCACCGCGACGCTGAATGGCATCGCCACCGATCAAACGGATGCCCGCATTGCGGGCGCCGCGATCGTGGTGAAAAATGAGGCCACCGGTGATAAGCGCGATACCAAGACCGACACCCAGGGTTTCTGGGAGGTCACCGCACTGATTCCCGGAACCTACCAGGTCACCATCACCGCCAAGGGATTCTCTCCCTGGCAGGAAAACTCAGTCCTCCTCAACCAGGGCGATAACCGCACGGTAGCCAACATTCACCTCAAGGTTGGCTCTGAGAACGCGGCGGTCACTGTCGTCTCCGGTGCTGAGGCTGAAGTTCCCGTCGATACCGCTGAAATCAGCGCGACGCTGAACAACGAACTGGTCGACAGCGCGGTCCTCACCGGCCGTGACGCTGCCGAGCTCATCAAGATGATGCCCGGCGTTACCTTCAACAACGGCGGCGGCTCGGGCTCCGGCTTCAACAGCCAGGTCACCGGCACCAACAACGGTCCTGCCGGCAACTTCTCCGCTAACGGCACCCAGCCCTACGGCTCCACCGCTCTCATGCTCGATGGCGCCTTGCTCGTCGATCCGGGCAACGCCGGAACGCAGATTGCCAACATCAACCAGGACATGACCGACAGCGTTAAGTTCATGTCGGCCTCCTACGGCGCTGAGTACGCAAAGGGCCCTGCGGTCCTCCAGGCGTTCTCCAAGAGCGGCGGTCAGAAGTTCCACGGCGAAGGTTATCTCTATGCCCGCAACGACGCCATTGGCTATGCCAACGATTGGAACGCCAAGGCGCAGCAGCTCGGCCAGGGGAAACCGAATCTCCTTCAGCCCGAGAACTTCTACTATGTCGGCGGCAACGTCGGCGGACCGATCTTCTTCCCGTTCTTCAACAAGAACAAGGACAAGCTGTTCTTCTGGGTCGGCTACGAGAAGATGATCCAGCACCCCTACGTCGCGCCTGTGGATATGAACGTTCCCACCCAGACGGGCGACCTGGAGATGGGCACCAACCCTGGCCAGGTTCAAGGCGACTTTAACAACATTGGGATCAACCCCATTGTTACCGGACAGGCCTGGCCCAACGCCTACACCAAGCCTTGCACCACTGACGACGGCTGGCAGGGTTGCAACGCCGGGGTTTCGCCATGGGGCGGCTACGGCACCGGCCCGGTCCCGAACCTGAAGCAGTACTTTGACCCGCTCGGCGTTCTGGTCTCAGGCCTGAACCCTGCGGGTAACCTGTCGCCCAACGTCGCCAATGGCTGGACCTACTACGGGCTCATTCCAGACCAGCCTGCGGATCGTTGGGAAGTCACGGGCAAGGTCAACTACTCGCTCAACGACAACAACAAGATCTGGGGCTCCTATACCTACCAGACTGAAACCGACAACCATCCTATTTCGATCTGGTGGAATCCGTCCGGCACAATTCCCTATCCTGGCGACCCGGTCGGAATCGAAACGGCTCACGTTTACCTGGCAAACTTCACTCACGTGTTCAGCGCCAGCACAACCAACGAGTTCGTCTTCGCCTATGCCGAGTTCATCAACGCCGTCACCTTGCACGACCCGAAAGCGGTTAGCCGCACAGCCCTGGGCTTCCCGCAAGAGAGCCTCTTCGGTTCCTCGCACGAGGTTGACAGCATCCCCAACTTCACTGGCGGATGGGAAGACGGCGTCACCTATATCGGTGACCCTGGTCAGAACCAGTACGACGGCGGACTCTATGGCCCCAACAGCTTCGGCAAGACGGCCAAGGCTCCAAACCTCAGCGATACCTTCACCAAGATCGTTGGCACCCACTCCATCAAGGCTGGCATGTACTGGGATACGCAGTACAACGTTCAGTCCTCCGGCGCTGCCATCAATGGCACCTTCGTGGTCGCCAACTACAGCAACGTCT
>Ga0181520_10011881_pt1 | contig 11328 bp, 3 predicted proteins | sample PEATcosm2014_Bin_29_FD_132451 | JGI IMG/M metagenome (GOLD analysis project Ga0181520, IMG submission 132451) | Peatland microbial communities from MTU Mesocosm Facility, Houghton, MI, USA - PEATcosm2014_Bin02_30_metaG | ecosystem: Environmental > Terrestrial > Soil > Wetlands > Peat | place...
CCATGCGCTCGACGGCTTTGCGCACGATCGCCAATCCGATCCCGGTCCCGTCGTATTCCTGGGCTGAATGCACACGCTCGAAGATGCCGAAGATTCGGTCTTGGTTGGACGGCTCGATTCCGATGCCGTTATCCTCAAACCAAATGCGGACTTGTCCCTCGACCGGCTCCGTCCGGATTTTGATTTGTGGAAGGGTCCCAGGCAGGACGAACTTGACCGCGTTGCCCAGGAGATTGGTGATGCACTGGCCCAGGGCGGCCTCATGAGCGATCACATTCAGCAACGGGCTTTGGATTTGGATATCCGCCACGGGAGCTTGGAACTGCGGATACTGCTCGATGACCTCTCGCACGAGTTTCTCCAACTCGATGGAGGCCAGGTGAACGCTCGCGCGCGATGCCCGGCTGTAGGTCAGGACATCCTGCACCAACCGGTCGGCCCGGTGCCCGCCGGCAATCACGCGCTGGAGATAGTCCTTCACTTGGGCGGTAAGCTGTTCTCCGCCCAGCTCCAGCGCCAGCTCGGCAAAGCCCGACATCACCCGCAACGGTGTGCGCAGGTCGTGCGAAACGCTGTAGGAAAACGCCTCCAGTTCCTGCACCATCGCTCGCAACTGCGCGGTCCGTTCGTCGATCCCTTTCTGCAACCGCTTGCGCTCGGTGATATCCTCGATGGCCAGCAGAATCCGGCGCGGGTTCTCCCGCTCGCCCGGGATAGGCCGGCCGTTGAGCAGCAGGATGCGATGTCCGATGTTTTCAAACTCGCGCTCGAACTCGAAATCGTCGAACGACGCACCCCTGAGCGGCACATCCTCGAGCAGCGCGCGCAACCGGGGGTCATTCCACTGCCCGCCGCCCACCTGACTGAAAACCCGGCCCTGGGTTTGGGCGGGGGCGACCTGAAAGAGCCGGTAAAAGGAGTCATTGGCCCTCTCGATTTGCAGGCCCTCGCTGAGGACCACCAACGGCTCGCGAACGGTCTCGATAATTGACTCGGAGTAATCCAAGGCGGCATGGATGCGCTGCTCGCTCCGTTTGAGGGCATCGATATTGACAAACACCAGCACCGCGCCGTCAACTTTGTTGTCGAGCGTTCTGTACGGTAGGATGCGCAACGAATGCCAGCGCCCCTCCTTATCCTGGACCTCCTTCTCCTGGGGGCGCACCGTATGGATGACTTCGAGAATCACACCTTCCCAATCGGGCAAATCGAAATTGGGGCGGATGTTCGTGATGGGCCGGCCCACATCGGTCGGCACCAGGTTGAGCACACTCTGCGCCAGAGGCGTGAAGCGGCGGATGCGCAATGCCCCATCCAGGACAACGATGCACATCTGGACGGCGCCCATCACGTTGTGGAGATCGCTGTTGGTGCGGTGCAATTCCAGGTTGCGATTGCCCATCTCCTCATTGATCGTCGTTAATTCCTCGTTCGTGGATTGGAGTTCCTCCTTGGTGGTCTCCAACTCCTCGTTAATGCTCTGCAGCTCCTCGTTGCTCGATTGGGCTTCCTCGTTCGCGGCCTGGAGCTCCTCATTAGCCGCGTCGTGCTGTTCGGAGACCAACTGCAGGTACTCCCTGACCGAGGCCAACTCACTGCGCAGACGCGCATTCTCGCCCAACGCCTTCTCCACGTCGGGCCGAAGCGGACGCTCCGTTTGACGCGGCGACGCCGGTTCCTGGGCCGCTTCCCCCGGATGTGCCGGCTCAAACAGCACAAGAAACCAACGTCCCTTGAGATTCTTGAGCGGGACGACCTCGATGCTGGCTCGCCGGGTTTCGTTCTCATAATGGAACTCGACGTTCTCGGCCCGAACGGTCTCATGGCTCGTCTTGGCCCTTTGAATGGCGGCGCGGACCGGCATGAGCAGCCCCTCGCGGACCATCTTCAAAAGATGATAGCTGGCCCGGCCGGGCGGCGGCTCCAGGTAAAGGCTGGTGCGGCCGCGAAACTGCAGAATTTCCATGGCCTCGTTGATGAGCACGCCGGCCGGGGCGTATTTGGCCAAAAGGAGCCGGTCGGCCTCTTTCTGGACATCCCCTTCACCCGCCAGTCCCGAAGCCAATGGGCCGGGCCTCCGGACCGCCGCAAACCTCTCGGGCGGGCCAGCCTTGGGTTGAAACGGCGTCACCGGACAGTTGGGCGCCGGTATCTTGCAATAGAGCTTGTGTGCCTTGTTGTGAGTGGAAAACAGTTGTGCGAAGCCTCCGATGGTTTCCGAATTCCCCAGCACCAGAAAACCTCCCGGCTCCAGCGAGTAATGAAAGACCGCCACCAACCGCTCATGCAGCACCGGCTGCAGGTAGATCATCAGGTTGCGGCAGCTCACCAGGTCCATCCTCGAAAACGAAGGGTCCGAGAGCACGTCGTGCTTGGCAAAGACGCACAATTCACGAACCGATTTGCAGATGCGGTAGCCCGCCTCCTCTTGGACGAAAAACCGGCCCAAGCGCTCCGGGGCGATCTCCTGAACCTCGGTCCTGGAATAGAGGCCGGCGCGAGACTTCTCAAGCAAAGAGTCGTTGATGTCCGTCCCGAAAATCTGGAGCGGGACTTGCGTCCCGGCCTGGGAGGTAAACTCCAAAAACGTCATTGCTATTGAATAGACCTCCTGCCCTGTCGAGCAGCCCAGCACCCAGACCCGCACCGGTTGGTTAGCCGTGTGGTTCACAACGACTTTGGGAAAGACCTCTTCCTTGAGCGACTCGAAGGTCTCCGGGTTCCGGAAGAAGCTGGTGACCTTGATGAGCATGTCCTGATAGAGGGCGTCCACCTCCTCCGGATGGGCGCGCAGGAACTTCAAATAGGCCGAAAGGCGGGGCGCCTTGGTCACCACCATCCGCCGGGCAATCCGCCGCTGGAGCGTGGCGGATTTGTATAATGTGAAATCGACCCCGGTCCGCCCCCGCAGCAAGCGCAGGACCTTCCTGTAATCGCCGGCCTCTTTGGAAGACTCGCCGGGCGGTTCGGACTCCTTTGGAACCAGGCGCGGATGGCGCGCGATCCTCCCCAGTTCCTCGGCGATTTGTCGCGGCGGCAAGACGAAATCCACGCACCCGGAGGCAATCGCGCTCCGGGGCATGCTGTCGTACTTGGCGGAGTTGTCCTGGGCAAAGGTGACGCCCCCTCCGTTCTTGATCGCTTCCAGTCCGAGCGTCCCGTCCGAAGCCGTGCCCGAGAGAATCACCCCAACGGCCTGCGGTCCACGGCCGCCGCCCAGCGACTCCAGGAACTGGTCAATCGAGTGATGAGCCCCTCCCACCCGTATCGCCTCCACCAGTTTCAAGGCGTCCCCCGCCACCGTCATCGTAGTGTTGGGGGGAATCACATAAACATGGTTCGGCTCCAATGGCATGTCGTTCCGGGCCTCGCGCACGGGCATCGCGGTGGTTCTAGACAGGAGTTCCGCAAGGATGCTCTGGTGAGTGGGGTCCAGGTGCTGCACCACTACAAAGGCCATTCCGGTGTCCCCCGGCAGGCACCGCAATAATTCCGTGAAGGCCTCAAGTCCGCCCGCCGAAGCCCCGATGCCCACAATCGGAAAGGGCTGGGCCTGGTTGGCGCCGGCGGGCCGCCCCTGCGCGCTCTCAACAACCGACCCAGCATCCGACGGCGATCCCGGCGCGGAGGCGTGGGGTTCCGAGCCGGCGACGATGGGTCGGGCGGCCTGGCTTCCAGCCGCGGTTCGTCTTGTCGATCGACTGCCGCCGTCCGGCCTCCTCGCCTTCTGTTGCTCTGTTTTCACAAGTGTCTGGCGCATCCTGAACCTGTCCAGGTTCAACCAACAGAGGAGTGCGTTTGATTTCCACCCTGGACCCTCAAACCGATTTGTCAATACTTTGATCACCCACCTGGCGGGGGCGCCTGGAGGAGCCGATGCTCAGTGCAATTATGCGGGAAGGAGTTCCGTTCCGAGCAACCGGGGCAATCTGTAGCTCAACAGCCTGATGGCTCACGCCCCGGCCCCTGGCAGCTCGATCCAGAACCGGCTTCCGCGCCCCGGCTCAGATTTCAAACCGGCGCGGCCACCCATGCGCTCGAGGGCCTTGCGAACGAGCGCCAAGCCGATGCCGGTGCCGGGGTATTCACTCGCGCGGTGCATCCGCTCGAACATGCCGAAAATCCTCTCGTGCGCCTCCGCCGGGATGCCAATGCCATTGTCTTCGATCCAGATCCTGACGACGAGCGAGGACTGCCGAGTGTCGGGTGTCCTTGGGTCCGAGGCGGACCGCGTGGCGCATGGCGGAGCTTCCGCGTCGGTCGATGCCCGACGCTCGCCACCGGTGTCGCCCTGCACACACGGTATTTGTTGCGCCGAGACCCGAATGGACGGTTTGACACCCGGCGCGACGAACTTGACCGCGTTGCCGAGGAGATTGGAGAATATCTGCGTGAGGGCCGACTCATTGCCCAGCAGCAGGAGCCGGTCGAATCCGATTTCAATCTCGGTTCCAGGCGGCTGCAGGTTGGGGTAGCTTTCGATCATCCCGCGCAAGAGCTTTGCGGCATCCAAGGGAATAAGAGGCAGTTCCCCGCGCACGATTTTGCTGTAGTCCAGGGCGTCCTGAATCAAGTGGTCCAGGCGGTCCGAAGCAGTCTTGATGCGCCGAAAGTAGTCATGCCCCCGGGAGCGGGGGCAGCCCGTGCAGTCCTCCTCGGCCAGGGTGGCAAAGGCATGCATGGCGCGGAGCGGGGCACGCATGTCGTGCGTGATGCTGTAGGAAAACCCTTCCAAATCGGCCATGGCTTCCTGGAGCTTGGCGGTGCGCTGCTGGACCTTTTCCTCCAGCTCCGCGTTGGCCCGGGCCAACTGGTCTCGCGCTTCCCTCAACGCGTCCTCGGCCTGGGCTCGCTCGACGAAATCCGCCGCCTGCCGGGCGAGCAAATCCAGGAGGCGCAACTTGCGGTCGCTCGGCCGGTGCGGGGCTGTGAAATGCGCTGAAAGCACGCCGACCAACTGGCCGGTGTGGGCCAACAAGGGGGTGCAGACCATCGCCCGCACCCCGGCTGTAAGCACCAAATCAAGCGCGCGCGGCTCAGCGAGAAAAAGAGGGCTTCGGGCCACGTCCTCGACAACCACGCATTGCCGAGTCTGAGCGGCGGTGCCGCAGGCAACGGTGCCGGGATGGATGTGGCTGAAATACTCGATAAAGGCCCGGTCGTAGCCCCGATGCGTCGTGATGCCGAGTTCGCCCGTGGCGGCGTGCAGGAGTTGGATATGGCCCTTGGCAGCGCCGGTGATGGAGATAGCAGCGTCGACGATGGTCTCCAACAAACCATGCAGGTTTTCCTGCGAGACGAAGTGAGCGCTGATCTCATGCAGCAGCCGCATGCCCGCAAGGTCCGCCGCTAGCCGCTGCTCGCTTTCGCGCAGCGCCTCGTCCAATTGCTCGCGCTCAGTGACATCCTGCTTGATGGCGATAAACCGGGTGATTGCGCCTTGAGCGCCCGCGAGCGGGGTGATGGTCATCTCCTCCGTGTAGAGACTCCCATCCTTCCGCTTGTTGACTACTTTGCCATGCCAGACGCGCCCAGCCAGAATAGTGTCCCACATCTGTTTGTAAAAGGCCCCGCCCTGCTTGCCGGACTTGAGCAGGCGAGCACTTTGACCAAGCACCTCGGCCGCCGTGTAGCCGGTCAGCTCAGTGAATGCCCGGTTGGTCCACTCTATGGCTCCGTTCCCGTCGGTGATGACAATGGCGTTGGCGGCGGACTGAAGGGCGGCAGTCTGCAGCCGCAACTGCTCCTCGCTGCGCTGGAATTGGGCATTCAACGCCTTCACCCGCTGGTGGGCGGTTCTGAGGCGGCCGCCCACGATGCTGAAGGCGCCATTGACAGCGATGAAAACACATAGGCCTACGGCATCTCCGGCAGAGGCGATCGCCGGTGGTCCTCGGGATTCTCTCAGAAAGCACGAGGCGACAAACCCGGTCAGCACGGTCGCCAGCAACCCGGGCCCGGTTCCGCCAATGGCGGCGCTGAGGATGGGGACGGGGTAGAAGGGGATGAAGGGCGGAAGCTCGCCAACGGTCTTGCCAATCATCCAGCACAGGAGCGCCGCCGCCGCCGTGCCGGCCACCGCCACCGCGTAACCCGCCGCCCGGCCAAATCTCGAGCCGGCGCTGTGTAGCGCGTCAGGTTTCATTTCGCCTTTCCTCCCAGTATAGCGGAGAACGGCAAATAAGCAAAGTCAGCACTCCTGATTTTGGATTCCCGGCACGCTGGAGCGCAGGCCCAAGGCTGGACCGTCGAACCGCGAATCAACCCTAATCCCCGTTGATGCGCTCTCCACCTGAAACTTCCATCCGGGCTTCTACCCCAGTTTCGCGCCGACCAACTCTATGCCCTGGCCCGCGCCGAGATTGCGCGAGTATTTCTTTTCCCGCGCGTTGTTCCAGTGTTCGTGGACGCCCTGGCTGGGCAGACGGCTCGTTGGCGTCGCGTGGTTGGGATCGTAAACCGTCCCGGACGGGGGATCGTTGGCCAGCGCGGACTCGCGCAGGTAATCGTCCGCGCCCTTGCGCGCGAAGTCCGGCCATTCGGCCGCGAGAAAATCGAACCCAACCGAGTCAATGGCCACCGGGTCTTGGGAGGCCAATAGACTGGAGGGCCAATGGCCGTTGAAAGGCGGCTGCTGCATCCGCTGGGCGACCGGATCCTGCGGATGCACGCCGGAGAACAAGCCGTCCACCAGGTAGAGCACCGTCTTGCCGCCAAGATGGGAGTGTCCCGTCAAGTCCACCAGGGGGCGGTAAATCCCGCTCTGAGTGGAAAAACAGTTTGGGTGGATGTCGAAATAGCCTTCCTGGACCGGCCACCTTATGAGCGAGCCGAAGTGGTTCTTGGCGCAGAGCGTCACGCCGCCCGCCGTGTGAGCTTTGAGGCTCGCGAAATTCACCAAATAGTCGGCCTCCGCAAAACAGGCGGGCAAGAAGTCCTGCGCCTTGCCCTGGGGACGGCTGCTCCAGTGCAGCGGCACGCTCGATTGGCTCACCTTGATGCGCCCGAACTTGCCCGAGTAATCCTCGTAATGCGCCTCGTGAAACTCTCGGCGAAAAAGGTCATGATACTCCTTGACCAGGCACGCGAGGGTGTCGCAGACCGTGATGTCGGCCGGGCGCACGCCAACGCCCGCAAGCTGGCGCAGCAGGGCGATGATCATCTGCGGCGACGTGTTCATGTAATCCGGCCGCGAAACGAAGGTGCAGGTGTCCAGGTTCACATGGCCCTCCCGGTAGATCATCCCCACCCAATTCGGCTTGATGGCCACTCGCTCGCCGGCCCTGTACCCCACGTCTCCCTTGCCTCGGGATTGGTTCAGATGGCGGAATAGCCTGGCCCACGCTGCGCCCACCCCGGTCTCCCCGGTCACTTCGCACACGGCGCGCGCCATCATGGCATCCACGCGCTCCTGTTTCACACGGTTGCCTTCCCACCAATGCCCGTCGCCGGGTCCTTTCCAATCGGTCACCTCCGGGTCATGGACCCATGCGACGCGCCCAGGACGGATGCCCCTGGCCACCCCGACAGGCTTGAGCGCCTCGTGCTCCCCGGCAGCCGCCGCCGCCTGGACACAGACCGCGCAGCCGCCCGCAAGAGCCACCGTTTGCCGCAGAAAAGCGCGACGCCCCAGCGGCCGAGGCGCGATCGTCAACGGGTAAGCATCCACCCTGGAGGAAAACGAGGTCTTCTCTTTCATGAGGCAATTTGAGCAAAAAGCCCTGGAGCATTCAAGCGACAATGGGCGCCCGAAAACGTTTACTGACTCCGGGACAGAACACAGTAAATGCTTTGCCTGGCGGCGCCCGAGAGGCAGAATCGCCCCGAACAAGAACGATTATGAAAACGACCCTCGGTGCGGCCTGCGCCGCCCTTATTCTCTTTGCGTCCCTGGCAGTCCTGCCCGCCAACGCGGCGGCGCCATTCAACGGGCGCTTCTTCGCCGGTGAGGGCGACGTCGAATACCTGGAACTCCTCGACAACGCCCGCCGGATGTATGACGCGGATTCGGAGTTCGAGAACATGGCAATGCTCTATAATCCGCAATGGAACGGGCTGGTGGAAGGACCGACCTGGGGCGCCTGGTGGGTCCAGAACAGCTACGGCCCGACCTACTGCGCAATCCCCTTCTACGAAGAGCCTTTCGTCACGTTCCTCCAGAACTCCCAGGATTTGTGGTTCAGCAAGATGGGCGACGGCAAGACCAGCTACGTTTGGAACGGCAAAGACAGTTGGGTCCCGCCCGACGGCTGCCTGATGGATTGCGCCAGCGACACCTGGGCCATGCATCGGCAGGGCGATGGACGGGTTGGCATCCACGATTGGGGCATCGAGTTCACTGCCGCGGGCGGCCTGATGCAATCCGAACTCCTCCTGGTCAACCGCGACCCCGCCGCCCTGGCAAAATACCTGCCGAAGCTCGAGCGGTGCGCCAGCTTCGTCGAATCCCGGCGCGACCCTAAAAACAACCTCTTCCTTGCCGGCCCGGCCGGCAATCTCCTGGCCCCAAGCTACGCGGGCGTCAAACAGGCCGATGGCGCCTACGGAATGGGTTACCTCGCCGGCCTTTCGGTCACCTACATCGCGTTCCTTGACCGCCTTATTGAGCTTGAGAAACTCGGAGGTCGAACCGCTCAGGCCGAGCTATGGTCCGGCCGCCGGGCCTCCGCCCGCGATGGCCTGGCCCTGCTCGCCACGGACGAGGGTTACCTGGTCAAGTCGCTTGACCCGGACGGGACGAGACATGGAGTCTATGGCGCCGCCAGCCACGGCTATTTCGAGGCCTCCCCCAATCACGACGCGATCTGCTTCCGGGTCGTGGACGAGGCGCAATCCCTGCGGATTTACCGGAAGCTGGCCTCTATCCCAGGGCTCCGCCCCTACGACGTCATCGTGGCAAACTGCCCGTCCCTCGACGACATGTACGAAGCCCCGCAGGGACTCTGGGCTTTCGGCACGTGGGTCAACGGCGGCCATTGGACCACCTGCGAGGCCCGGGCGCTGATGGCCTACTACCGCCTCGGCAAGTACGAAGACGCGCGACGCTCGATGAAGCACATAATGACCTTCGCCCGCCGGTTCAGGATGGACAACCCGCTCGTGGACTTCGGCAACGCGGTCTATCAGCCCGGAGAACCCATCAACCTCACCTACGATGCCTTCGGCGCTCCGTCCGGACTCATCCGCGGGCTTTTCGAGTACCTGTACAGCGCCGCCGGCTTGCGGTTGGTGCCTCATATCCCGGAGGGCATCACCCGCCTCGAACAACGCTTCCCCATCCGGTTCGGGACCAAGCGGCTTTACTTGGCCGTCACAGGCGCCGGGCCAATAAAATCGGTCCGTGTCAACGGCAAACGCTGGAAGTCTTTCGATGCGGATTCCGTGTTCCTGCCCTACAAATCAACGCCCGAGCTTGCCGCCATCCAAATTGTCAGGGGAGAGGCCGCAGCCGGGACGTTCAAAGCGCCCAAACCCGATTGCTCCCTTGCGCCGTTGCCCTCTCTGGCATCGTGGCCCCGGCCGCTCGAGAAACCTCCGGTCATCGCCGCGAACGAGTTGCCTCTGCGCATCGGAGCGGACGGCCAGGGCGGCAGCCGGTTCGTCGGAGACTTGGCCAGGGTCTGCGTTTTCAACCGCGCGCTGAACGCGGAAGAAATCGCCCAGCTCTCCAAGGACGCCCCAGGACCGCTCCTCCGCGACGCGGCCTTGGTCGGCAACTGGACCTTTGAGCAGGCGGACAACGCCGTGTTCCCAAACGCCGCCGGCAAAGCCGCGGCCGCCAAATCCGTCGGCTCCGTTTCCGTGGTCGAATCCCCTTTGGGCAAGGCCCTTCATTTGACCGGCGAGGGCTACCTCGAAGTGCCCACGTCCCCTGCCCTGGGTCTCGCCGCCGGCGGCACCTGGTACGCCCTGGTCCGCCCCGGCGCCACCAAGGGCCGACTCATCGATAAATGCCCGGTCGGTGGCGCCACGGGCTATACCTTCGACACATTCCCGGGCAACGCCCTCCGGCTGATCAGCGACTCCGGCACCGTCTCCGCGGACGTGAAGCTCCAGCCCGCCCGGTGGACGCACCTGGCTGCGACGGTCGACGCGGAGGGAAACTCAGCCCTCTATGTCGATGGCAAGCTCGCAGCTTCTTCCGGGCCTGCCACCCAGGAAGTCACTCTCAAAACGCTGTTGGACCGCGCCGCCCGCCTCCGGCGTTTTAACGAGGCCATGGTCGTCGCCGGCCTGAAGGACTCTTATGAGGCCGCTCACGCGCGCCTGGCCGTGGACTGCCTGTTGGCCGCGCGCGAGCGCGCCGAGTTGCTGTCTGCAGGCAAGCTGCCCGCGCTTGCACCCCGGTCTGAGGCTGCCGCGGACAAGCTATACCTGGACACCCCCGCAAAACTGTGCAGCGGGTTGGAGAAGCTCCTCAACTCCTTCCAAGGCTCAAACGACCCGCGCAAAAGCCGGATTCACGGCCTGTGGCTCGCGGCCGGCCACGTTGGAGCGTAGAGGGGATCGTTGTCCCTCTCACGCTCCCACGCTCCGCCGCTCCCCGTCCCCGCCTCACCGCGTCGGCGGGGCCGCCTCGCGCACGACCGCCCCCAACTCCGGGCTTAGGACCAGCACCGCAAGGCGCTCGGCGTTGTCCAGCTCGTTGGTGTTCAGCGAGGCGTAGTCGAAGCGTCCCCGCACGTCGGTGTAGCCGTCCTTGAAGAACTTCACCTCGCCGCCCTTGGTCTTCATATAGACTTTGACGTAGGCGCCCGGCACCGGCCTTTTGGACTCGGCGTGCGTGACCGCCAGTTGGCCGTAGGTCTCGATCAACTGCACCTTAAGCGTGTTGGCATAGTAGGCCTGGGTCTTGCGGATGCCCGCGGCCAACACCTCGACCATCACGTTCCTGGCGTGGAACTCCGCGGGAAGTTCGACAGAAAGCACCTCCTTGCCCGCCGGCAGTTCCACGGACTGGCTCAACACCGGCCGGATGTACGAAAACTGGGCCGCTCCATCCTGCAGGAACGGACTCCGCGAGAACAACAGTTCGATGTCCATTGGGTAAAAGTTCAGCGTGCAGCCCTTGAGGTTGCGATAGTCGAGCCGGATTTGGCCCGCCTCGACCTGCATTTCGAGGGCCGGTTCGGTCGCCGCCAACGCCCCCTGTGACTGGTCGCGGCTTTCTTTGTTCGCCGCGCTGGCGGCGCCGCCGCCCAGTTCGTCGAGTTGGCCGAGCACTTGCGCGAAGAGGCTCCGCCACCGGCTCACACCTTCCTGCGCGTGAGCTTGCGCCAGCTTCCGCGCCCCTTCGACGTCTCCGCGATGCAACGCCAGGCAGGCTCC
>Ga0181520_10011882_pt1 | contig 11327 bp, 7 predicted proteins | sample PEATcosm2014_Bin_29_FD_132451 | JGI IMG/M metagenome (GOLD analysis project Ga0181520, IMG submission 132451) | Peatland microbial communities from MTU Mesocosm Facility, Houghton, MI, USA - PEATcosm2014_Bin02_30_metaG | ecosystem: Environmental > Terrestrial > Soil > Wetlands > Peat | place...
GTAACGGTTTCGTGACGAGTCCGCCGGCCGGGGATACTTCTGGTAGCTCGCGGCAGTGACCTGGCTACGGCGATCCCACTCCTGCTTCTCTGCCTGTGCCTTCTCTTCAAAGACCAGCTGGCGTGCGTGAAAATAGCCAGCCAGCATCTTGTACTGTTCCGCGGTGTGCGCGCTGCGGAGCATCTGTTGGGCCTGGGCATCACTGATGCCAGCGTTCATAGAATTCTGCGCGCGAGAGAGACCCGCGGTAAACGCCATTGCCGCTATTGCTGCTAAGACCTGTATCTTGCGAGTCATGGGAATGTCCTCCTTCATTTAGAGAATGGGGCTTAAAACGTGAATGAAGCATGAAGATTTAGCTGGATTTGCATAAGGTTTCTCAGATTCCATGGGGTGCTCATAACTTTCGTAAAAGCGTGCCTGCCGTGACCTGAGCCGCTTTAGTGCGGGGCACAAAAGAGGCGGCTAATAGACAGATGTAGAGCGCGTTCGCCTGTTGCATCCCATGTTCAACTAACTTATGCCGCTGAAGGCCGCTAAGAAGGCCTGATGCGGCTATTCAGTTACCCGCGCTTCGGCTACGAAGCCGAGAAACCGGCGCGCCAGCTCATGGATACGGTGATCCTGGCGCCTTTGTACAGCGTCCCTCGGCAATAACTCGACGCCAACGCCGATGGAGCTGGCCCCGGCAATGATGAATTTCGTCGCGTTCTGCTGGTTAACGCCGCCGGCGGCGATGAGCTTGACTTGAGGCAAGGGAACCTTGAGCGAGCGGATGTACATATCCCCGCCCACAGGGGCAGAGGGATATAACTTCACAAAATCCGCGCCCGACTTCCACGCGGCGATTACTTCCGTGGGCGTGAGCGCGCCTGGAATTGCAACGATATTCCTCTTGAGTGCGGACTCGATGACCTCGGGCACGAGGCCGGTACTAGTAAGGAACGTGGCTCCCGCATCAAGGCATCGCTCGGCGGTGTCTTTATCCAGCACTGTACCAGCGCCGACAATCATCTCTGGAAAGCTTTGCGCCAGCTTGCGAATGACTTCGATCGCGTCAGGGACGGTCATGGTGATTTCCGCTACAGGAATGCCGGCATGGTATAAGGTTTCGGCAGCATAAAGCGCTTGATCCGCGGCTTTGACGCGGATGCCCGGAAATATGCCTATCTCTTCAATGCGAGTTCTGACCGCATTCCGTTCCATAAAGCCTATTTGACCTCCCCGGGAGATTGGATGACCTATTCTTCGACGTATGACCGATACACAGAGCCGTTGAGCAAGAAACCTCTTATGGGATCGTCTCTCGTCCAACGGCGAGATTCAGCTGACCGACGGCGGTAAGGTAGGAGCCGATCAACTGCGCATATGCCAGCTGGACTTGGCGGAAGTCGCTTTGCGCGTTGAGAAAGTCCATGAGCGAAGCGCCGCCGTGTTGGTAGGCGTAGGTGACCGTATCGCGCACGCGCAATGCCTGGTCGTTGTATTTCGCCTTGTAGGGCTTGAGCAGCGCAATATTGCTGCGCACCACTTCGTAAGCCGTGTCCACGTCACTGAAGACTTGTGCTCGCGTAGCCTCGCTGGCCTGTTGGCTGCGGTCGATGTCAATCAGCGTGCGTTTCTTTTCGCCCTGGTTCTTGTCGAAAATACGCAACGGAATGCTCACGCTCACGCCGATTGTCTCGGGGCCATTGGGATTATTGGTCGACGAGTTGTTCGTGAACCAGCCGGCAAATGTCGGATCAGCAGAGCCGTTCGCGATGGCCAGTTTGTGATTGGTTTGTGATTGTTGAATCGTTTGCAACGCGGCCTGAAGGTCGGGCCGAGCCGCGAGGGCGGCATCGCGGTAAGTTTCCAAAGGCTGCAGATTGTCACTGAAATCGTATAGGCCCGTCACGTCAAACTGATCCACCGGAGTGCGATCGTTCAGCATTTGCAGGAGTTGAATCTTGGCGGTGCGCAGGTTCACGATTGCCGTCTCGATCTCCGACTCGTACTGCACGCGCTGCAGCTCGATGCGGTCCAGGTCGATCTGGGCGATATCGCCGGCGCGGAAACGGTTTTGAGAAATATCAATGATCTTGTCGTAATAATCGAGATCCGCCTTGGCCAAATCGAGCACGAACTTGGCTTGGAGCGTTCCCACGAATGCCGCACGCAGAGCAAAGATCATGTTGCGATCGAGGTCCTCGTGCTCCGACTGCGTGATGCGCGTGCCCTCCTGGGCGCTCTCCAGGCGGAACTCGCGCTTGTGTTCGCGCTCGTGCAGGTAACTGACGTTGGGCTGTTCAGTTGTCCCCTTGAACGGAGTCCAGACCCCATTGTGTGGCGCGGCCTGCGTGCCGTCCGCAGAAAGTGTGAACTGCGGATTGGGACGGAGAAATGCAGTGATCTCTTCAGCCTTCATCTCGTCCACGTTATCGGCGTCGGCTTTGAGAGCAGGGTTTGAAGCTTCAAACTTCGCCTTCACCTGGTCCCAGGTGAACGCTTGCTGCGCGCTCGCTCCCTGCGTTAGAAACAACGCGAGGCCAAATGCGCAAACCCTGGTGTAGGCGATGCAGCACTTCATGGTGCGAGAATTCAGGCGATGAACGGTGAGCTTAGTGTTCAAAGGACCCCTCCGCTTCCGGTTCCGGCAGCTTGTCACCCTCTCGCGCGAACCAGACGTACAAGGTGGGCAGCAGAAAAACGCTCATCGCGAGAGCCGTCATGAGTCCCCCGACAATGACAATGGCAAATGGGCGCTGCGTGTCGGAACCGATGGCGTGGGACGTGGCCGCCGGAAGAAGTCCCAGGGTAGCAACCAACATCGTCATCATGATCGGCCGCAGCCGCAAGACTGCGCCCTCGACAGCAGCATCCGCAACGGTATAGCCACGAGCTCTCAATTGGTTGATGTATTCAAGCATGATGACGCCCGTTTGAACCGAGACGCCGAACAGCGCCAGGAAACCGACACCGGAAGATACGCTGAAGTATGTGCCCGTCACAAGGAGAGCGAGCAGGCCTCCAATGGGAGCCATGGCCACGTTGGCGAGAATCAGCAGCGCCCATTTGAAGGAACGAAACATGGCGTAGAGAATGATGAAGATCAAAAAGACTGTCAGGGGGACGATGAAGGCCAACCGTCTTTCAGCTCGCGTTTCGCTATCGTATTCACCCGACCATTCGAGGTGATAGCCACGCGGTAACTGCACATTTTTGGCGATCTTGTCGATGGCTTCCTTGACCGTGGTGCCCAGATCGCGCCCGCGAACCTCAAAGCGGATGGCCACATAGCGGGAACCGTCTTCCCGGTAAATGTCGTAGGCGTCATCGCGAATCTGGGCTTTGGTCACCTGGGCCAGCGAGACGCGCTCACCCGAGGGGGCGAGCAGTCGAATATTCTGGATAGCCTCCTTGGTATCGCGATACGGTTTCTGATAGCGCACCACCACGTTGTAGACTGCCTCTCCCTGCAGGACCTGGCTGACAGGATTGCCGCCGACAGCAGTCTGAATCGCATCTTGAATGTCGGCCACATTGATGCCGAAACGCGCAGCCGCCTGACGGTCAACGGTGAGATCGATATTCGGCTGGCCTGTATCGCGTTGAATTCCCAAATCCTTGATCCCGTCAATATTGGCCATCACATCTTTGATCTGTTCTCCCTTTTCCTCGAGAACATCCAGATCCGGCCCGTACAACTTGGCACACAGTCCGCCTTTCGTGCCGGTCATCGTTTCATCCACGTTGTCCTCAATGGGTTGGGAGAAATTCCAGAAAGCCCCCGGGTGTTTCTCCAGTTCGCGGTCCATCGCGGCGATCAGCTCCTCTTTGTTCTGATGAAAGACGGGCCGCCATTGGTCCTTGGGCTTCAAGTCGACGAAATATTCCGTGTTGCCGAATCCTCCCGTGTCGGTTCCATCGTCGGGCGCTCCGGCCTGCGAGACGACCTTGGTGACCTCGGGGAACGAGGCCAAGATATAACGGGATTGCTGGGTGAAGCGCGTGCCTTCCGTCTCGCCTATGCTGTTGGCCATCGCGCCACGCGCCCAAATCGCGCCTTCGTCGAGATGTGGCAGGAATTCTGAGCCGATAACTCCACTGAATGCCAGGAAAAGAGCGACGGCCAACGCAGCCAGGCCACCGCCAACTACAACCGGGCGGTGTTCGACAGCCCAGCGCGCGCTGGTGCGGTAGCGCTTGGTGAGAAAAACCATGACCGGATTGTGCCATTCCTTCACGCCATTCCTGAAGACGATGGCGCACAGCACTGGCGCGATCAGGATGGAGAACGTCATGGCACCGAGTAGCGCGAAGGCGACGGTCCAGGCCATGGGTCGGAACAAACGCCCTTCGACTCGTTGCAGCGTGAAGATCGGCATGTAGGCGGTGATGATGATTGCAATGGCGAAGAAGACCGGCCGCTGGACTTCGTGACACGCCTCACGAATTACGGTAGAGACAGACTTGGGAAGTGTTTGCCGGCCGCCGGGCTGACCGTTGGATTGCTGTCCGTGCGCTGCGTTGGAGCCAAACTCGCGGCTCAGGTGGCGAACGATGTTTTCCACCATCACAACTGCCCCGTCAACGACCATACCGAAATCGAGCGCGCCAAGTGAAATCAGGTTTGCGGGGATATTGCTCAGATTCAGAAAGATTGAGGCGAACAACAGGGAGAACGGTATCGTGACCGCAACGATCAAAGCGGCGCGAACATTGCCGAGGAAAAGGAGCAGGATGATGGTAACCAGGATCATCCCCTCGCCAAGGTTGTGCAGGACCGTGTGCAACGTGTAATGAAGCAGATCGCTGCGGTCGAGCATCGTAACGACCTTTACACCCTCGGGCAGGATATGATTGTTGAGCTCGTCCACTTTCTTGTGAATGCCTTCGAGCGTGGGGCCCTCTTCGGCCCCCTTGCGCATCAGCACGCCGCCCTGGATGACGTCGGGCTCATCGACAATGACGCCGTCCGGACGATGATCGGCTCTGGCCATGTGCCCCAGCCGAATTCTGGGACCCCATTCGACGACCGCGATGTCCTTTACGCGAACCGGAGCCCCATTTGCGGTCGTCAGCACGGTGTTCTCAATATCCTGCACATTGCGGTAAAGTCCAAGTGCGCGGACGTTCAGTTGCTGCAAGCCCTCTTCGACGAAACTGCCGCCGGCGTTCACGTTGTTGTTGGCTAACTGCTGCTCGACCTGGCCGATGCTCAGGCCGTAGGTGATGAGCTTATTCGGGTCGACGCGCACCTGATATTCGCGCGCGGTGCCGCCGAAGTCGCTGACGTCCACAACGTTTGGAACTTTCCTGAATTCCTTGTACAGAGTCCAGTCTTCGATGCTCCTCAAATTCATCAGGTCATACGCCGGATTCGTGCTCCGGATCGTGTACCAGTAAATCTGGCCGGTCATGCTCCAGTCCGTACCGATTTGAGGCTGCACGCCCGGCGGCACGCTAACCTGCGTGAGCCTTTCGAGCACCTTCTGGCGGTTCCAGTCGTTGACGGATGAATCATCGAAGATCAACGTCACCAGGGAAAGACCAAAAATCGATTCCGACCGTACCGTGGTGAGATGCGGAATTCCAAACACCTGAATTTCGACTGGAACCGATACTTGCTGTTCCATTTCTTCGGCGGAATGCCCGGACCACTGACTGATGATGTTTACGTAGTTATCGGCAATGTCCGGATAGGCCTCGACGGGCATGTTGTGAAACGACACCGCTCCCCAGCCGAGCAATAGCAGCCCGATCGCCAGCACCACGTACCGATTATTGAGAGCAAAATCTACGAGGTTGCGAATCATGGCTTCTTCCTCGGGCCCCGGAGTCGAGCGTCATTCATTGTCGATCGCATTTTCGAGATTGATCGCGTTTGTCACGATCCGCTGGCCCGGCTGCAAACCGGATAGAACCTGCTGCATCTGATTCGGTAACTGTTCGCCGCTGACGACCTCAACCCGCTTGAACTTCCCCTGCAAAGGGATGTAGACCCAATCGCGGTCGTGCAGATGGACGATCGCCGACGCCGGGACAGCCGCGTAGCTCTGCTTCCCCTTGCCGAACAAAGTGGCCGTGCCGAACATGCCCAGCCGCATCATCTGGTTTGGATTGGCCACTTCAATACGGACCTTCGCGGTGCGGATACTCGGATCGAGAATCGGGCCGATATTGCTGATCGTGCCCTTGAGAACTTTGTCCGGATAGGCGTTCAGCTTGATTTCGGCGGGCTCCCCCAAGCGCACGTTGGCCATGTCGTTTTCATAAACGTCACAGACTATCCACACGGTGCTCAGGTCCGAAACCGTGAATGGGTTCGGCGTGGAGTAGGCCTGCACCGACGCCCCAATCGCCACCTCCTGATCGGTAATCACGCCGGAAACCGGGGCAACGATATCGACAATTCCCTTTGGGTCGTTGGGATCGCTGCCGAGTAGGTGAAGATGCTCAGTAGCGGTATCGAGGGTGGTCTTGGCGTCATCCTCACTGTCTTGCGCGACCTCCAGGTCCTGCTGCGCGATGGCCCCGTGCGCGAACAGATCCTTCGCTCGGTCCAATTGCTTGCGCGTGAGGAGCTCATCGGACACGGCCTTGCGGTAGGCGTCGAAGCCTCCCGAAATATCGTCGCTGCGAACACGCAGCAAGAGCTGTCCCTTCCTTACTGCGTCGCCGAGGCGAGCGCGGATGTCCACAACGCGGCCGGAGGCAAGCGAGATTACCGGAACAGTTCGCGAGATGTCCGGAAATACAGTGCCGGTAACGAACATTTGCGACGGGGCTTGGTATTCGGTCGCTGTTACGATCGGATACAACTCCGGATGCTCGACCGCGAAAAAGGAGGGGTCCACTCCGGAAATCACATTGGCTGGTGGCGGCGCCTCCGCGGCGGCATCCGCCTCTTTGCTCTTGCAGCCACTGATGGCGAGAGATGCAATCAGCGCCAGCGGCAGCATTGCAAGCTTCATAGCTTTGCTTTTCATCGAGTGCCCTCGTGTTCTAAGGCAAGGTTCATTTCGCTGGCCCATGAAACCAAATGCAGGTATAGGAAACTATCCCGTTCCGCAGGAAAAAACGGACAGGGTAGGATCGCTTCGTATACAACCATTGCGCCATGAATCGCGCAGCGGTTGCCGGCTGCGGATCAGCCAACAGATTCAGCAGGAGTGAGGAATTGATCAGGCGGCGGGAGGAGGCCGGTTCTGAATGGAACTTGTGGCAGGAACTTTCAATGCCGGCGCAAGGAGATTGCCCAGCACGGCAGAAGGAGATGAGTCAAAAGAAGGTCTTGCGGAGAATATCGGAATCAAGGCCGCGACCGGATGAAGGGGGGCGTGCACATGCGTGCCTAATTCATCCTCGCGCTGCTGGAAACAGCGAGTCTCGGCGGGATTCTGCGCCATGGCGATGTCGTCATACATCGTGATCACAACAAACATGGCGACGAGGACCAACGCCAGAGCGATGAACTGCACTCGGCGCCCTGGGCCCTCGCGCCGCGCATGGCGTACCCAGAGCCAGCACATCAGTGCGGCCAGCGCCACCCATTCGAGATTGAGGGCCAACTCCATCAGTGATTGCCTTTGCACTCCGCGTTCATTCTGGCGAACATGTGTCAGCGTCTTGCTTTGCCCGTCGAGGTCTATGGCTTCTCATGCGTCGTTCTTCAGCACCATTTCAAACTGCATGCCGTAAGCAGCACATAAACGAAACGTAGGATGTTCATAAGTTCGGTGTTCTCATCGGTGCCGCAACTTATGCGGCGGTGAGCAGTCGCCGCGCGGAGGTTACCGATGCGCCTGAGCAGCACCGGAATTGCATGGATCTCCGGCGCTGCTCCTGGACGAATCTGCAGGGCCACCACGCCTTGTGGCGAACCCGGAGGCAATTAGAACCGGACCTTGATCGCGATCGTGGTGTTCGTTTGGTTCGTGCGCAGGTCGGGCCACCAGATCGAATTGAGACCGGCGGGCGTACCTGCGTCCTCGCCTGCGCCGCATGCGAGCTCCGCGTTATACAAACCCACGGTGCCGTAGCCAAACCCTGATGCACCGCCGCCGGCGCAGGCGTATTGGGCGGGCGCCCCGGTGTTCCCTCCCGGCGGGGTGATGCCGCCATGGCCCGTCCAGTAAGGCGTGTCGGAGTAGCGGTAACCTTCCTCAATTGTGAAGGTGATGAATTGACTGGGCATGTAGTCGAAGGTGACCGTTCCGTCGTGCATCTGCGAGCGATCGCCGGCGTTCTCGGTGTAGTAGGGCGAGCCGGTGACAGCGGTGGCGCCGTTGATGGGCGGCAGCAGGGTAAGGTAGCGGCCGGGGTTGTTCATCTGGCCGCCGCCAAGGGTAATTGCATAGAGGTCGTGCTTAAACCAATAGCGGTTGTACATCATCCAGCCGATAAAGGCCTGCTTCGGCTTGCCGGTTGCCTTCTCCGAACCATGGCAGCGAACGCCGCCGTTGTAAGTATCGGTAGTGCCCATTTCCGGCGAGAGACCTTTCTTGTTTAACGCGCCATCGGACGTGGCGAACGAGACTGGACCGCCGCCGTATTCGCACCCCGCATCGCCGGTGACTGTGAACGCGATCTTGTCCAGAAATGCCTTGGGCTGGTCATAAACCTTGATCTGGGCGCTATAGTCAGCGTGGATGCGCGAGCGGCCGAGATTTGATGAGTCGTCTTCACCCAGGCCGTAGTTATTAAAGACAAGGTCAAGGTTCTGTGTGGGCCGCCAGAGAATCTGTCCGCCCAAACCCGGTTTGCTGCCAAATCGCGCATACGATTGCCAGCCATTGATAATCCATGGTTCAATCTTGAGCTTGCTTGTGGGAAAATACTGGATGCGCAGGCCGTTGAAGAACCACGGCGTGTTCGAGGAAACGAACGAAGGCTGATAGGTCCAATTGTCGAAGTTGTAATAGCTGAAGAGGCCGATGTAGGAAACGAAGATGCCGGCATCGACGTTCAGCCCATGAGCCACATCCCAGTGATAGCCGCCCCACGCCTCAGAGACGTATTTATAAGCGCCTGCCAGATCCCAGTTGCCGCGGTTGACGCTGCCGTCGTTGCGCGGCGTGGTTGTGGCGAACAATCCGTCCATGGTGAGGATGCGTCCGCGCACATTGTTGATGCGAATGTCGCCGCCAATGCTGATCTGTTCCAGTTGCCACTCATCCGAGCGGAAGCTCTCCGTTGCGCCGCCCATAGTGTCGTCGATGGGGTGGTTATAGTCCAAAATGTAGTTCGCGTCGGCGCGAAACTCGGGCGTAAAGTACTTGGTGCTCATGGGACTGTCAACGGCGTGGCCATTGCTATTCAACCAGGTCCAGTCTCCCGGGAACGGTTCGCCTTTGGTGGTCGTTTGGGCGCCGATCTCCGGCGCCGCCGGCTCGGCCGGCGCAGCAGCAGGCGCGGCGGCCTGCAACAATGGCGACATGCCAGCCGGTCTCGCGGTGTTTGGCCCTGCACCGCCGTTTCCGGCAACTAACTCTTTCTCGGCAGCCTTGATTGCCGCAGTGTCGGCGCTATCGGCCAGCGCTCGCGCCTTCTCTTCCTTCACCTCGTTTTCCAACTGGTCGATTCGGCTCTTCAGCGCATCAAGTTCCTGCGCAACGGTGGGCTGCAGTTCCGGCTTAGGTGCGGTCGAAGACGTGCTAGTGGCGTCTGTTCCCCCACCGGGCGTCGCAGGAGTGGGCGTCGCAGGCGTTGCCGCCGCAGGCGGATCAACACTTGCGGTCAAATTGGCGTCAGGCGTAGCTGACTGCGCCAAACATACACAAGTGATCCCAACGGCGAGGGCCGTCAGCGTCATGGCGTTCCCAAAGATTCCTCTCATCTTCACCTCTCGCATTCCGTAAGAAGTTAGGTCATGAATCATGTGATTAAGATCAAAGTGTCTCTTGCAGTTTTCCCCACTCAATTTGCCGAGCACAATGTACGAGGGTTGGCGATTTGATCGCTCTGATTGAAGCCCGCGCTAGCGTAGTGGGACTGCGTGGCCCTTCGAGGTCTGTGTATCTCTTGTGCCTTGTTCTTCAGGTTCATTCCACACCGCTCGTCGTAAGCAGAACATAAACGAGTCATAGTTTGTTCATAAGTGCAGCCGGCAGCCAAACTTATAAGCAAACCACAAGGAATGTGCAGACGCAGTACTCTCCCGATGCGCGGCGGGCATTGCAAAAGCAGTGCTCGACCCGCGCTTAATTCAGAATTGGACAGGCATCTGACTTGTTATGGACGGGAAGCTGCCGTGCAAAAGGAAGCACGGAAGTAACGCAGTTATCGCAAGCAGCAGCAACGGTGAACCTAGAATGGAGTACTTGAAATAAGGAAAGCATGAACACGCAAAATTTAATTGTGTGGAAATTATAGGACCGCGGCTTCAGCGATGGCGAATTGGTCGCTCGTGCCTCGGATAGCCCAGCATTCCATTTATCTGGCAAGGGAATTCGATTCTTGCTTCCCAGTCATCGTCGGTCCCACAGGTGCGGCAACCGATTTTGCTATGAACGCAGGCGGCGGACTCGACGTTCGGATCGCCGGGCACGTTGACATCCTTCCCATTGAAGCGGATTACTTCCTTACCAATGAATCTCTCGGGTTGGGGAAGGGTCGCCGACGATTCAACCGGAATCGCGAGCGAGTGAATTAATATCGGGCCAACGATGCGGAACGACGAGGAAATTGAAGCGGCCGAGAAGCTCACGGCTAAGGGAGAATTTACAATCGCCCTTGTTCTTACCCAAGACATGCTGGTCCGGGCCGAGTATGACGATGCAAGGAGGCCTCTTTAGCTGATGGGTGAGGTGCGCCGTTCTCAAGGGCGCTCCAAACGAAAACGTTATCGCTTATTCTTGCAGAGTTCGGCAATTGTAATCCTCATTAATCCCTCAACCGTTTGGCTGGAAGTGGGATTCTCGAAGTGCCTGATGCGGAATTGAAGGAAGGGCTCCGCAAGTATAGTTGTTGCATGGATAGGACCTTCGGCAAGTGATTCTGCGAGAAAGTCGTTGGGAATCTCGGCCTGGGCAGTCAGCTTCCGCGACGTTTTACTCACGATTGCCCTGAGCACTAATCCAAACCGGTTCGGAATGCGACAAGCGTGCTCTCTGAGGCGCAAGGTATATACTTTTCAAGGGGTCCGCACACATGGTCGTGCTGCCGCGCGTCCATCGGGGTTTTCTTCTCGATAAGCCTCAGGTAGTTTCTGAAAACTCAAAATGAGTGACTCCACGCGGTCTGATAAGAAGGCTTTCCCTAAGAAGCCCGGCCCTCCGGGTGTCGGAACTCCGTTCGCCGGTGAGAGTTCCTCCGGCGACATTTCGATTCCTCCAGAAACGACA
>Ga0181520_10011884_pt1 | contig 11326 bp, 7 predicted proteins | sample PEATcosm2014_Bin_29_FD_132451 | JGI IMG/M metagenome (GOLD analysis project Ga0181520, IMG submission 132451) | Peatland microbial communities from MTU Mesocosm Facility, Houghton, MI, USA - PEATcosm2014_Bin02_30_metaG | ecosystem: Environmental > Terrestrial > Soil > Wetlands > Peat | place...
CGTGTCCCCCTGGATCACCAGGGCTTGGAACGCCAGGAGGCTGCCGGCCGCGTAAGTCAGGCCGATCAGAAAGAAACACAGCGGACCGTAATGCGCGACAATTTCCTCCGCGCTGCGGCCCTCGCGGGTCGGGCGGTTATTGATTTCCACCATGCCGTGGCGCACAATGAGCAGGTCATGCCACGACTGCACGAAACCGTGCAGGGCGCCGGCGCAAATCAGAATGCGGACGGCCGTGGCGGCGGAAAGCGGTTCCCGCTGGGTTCCAAGCCAGGCGATGAACAGCAGCGGGGCCATGTTGGCGCAATACATGAACCCGTGATGCACATAAAAACGGCCCACCACCCAGGGCCCCCTGAACCGCCATTTCCGCAGCACATTGGTGGCGATTCCGGGCGCAACATATCCATAAATCAACGGAAGGAGGATGACGTAGGCGGCAAAGAGCTGGCTGCCGGACCAGAACGCCCAGATATAATACATCGCCACCGACAAGGGTATCGGCAGCACATAAACCCAAATAAAAGTGAGGATCCGGCTCATGATGCTTTTGTTCCCGGAGGGAACAGGCGACGTTTGAGATAGCGCAATCCGACCCCGGCTTTGAGCCGCAACGGCAAACGATGAAACATTTGCGGACCGGCTCCTTTCACATACGGCGGTGCCTGGGAATAATCGACATTTACTCCCACCAAGCAGGGCTGGCCGGCCCCCATGGCTGCGGCCAAGGAACCTTCCATGCCAACCTCATTGGCGATGCGAATGAAGGGAAGGCCAAAACTTTTGGCCAGCGGAGCATAGTCCGGCTGGGGAAGGTCAGTAAAAGGCGTTCGGACGTGCAGCCGCTTTTGCGCCTCCTGGATCAAACCCCAGGCGCCATCCCGGAAAACGATGATGATGACGCCGGCCTGCCAGCGCACGGCATTAAGGCATTCAAAGCCGGTCATCAAGAAACCGCCGTCACCGACCAGGCTGACGACCTGGCGCTGCGGAAAGGCGAGCCTGGCGGCAATGGCGGCGGGTATGGAAAACCCCATGGCCTGGTAATCCGCCGGAGCGAGAAAGGAACGCGGCGAGTATATCGGAAAATCATTCAGCGCCCATAACTGATGGGATCCTGAATCCGTGGTGAGAATGGCGTCGCGTTTCAACTGCTGGCGCAGCATCCGTAGAAACTTTGACGGGCTGACCGACGAGGATGACGGCGGGGAATCCGCGGCCCGGGTTTCCGTGCGCTGGCGCGACGTCTGAATATACTCCTGAACCTTCCGGTTGGCGGGGCGACGGTTTTGCGTGAGGCGGGTCAACAACCCACCCAGCGCAATTCTGGCATCGGCGGCGATATCCAGAGAGGCAGGATAATTGGCCCCAATCGAAGCCGGGTTAATGTCAATGTGGATATGCTTTGCCGGTGGTCTGACGCCATAACTGCCCGTGGCCGTCTCTCCATACTTGCACCCGACCGCCAGCAGGGTGTCAATGTTCCGGAAGAGACGCCACGCTGCGGCGGTGCCGCTGCGCCCAAAGCCATAGCCGACGCTCAACGGATGGTCTTCAGGCAGGACGCCACGTCCAGAAATAGTTGTGGCCACCGGCGCTTGCAGGAGTTCCGCGAGGACGCGCATTTCGTCGGTCGCCCCCATGGCCCCGGCCCCGGCATAAATACCAACAAACTGCGAGCCGCGCAGACATTCCGCCGCCGCATCCAGCTTGCGTTCCACATCCGGAAAACTGGCGGCTTCCCCGCTGGCAGCCAGCGCAAAATGCCCGCGCTCCATCAGGAGTTCCGCCGACATTTCCACCACGACCGGGCCGGGCTCACCCTGCCGGGCCAGGTTCGCAGCCCGCCCGATGGCGGCGACAACCTCTCCCGGTGTGCCGGGTTTGAAAAAACCTTTTACGAGCGGAGCCGTCAAAACGTCCTGAGGCACCGCGTGCAACTGAAAGGCTCTCCCGTCAGCGGCGAGGCCGCCGCCCACCAGGATCAACACGGGTGATGAATCCAGTTTGGCTTCCGCCGTGGCGGTGAGGGCGTTGGTCAAGCCGGGCCCGGCGGTCACGACGGCGACCCCAATTTCCCCCGTCACCCGGGCATGGGCGTCGGCCATGAATACCACCGCATTTTCATTGGTTGGCGTGAAGGTGGGAAACGAGGCGTCCGCCAGCGCATCAAACAATTCAATGTTTTGGATGCCGGGCAATCCGAACACCCGTTTTACCCCAAGTCGTGCCAAAACGCTCACCACGGCGGCAGCCACTGTTGAATTCACCGATTGGACATTCATAACCGGCCCTCCGTTGCAAGTGATTTTGGGCGGGTTATCCACCAGCAAATCAGGCCCAAAAGGCCGCCGGGCAGCAAATCAAAAATCACATGCTGTTTGACCAAGAGCGTCGATATCAGCACGCATCCCGTCCACAGCCACACTGATCCAATCAGCCAGCGGCGATGGGGCCAGCTCCGAAAGACATCACCCGCAGAGCCGGCGATGAACATGCCAAAACCTGCATGCAATGAGGGGCAGGCATTTCCGGACAGATCATGGCTCACGATCAAATCGTAAAGAGGGTGTTGGCCAATGTTTGATGGCGGCCGCGATATGCAGGTTGGCCAGAAAAAATACACCGCGAAACTGACTCCAATCAACAAGGCCAGGCCCAGACAACAGGCCATCAATTGCCGTCGGGACGACATCAGCCACAAGACAAGAGGCATGGTGAAAAACTGGGAAAGATAAAAAAACATCGCATCAGGTTCGAACGGAACCCAGCGGTCAATCATTGAGTCCGGCATCTCCGTGACGGGGAAGAAGTGCGTGCGCCCAACCCAGAAGTAACCCGCCCAGAACGCCAGGCTGATGAGTCCACCAAGCACGACTTTGATTTTCCATTCGGCCATCAGACACCGCCCAATATCAGATCCACTCATGGCCGGACCTCCGCTTCCACCGGCAGTTTGTGCTGGTCATGAGTATTCCAAAACAACAGCTCGCCATTGGAGAATTGCGGCAACGCGTCCAGGAGGGCCGCAAACGCCTTGCCGCTAAAAACCGGCTCAAGTTGCAGTCCGTGTTGCCGAGCCGCACGCACTGCCTCCGTCACTTTCGACGGCACATCCCGGTAGCCCGCGCCGAGGTTCTGGCCATCAATTACCTCAAGCCGTTCCAAACATCGGTGAACGAAACCTTGGTCTGCTCCCAAAACCGCGAGAGTTTTTCTGATGAGCCGTTCCAGACGCCTTTGGTTGGCAATGATGCCATCCACCGTCTGCACCGCCACCACGCGAGTTTTGAGACCAGCCACCCACAGGCCAATTAACAGCCCCGCCACTGATCCGCCGGTTGCGAATGGCAGATAAATGGTTCGCGGGACCGGCAGCAATCCCTCCCGAATTTGTTCATCCAATTCCAGCGCCGCCTGAATATACCCGACGGTGGCAAGGGGCGTGGAGGCGCCCAAGGGCACCACATAACCTTGCCGGCACCAACCGATCCAGTGGGCCTTCAGAACCGCTCCCGGCATGGTCCGTTGCAGATGCACCCGCACGGCGATCCGACGCAAGGAGGTCAGTTCGGAAGCATTTCGCGATTGATTCCGATGCGGAAACACCACCGCGTGAACCTCCATTCCCGTTTGGCGTCCCCAGATGCCGCAGGCCTGCACCGTGTGCGACCCCACATCGCCATGAACGACCAGCACTTTTTTGTGGAGCCGTTTAACATCGGCCAGCAAATATTCGAGTTTGCGGACTTTATTGCCGCCGTAAACCTCGGAGCAACGCCCATCGTCCTTAATCCAAAAACGACGCCCATCCGGAAAGTTGGCCGGCCAAACCGGAGACGGAAAATTGCCAATGGGCCAGCGGGGGCACCGCTTCAAATTGCTGCGGATGATCTCCACAGCCCCGCTGCCAGAGCCGGTCTCACCCAATTTCAGTTGCTCTGAATCCACGAAATTGCTCCCCGCAAGAGGTTCATTTCTGTCCATAAAATGGCCAGGTTTGCCGGGTTGGCCGCCCAAGATGTTCCTGCTCGAACTCACCTTTATTGCCAGCTTGCAACATGCGGTGCAAAGGTTCGTACTCCGGTTTCATGAGGGGCGACTCCAGGAGCCGTTCGAGCAAACGCCGGTTGCCGGCATCCAGCAAAGGAGCAGAAGCAGCGGGCCGCCAATGCATGAAAAGCGACTGAAATGGGCGGCCGCTGCGCGCCCGAAGGTCACGCAGAATGTCAAAACCTTCAGGATCGCTGTCGCCAAAGTGCCAGAACTCCGTGGCCGCCGGCAGCTTTTGCAACAGCGCCAGGGTCGCCGATCCTGGATAACTGGTGCAGACCAGCAGTTCACCCGAGTTCAACTTGGCCAATTCGTGAAAACTGGTTTCATTTTCAACCGTGAGACAGCGCCCGGCGGTGCTTTTAATTTGGATCGCCTGATGGATGTCAGTTTCCGACAGGCGGCAAGGCCCCTGCAGCAGGCCGAGGTTGAGCCATTCCCCGCCAAGCAAAAGGCTGACGGGACCGCTCATGAGCGCAAAGCGCGGGACTTGCAAAATCCCAACATCCTCCAATGATCGCATTTGGCCGCCGGTGACCTGTTCGAGAACCAAGCCAATTTTTCCACGGCGACAACCAGTTGAATCTTCGCGGGCCAGTTCCCCCAACCGTTTGGAGCTTCCCGTCAGCACACAACTGGCGAATCGAAGCAGCGATTCCCCGCCCCCGGCCTGCCAGACAAGGAGCTTGGGGACCAGCGCGAGCAATTCGGCATTCGCCTCCAGCTCGTCACGGGAGAACGGAGCCACGGCTGCACCCAGCAGGGCCGCTTGCTGCAGGACGACGCAATAATTTCTCCATCCCGCGCGCCAGCGTTCCGGAACATCCGCCTGTGCGGCGGCAGCGAATTGCTGCGCCAACCGCTGACGGCGCTCCGTGGGGGAAGCCTCCCCCAGGCGCGCAAACAACGCGGCCTCGTTAGCGATGGCAAAACGGACTTGGTGGATGATGTCACGGTCCCGACGTGGCCCTTCCAGTGTCAACAACCGGCCATCCTCCTGGCGGAGCTGGCGAATCGCCAGCTCCCGCTCATCGCCATCTTCACCCTCGCACGCCGCCAAAAGAATTTTCAAATCAACCAGGAAGTCACGCTGACCGGCTCCGGTGCGGCCCGCCTTGGATTCCGAATAAAGGCGGGCCAAGGCGCGTAATACGGGTGATGTCGAATTCATTCTGAAATGGTTCCCTTTGGGAATTTCATGCGTGTTCGGCCATCCAATCGCGCCCTTCCTCCGAATCCCGGAGAATGCACACCGGAACATTTCGGATGTGCGGGCGATTGCCGCGCCGATCCTCCTGGCGGGAAACCACAATCAGTTGCTGGCACAGGCTGAAGGCCGCCGGGACATTGCCCGTGCTCATCGAAAATGCGCCTTGCAAATCCAAGTCGCGGATGGCCTCGATGCAATCCTTGATGCGCCCGGTGTCCATTTTTGAAAACGCCTCATCAATGGGCACCAGCGCCAGCGACGGATCCTTCCAGCGGCTTTCGTGACGCTTGTAGGCGCGCAGGTAACTGGCCAGTATGGCCACAAAATATGGCGACTGGTTTTCCCCACCGCTCATCTTGCCGCTCTGCTTGTCCACGCTCACCGGTTTCGTTTGCCCGTCACGTTCATCCCATACCAGCAGGTCGTAATCAAAATATTGGCGGTAATCCAGCAGATGCGCCGCCTTCGCGCTGTTCTGTTCGTCCGTGAGGATGTTCAGAAATTGGTTCAAGGAGTCTTGCAGCCGGCCTTGCACCGCTTGGTAAAACAGGCCGTCGTCCTGAAACTGCGCATTCAGATCAATAAGCTGGCGGTACAGGCCAAAGTCCGGATTGGGCCGTTGCTCAATCTGATACCGGTCATTGCCAATGGGTTGCTTTAAATGATTGTTCAGCAATGAGATCGTCTCCTTCACGCGGCGCAACGCCTGGTCCATTCGCTGCAGCACGTTGCTGCGAAACAACTGCTCCCACCGTTTGCGTTCAGCCTCCGCCTTCGCCTTGTACTCCGGAATATTGGCTTCCGCGATCTGATCGAGCAGCTTGGCCCACGATTCATTGGCGGGATTTTCAGGGTTGAGCTCATCAAACTTGTGATGCACCAACGCCAATTCCCGGCGCGCCGCCTTCAACTGTTCCCAATGCTGTCCCAACGCTGCTTCGGCCTTCAACTCCAATCGCCCAAATTCACGCGCGGCCGCGTCCAATGCCGGCAGGGCCGTCATGACTTCGGCCCGCCATTCGTTGAGACGGGCGGCATGGAGAGAAATATCACCGCTCTCCTGTTTGACCCGGTCGAACGCCCGGGCGGCGGCCGACTCTTTTTCCTTCATGCCCGCCAGGGCCTTTGCCAACCGATCAATTTCGCCGCGCATCTGGCTCTGAAGCAACCCGCGCTGCTCCTTCTCCCAGCCCGCCAGTTCCAGGCCGAGCACGGACAGTTGCTTTTCCTTTTCCTCAAAACTGCCCCGATCAATGGCTTTCAACCGGGTCAGCACCTGCTCCAGACGGTTGTTCACTTCGGCCAGCCGCTGCGTTTCCCGCAAGTCCGCCGCCAACGAGAAATGTTGGGGGATAAATTCAACGGCCCGCTCAATCATCGCCTGAATGGCGTTGACCACGGGAGCGAGCTGGCGCTCCGCGACCTCAGCTTCCGCCAGCAGCCCGCGCTTGAGCGCCAGTTGTTTCTCCAGTCCGCGCAGGCCGACAAAGGGAAACCCATCGTAATGACGCCGGCGCTCCACGAAGGCGCCGCGCGACATGAACCCGTCTTTTTGAATCGCGAAGTCATGCTGCGCCAGCTCTTCGCTGCGCTGAACACACATCAATTCACCAAACAGATTGCTGATTACCGCCCGCACCACCGGATCCTCGGCCTGCATTTTCCCGGCGAGCGAACCGGGCTTCACCGGCCGGACCAGACGCATGGCCTTGGTCGGATGAATCAACGATTCCTGCGGCGACTCCGCCTTCAGTCCTTGGTAAATCTTCAGGGCCGCCGGGTAATTCGCCTCGCTCACCACAATGGCGAATTTGCGGCTGAACGCGACCTCGATGGCCGCCCGCCAGTCTTCGTCCGTCACCTCGCATAATTTGCAAAGCGGTTGCGCGGGTGGCGTGCGGCCCTGGGCTGGCAGATTCTGGTTGAGCGCGTTTAACACGAGGGTTGGAAATGGCATCTGACCGTTTGCCAGCAGGGTGACTTCATCGTTCAACCGCCCCTTCTGATCGCGAATATCCCCGAGCTTCCGTTCGGTCGGCCCGATCGCCCGCTTTAACGCGGCCTTCAACGGGTCAACTTCCGCAGCGACTCCGGCCAGCGCGGCCTCGGTCTGGTCTTTCGCGCAACTTTCGAGCCTTTTTATCGCCGCTTCCATGGCGGCGGTCTCCACCGGTCCGGGCATGGGCGCTTTGCTGACTTCCTGCAGCCACTGGCGGGCCTTCTGAACCCGGTTTCTTAAGGCCGAATCCACGGTGCTGCCAATCTCCCGCAGGCGGCGGCTCTCGCCCACGCAATGTTTCTCCTGCTCTTTGAGTTCAAGATAAAGGGCCCCCCCGGGCATTTCCTTCATAGCCGCCTCTTCGCTCCTGATCTGACTTTTGCGCCCCTCAATCAGCTTGTCCAGTTCTCCAATCCGCGCCTCCTCCTTCGCGAACGCAGCCTGTTGCGCGGCCAGCCTTTCCGTCTGTTCCTGAACAATTGCCACCCCGTTTTCATGGTCCAGTTGCGCCGCCAGCCAGCGTGCCACACTTTTGTCGCGCGTGGCATTGGCATATTGGCCGTGCAAATCACGAATGGCCTCCAGCCGCATCTGCTGGTCAAACAAAGTCCGCAGGTCATTCTCATAGGCCTTGAAGTTGCGGTAGCTGGCAACCACGTCCGCCACATTCAATTTATCATCCGGGAGGATAAACCGCCGGCAGAACTCGTCGAAACTCTTCAGGTTGGTGAACGACATCGCCTGCGGAAGCAGCATGTTCAGAACCGCCCGGTTGAAATTCAGGTGCTGGTCGTTGGCCATGTCCCGCAGGTATTGATCCTGGGTCTCGAACAGCCGGCCGTCCCGAACCTTTTCCACCAGGTGTTTGAATTCCACCGCCTCCAATGGACGCCTCTCCGAACCCAGGAAATCTGCCTTGGCCAACGAACCATATACGACGAACGGTTTGATGTGGCCCTGGTTTTCCGCCGGGTTGCGGAACTCAATGCGCAGGCCCCACGTTTCAATCCGCTCCTCCTCGGCCGCCTTGCGCGGCCAGGTGAATTCCAGGGCGATGTAGGTGATGGCCGCCGGCCGGAGGTATTGGGCCACGCCATTCTCTTCCCGCTTGGTGTCCAGCAGACAATAGCTTTTCACCGTGCGGTCTGATTGGGAGCCCGTGGCGGACCGGTTGAAATGATGGTGGGCCGCCTCCGTGCCAACCAGCACCGTCATCAGGAGATCCATCAGGACGGATTTGCCCGAGCCGGTGACCCCGGCGAGCAGCAGGTTGCCTTCAACGGGCAAAGAATCGTTGTAGCCATACCAGTTGATGGCGTGAATCCGGGTCAATTTTATCGCGCGGCTCATGATTCAACTCCTTCGGCCTCGTCTTCAATCGTGCCTGTTTCCGGGGGCACGCCCTGTGGATCTCGGTGCAAATCTGCGGTGCGCGTCCACTCGGCGATCTCGTTAAACTGAATCACGCGCGGCAAGGTCTTCAGCACCTCGATCTGCGACGTCTCGAACGGCTGGGCCAGTTCAAACCGGATCAAATTGAATCGTTCGGCCTGACGCAAAATTTCCCGCATCCGCCCCACGCTCGGCTGGCTTTTCAGATCGGGGAGGAGCTTTTCTTTGAGCAACTGATTGAGCTGCTCAACGGACAGGGTCACTTGCGCCGCTCCTTGATCCCGTATTTGGGTGTCAAATTCATACCAAAGGGCGAGCAGCACGATGGTCGCATCCTGCCGCAGGTTGATCGTCAGGGAGGGATGCTCGGGGATCGCCTGAATGAGCCGGCTTTCATGCTCCATCCGCACCGTCAGACCGGCCAGCGCCGCCGTCTCACGCACCCAATCAAAGTTCTGCCGGCACCAGGCGTACAGGTCGCCGTCACCCGATTCGAGACCGAGTATGGATCCATGGGCCAGGAGGGATCTCAAAGCCTCCCCGAGCCGGGCGCGATCAGGATCGGCCAAACGCAACAGTGCGGGCGGGGCCGAAGTGTTAATATCCATGTTCATTTCTTGATCAAAAAAAAGCGGTCAATGTTGTAGGTCAGTTTATGATCTTTTTCCGGCGGCCCCCCCTCCTCTTGGGCGGCGGGCACTTCAATCCGGTACCGTGTTTCGGTGGATTCGGCATGCAGCAGTATGGCGAGCAAATCGTCCATGTCATCCTCATTTCGGATGGGCAGGTCCCGGCTGGCAAAGCGGGTTCCTTTTCCGCCGGGCAATTGCGCCACAAACCGGTTCGCCCGGGCCACCGTCAAGGAGTTGCGCATGGCCCCGCCCAACTGGGCCTTGGTCAAATCGCGCATCATTTCAGTGATTTCATCATCCACCGGGGCATTTTCCTCCAGCGTTCGCCGGCGCGGCGGCTCATACAGCGAATCCCTGCCGGCCAGCAGTCTGGCGTTGGGCAGCAGCAGCGGCGGCAGCTCCCGCATTTCCGACAGGTCGGCCAGGCGGCTCCCCGCGAAAGACCGGTTGATATTCTCAAACAGTTCTTTGACTTGTCCACGGCGTTCCCCGACCACCTCTTGCAGGTAACGAGAGCGCGCCAGCGACCGGCACGTGAATTCAGCGGTCCGGTGATCAATTTCATCGGCCAGTGGTTGGACAAAATCAAGCTTGTCCTCCAGGTCTTGCAGATGATTGCGCACCCGGGCCATGGCGGGCGCCGCCTCGGAATCCTCGCGCCGCATCACCTCGGCCTGCATTTTGTGAACCAACTCCGAATCAGCGAGGATCTGCCGGATGCGTTCCCGGGCGGCGTCCAGCCGGGCCGGAAGTTGCGCCCGCACCAACCCGGCATAGCATTCGTGGCCGACTTGCTCCGCATATTGGTCAAAGATCACCGCATAGCTCTCGCCCAGCGTGCGGGTCTCCAACTGCCGGCGGATGAACCGCTCAATGCTCTTGCCCATGCCCCGAAGTTCCCGCAATCCGTCCGTCGCGTCTTTCAGACAGTTCTCCAGGTGGATGAAAGGTTCTTTGGCGAAGGCATCCACATTCGCCAAGGTGGCGCAAACGCCCACGAATGGGTCGGTAAACACGGCGGCATCCGGCCGGGCGATGCGTCGCAGGGCATCCAATAAAGTGGCCCCGTGGGCGTCAAAACGGATGCGACGCTGCCAGTCGGGAAGCTGAACCTCCTCCACCCATCCCACATCTTTGCGGGCAAGATAATCAAGCACCCGGCGGGCGCGCTCCCTTGGCGGCAGGGCGGCAAAGTCATCCGGAACTTCCTGAAGATCGGCCGCCTCCGGAGCAAACTCGGGGTGTTGTGACATAACCTCGCTGATGATGCCCAAGGCCTCTTCGCGGCTCATCCCCTCGTGCCGGCGCGCTGATTCGCTCTCCAACGCATCCAGCAAGTCAATATAGGTTGGGGCCATCCTGCCCCCCAAAACCCGGAACAGCCCCGGACGTATTTCCCGAAACAGCTCTGTCGCTAATGAACCCATGTCGCCTCAATTTTATGGATGACAATCGCAAATGAACATTCAAAAATGGCCAATCTTTCCCACAAAGAGCCGCGAGATTTGGGGTTGCTGACGCCAGGCGAATTTTACGACGGTGGTGGTTGACCTGCCCATTCCCAATGAACACCGGAATGAACACCAACACGATTGTAAATGGATTGTTAACATTAGCTGAAAATGATGTTGAATAGTGAAACCAAATCACGTAATTTGTTGCGTATTAGAGCGTTAGGCGTGCGATTCCGACCCTCGCCTCCAATTCTCAAGTGTCTTCATGCAGCCCGGCGTCACGCGGCCGGCCGCCGTCCGGGGACGGCCATCGGCGCAAAAATAAAACGATTATATAAAAATGTCACCCCCCCGCCGGTGGCGCGCGTCCTCAGGCGAATTCCAATTGGCCAGAACGGTTGCCTCGGCGACGGACAGTTCCACGAATCGCGCCCGCCCGGACCGGACGCAGCCGCGGGCAAAATTGGTGACGGCGTTCGCCTGTCTGCGCAACAAGTTCTCGGCCAAAAAGCGCGACGATTTTGGATAGAATGCGGCCAAGGGTTCAATCTTGCCGGCCCACCGCGGAATGGCGCCGTGATTTTCA
>Ga0181520_10011886_pt1 | contig 11324 bp, 6 predicted proteins | sample PEATcosm2014_Bin_29_FD_132451 | JGI IMG/M metagenome (GOLD analysis project Ga0181520, IMG submission 132451) | Peatland microbial communities from MTU Mesocosm Facility, Houghton, MI, USA - PEATcosm2014_Bin02_30_metaG | ecosystem: Environmental > Terrestrial > Soil > Wetlands > Peat | place...
CGTCGTCGTCGTCGTCCGACGAGAATGCGCGATCGCCGAGCGGCGTCCCGAGGCCGGTGGGTCCGTCGTAGCCGGTGACGGCATTGCAAAGATATCTCGGCCGGCAACTTCCATTGCTGCCGCTGACGATGTCGTGGAGGGTCGTCCCATAAACGCCGAATGAATACGGCAGGGTGTTGGCCATCACGCCGGAGCCGAAGTGCCCCAGCGCGTAGGCGCCGGCAATGATCGGACACGCCAGCGACGTGCCGCCGTACACGAACCAGCCCGTTTGGCCGTTGGTGTCCGGCGTGCTGTAATAAACGGAGATGCCGGTGTTCGGGTCGGCGTCGGCCGAGACGTCCGCGACCATCCGGTTGGAACAGCCGGACAGGCCGAGCGCGGTCTGAAACGACGGCTGCGGCTCGTATTGGCTGCAACCGCTGCCGCCGCCGCTCCAGGCCGTTTCGGAAACCCATTGGTTGCTGCCGCCGACCGTCAGGGTGGTCCCGCCGACGGCCGTGACGTAGGGCGACGCGGCCGGATACTGGACGCCGTAGCCGTTGTCGCCAGTGGCGAAGGCGAAGGCAATCCCCGGGTAATCGAAATGACTGTCGGCGGTTTGCTGGCCGGAAGACTCGCCGCTGCCCCAAGAATTGCTGATCACGTTTGCGCCCAGCGACCGCGCCTCGTCGACGGCGGCCAACAGATCGTCATTCGACTCGGAATTTGCTTCGACGAGCAAAATGACGCAATTTTGACAAATCGAGTGCGCGGTTTGCACGTCCAACGAAATTTCCGTCAACCAACCCGGATCGGCGGTCGGATAATTCTCGCCGCCGGTTTGATCGGACTTGCGGAAACAAGCCGCGGTCGGCGGCCACGGCGAGGCCGGGCACGCGGGCAGTTCCGGAATGCCAAAGGCGTCGCTGAAGGTGTTGAGGTCGGCGGCGACCGTCGGATCGTCATACGCGTCGACGATGCCGATAATCGGCTCGCCGGCGGCGGTTCCGGAGAGGCCGTACGCGCCGAGGAGTTGCGCGGGGCCGTAACCGCTGGGCCCCGAGGTCGTGAGCGGCACGCCCGTTTCGTCGACGATCACGCGCGCGTAGCAGCGAAACCCGCCGACGGGCGCCGGGCTGCACGCGGGAGCGTTCCAGCGATCAAACTCGGGCGAATAGACGAGCCCGTTTTCCGCGTAGGGGGAGGCGGCCGGCGTCGCCGGCGGCGCGTCGTTGGCGGTGGTCGGCGCCGGCGGGTTCCTGAGCGCGGATGGCTCGGCGCAGCCCACCGCGAAAAACAAGAAAGCCGCCGTCAGCGCGAGAGAGCGCGCCGTCGTGACGACCCACGTCAACGTATTTCGGTTTTTCGGGTTCAAGAGCTGGTCCTTCTTCGTTGTGACGGCGCGGAGACGCGTCCGCTGCCGCCGACGTCACGGCGGTCGAATTCGTTTTCTTAAGAAAAAGATATGCGGGCTCGCCTCGCAACACTACTCTGCAAATATGGGGCTGCGCCGGGCCGGCGGCAACCCGCGCATCACTCCGCGGCGGGCAGTTCCTGCCGAATAATATTGATGGCCCGCAGCGGCCGGCAGTCTTTCGGACAGACTTTGACGCAATTCGCATGCGAATCGCAAGCGACCACCCCGCTGCCGGACTCGCGGGCGATGGCGACGCGCTCGGCGCGGTCGACGTCGCGCGGATCGTAATAGAACTTGTACAGCGCCACCGACGCGGCCGGCCCGATAAAGCGCGGATCCTGCGCGCGTTTCGGACAATCCGAAAAGCAGGCGGCGCACTTGATGCAGAGGATCGCGCGCGACAGTTGGTCCTGGTGTTTCTTGTCGAGTTTGTCGTGCCAGGTGAATTGATAATCGTGCGTTTCCGCCGGCCGCAGCACGTACGGCCGCACTTTTTCGAACGCCTCCCAAAACGGCGCGAATTCGACGACGAGATCCTTGACCGCCGGCAGGTTGCCGAGCGGATCGACGACGATCTCGCCTTTTTCCGCGAGCGGCGCCGCCTGCGTTTTGCAAGCGAGGGCGGCCACGCCGTTGATGTGCACCGCGCACGAGCCGCAAATGGCGCCGCGGCAACTGTAGCGGTAGGCGAACGTCGGGTCGTGGTCCGCCTGGATGCGGTGGAACGCGTCGAGCAGGGTGATGCCCGGCGCGACCTCGATTTCGAACTTCTGCCGCCGGCCGGCCTTCTCGTCGGGGCGCTTCCGGTAAATATCGAAAACGGCTTTCATCGTCGCCTCCTGGTCAATATTTGATTTCGTCGAGCGGCGGCACGTCGACGATGGTGACGGGCAAATAATCGAGGTGCAGCGCGCCGCCGGCGTCCTGCCGCACCAAACTGTGTTTGAGGAATTTCGCGTTGTCCATTTTCGGATAGTCGTAGCGGAAATGGCTGCCCCGCGATTCCCGGCGCGGCAGCGACGCGTGCGCGCAGGCCCGGCCGACGTCGACCATGCAACCCAGTTCGAGCGCGCGGACCAGCTCGATATTGAACACGAGATTCTTCTCGCGCACGCGCACATTCTTGGCGCGCTCGGCCAGGGCGTCGATTTCGACGAGCTCCTTGACCATGCCTTTTTCTTCGCGCTTCAAGCCGAAGCCGGCGGTCATGATCCGCACCATCTCGCGCCGCAGCGCCGGGACGCTTTCGCCGTCGCCGTCCGCGAACAAGGCGCGGAACTTATCCATCTCGCGCTCGATCGCCGCCGCGGGCGCGGGCGGCGCGCCGTCGAGCGACGCGGGGATCGTCTGCGCCGCGCGCAAGCCGTAGACGATCGTTTCCAGCAGCGAGTTGCCGCCCAGGCGATTCGCGCCGTGCACGGAAATGCACGCCGCTTCGCCCGCGGCGAACAAGCCGCGAATCGGCGTCGCGCAATCGACGTCGGCGTGAATGCCGCCCATCGTGTAATGGACGGTCGGGCGCACCGGAATCGGCGCCTCGATCGGATCGACGCCGGCGAAGTACATGGCGATCTCGCGGATCTGCGGCAGGCGCTCCTTGATTTTTTCGGCGCCGAGGTGGCGCAAGTCGAGACGCACGCAGCCGTCGTCAAAGCCGCGCCCCTCGGTGATTTCGGTGTGGATCGAACGGGCGACGAGGTCGCGCGGCGCAAGTTCCATGAATTTCGGCGCGTAGCGCTCCATGAAACGCTCGTTGTCTTTGTTAATCAGGTAGCCGCCTTCGCCGCGCGCGCCCTCGGTGATGAGGATGCCGTTTTGCAGGCCCGTCGGGTGCGTCTGGAAAAATTCGATGTCCTTCAGCGGCGCGCCGGCGCGCAGGGCCAGCGCCATGCCGTCGCCGGTGTTGATCAACGCGTTCGACGACTGGCCGAAAATGCGGCCCGCGCCGCCGGTGGCGATCAGGCCGGCGCGCGCGCCGAACCAGCCGAGGCGGCCGGATTTCAAATCGAAGGCGAGGAAGCCGCGGAAGGCCCCGTCGTCGGCGACGAGCGCGAAGGCGAACCACTCGTCGAACACGGCGACGCCCTTCTTGACCGTCTGCTCGTACATCGTGGTCAGCAGCGCGTGGCCCGTCAGGTCCTGCACGTAGCAGGTCCGGTTGCGCCGCTGGCCGCCGAACGGGCGCTGCGCGAAATTGCCGTCGGCCAGGCGGTCGAACGCGGTCCCCCAGCGGTCGAGTTCGAAAATCGCCTGCGGCGCCTGCTCGGTCAGGATGCGCACGGCGTCCTGATCGCCGAGAAACCAGCCGCCTTTGAGCGTGTCGTAGTAGTGGTCTTGCCATTTGTCGTCGGCGGCGACCGCGGCGTTGATGCCGCCCTGCGCCGCGCCCGAGTGCGAGCGCACCGGGTGGACCTTGCTCAGCAACGCGACTTTCAGGTTGGGGTGGTCCTCCGCCATTTTGACGGCCGCCGACATGCCGGCGAGACCCGCGCCCATGATGACAACATCGAAATCGAAGCGATCGGAGATGTTCACGAGAAACTCCTTTTCGAGGAGGGAGCAGTCAGAGGAAGGAAGCCAGGAGCCGGAAGCCAGGAGCCGGAAGTCAGGAAATGAAGGCCGCGCCAATGGGACGTATCGGTCCTATGGGACGTATAAGTCCTAGAAAATTCGGTTCTTGGCGAAAGGCTCATTACATGAATCTTTCGAAAAGCGGCCGCACGCGTTCCGGCTTGTACCCAAGCGTGCGCTCGGCGATCGGCGCGCCGCGCAATGCACCAAGGTGATCTTCGAAGACGGGGCGTTCGACCTGGTAATAAACGCCGGTCGGAATCGTTTCCTCGTCGGCCGCGAGCGCCAACTTGATCGCCGCTTCGCGGTTCGCCGGGTCGTGCTCGGGGCCGAGCGGCCGCACGCGCTTTTTGTACCAGGCGAACGTGTTCACTTTGTTGAACGACACGCACGGGCTCATGATGTCGAGAAACGATGTGCCGCGATGCTGCATAGCGCGCTTCACGAGATCGACGACCTCGGCTTTGCTGCCGGTGAACGTGCGCGCCACGAAGGTCGCGCCGCAGACCAGCGCCAGCAGCGCCGGGTTGAGCGGCTGCGCGCCGACGCCCTCCGGGTTCGCGCGGCTCGCGAAATCGGGGGGCGAGGTCGGCGACGCCTGGCCCTTGGTCAGGCCGTAGACCCGATTGTCGCTCGCGAGAATGGCGATATTCAGATTCCGGCGCACGGCGTGAATGAAATGGTTGCCGCCCTCGGCGTAAAAGCAGCCGTCGCCGGACACCGCGAGCACCGGCGCCGTGTGGTTCGCCATCTTCAGGCCCAGCGCGACGGGCAGGGCGCGGCCGTGCAAGCCGTTGAACAAATTGGCGCGCACCGAGAAGCCGAGCTTCGACGCCTGGCCAATGCCGGCGGCGAAAATCACGCGCTGCGGTTCGACGTTCAATTCGCAGAGCGCCTGCTTGACGCAATCGAGCAGGTCGAAATTGCCGCAGCCCGGGCACCATTGCGGATCGTGGCCGGTGAAATCCTGGATGCAGGTCATGAGGCGCCTCCGAGGGTTTCGGCCATGCGGCGTTCGGCTTCGGCGACCGTGAACACGCGGCCGTCGGAATTGCCCAAATGGCCGTGCGTCGCCAACCCGGTTTCGAGCAGCAGCAATTGGCCCAACTGGCCTTCGCCGTTGTTTTCCAGCGTGTACAGCCGCGCGGCCGGCGCCAGCGCCGCCCGCGTTTTGTCTTTGTTCATCGGATACAAATGCCGAAAAACCGCGACGCCGACGCGCTCGCCACGGGCGCGCAGCCGGGCCGCCGCTTCGAGCGCCGGACCGGTGGTCGAGCCCCAGACGAGAAACAGCACGCCGTCCGCGTCGCCGACGATTTCGGGGCCGGCGAATTCCGCCGCGAGGCCGGCGAGCTTGCGCCGGCGTTTATCCATCTGGCGGACGCGGTTGGCCCGGTCGTCGGTCAGGTGGCCGACCTCGTTGTGCTCGTGGCCGTCGGCGGAGACGATCCACTTCGAGAGCGCCGGATACGCTCGCGGGGAAACGCCCGACGGCGTGTCTTCGTAGCGCCGCAGCACGGCGGGCTGCGGCGGTTCCGGCGCGATCGGGCCGCGGTCGATCGTGACGCGCGCGTCGTCGAAAACCTCAACCGTGCGCTGCGCGTCGGCCAGCGCCTGATCGGTCAGCAGAAACACCGGCAATTGCCAGCGCTCGGCGATGTTGAAGGCCTCGGCGCCGAGGTAGAAGCAATCGTAGTGATCGGCGGGGGCGACGATCGCGCGCGGGAACTCGCCGTGGCCGCAGTGCGCGGCGTGCAGCAGGTCGCCCTGCTCGGTGCGCGTGGCCATGCCGGTCGCCGGGCCGGGCCGCTGGGCGTCGATGATCACCACCGGCGTTTCGGTCGCGCCGGCCAGACCCACGGCCTCCGTCATCAGCGAAACGCCAGGGCCCGACGTGCCCGCCGCGGCGCGCGCGCCCGCGTAGGCCGCGCCGATCGCGGCGTTGAGCGCGCAGATTTCGTCTTCGGCTTGTTCGACCGCGATGCCGACCTCCGGGCCGAATTCCGCCAGCGTGTTGAGGATCGAGGTCGACGGGCTCATCGGGTAGCCGTAGTAGCAGCCGATGCCGCCGGCGATCAGGCCCAGCGCCAGCGCCTCGTTGCCCTCGACGAACATCTGCCGGTGGGCCGGATCGACGCGGAACGGCAGCGTGTGGCGATCGGCGTCGCCCACGAAATGCGCCGTCGCGTCGATCGCCTCCAGGTTCAGTTGGAAAATCTCGGGCTTCAGCCGCGCGCCCATTTCTTGCCGCACGGCGTCGATCAGCAGTTGTTTCGCGAAGCCGACCATCTCGGTCAGCATCGTCACCAACTTGACGCCGACGTACTTCGGATTGTTCGCGCCGGCCGGGCCGATGTCGTCGGGCAGGGCGCGCAGCCGCGGGTCGGAAACGCGGCCGCGATCCGCCTCCATGCACAACGCCGTGCCGCGCGGCGCCAGTTCGGGCAGGTGCAGGTGCAGGCTCTCTTCGTTGAGCGCGATCAGGTAGTCGATCGGGTCCACGGCCGCCGCGACCGGATAATCGGCGACGCGGATGCTCATGAAATTGTGCCCGCCGCGCACGCGCGATTGATAATCCTGCACCGTGAACACGTGCAGGCCCTGCCGCAGCAGCAGCTTGCCGAGAATCGCCGCCGCGGACTGGACGCCCTGGCCCGCCGCGCCGGCGATGACGATATGGAGATCGGGCATGAAGGTTTCCTTATCGGCTTACGATTGGCTCATCCGCCGCAACGCGAGATTCAGAATGCCGCCGTGGCGGTAGTATTCCACCTCGATGCGCGAATCGACGCGGCACTTGGTCGCGAACGTCTTCTTGGCGCCGTCGTCGCTCGCCGCGTCGACCTGCACGGTCTGCCCCGGTTCGAGATGGTCGTCGATGTGGATCGTGTAGGTCTCGCGGCCGGTCAGGCCGAGGCTTTCGGCGGATTCGCCGGCGCGGAATTGCAGCGGCAGCACGCCCATGCCGACGAGGTTCGCGCGGTGGATGATCTCGAACGAACGTGCGATCACCGCGTGCACGCCAAGCAGCGTCGTACCCTTGGCGGCCCAGTCGCGGCTGGAGCCCATGCCGTAATCGACGCCGGCGAGGACCACCGTCGGCACGCCGTCTTTCTTGTAGCGCAGCGAGGCTTCGTAGATCGGCAGCACGTCGCCGCTCGGGAAATGCGTCGTGACGCCCCCTTCCGTGCCGGGCGCGACCTGGTTGCGGATGCGGATATTGGCGAACGTGCCGCGCGTCATCACGCGATCGTTGCCGCGCCGGCTGCCGAACGAGTTGAAGTCGGCCGGTTTGACGCCTTGCGCGATCAGGTACTGGCCGGCGGGCGTCTTGGCCGGGATGTTGCCGGCCGGGCTGATGTGGTCGGTCGTCACGCTGTCGCCGACCTTCACCAGCACGCGCGCTTTTTCGATCGGCTTGATCGGCTCGGCCGCGGGCTTCAGGCCGACGAAGAACGGCGGCTCTTGAATGTACGTGCTGTCGGCGCGCCAGTTATAGACGGCCTCGTCAGTCGAGGGGATCGCGTTCCACGTCGGGTTCGTATCGTAGATTTCGCCGTAGACGCGGCGGAAGATTTCCGGGTCGCGCGCCTTGCCCAGGTTGGCGCGGATTTCGTCGGCGGCCGGCCAGATGTCGCGCAGAAACACCGGGCCGTTCGCGCCCCGGCCGAGCGGCTCGGTTTCGAGGTCGATGTTCACCGTGCCGGCGAGGGCATAGGCGACGACGAGGATCGGCGACGCCAGATAATTGGCGCGGGTCAGCGGGTTGATGCGGCCCTCGAAGTTGCGGTTGCCGGACAGCACGGCGGCGGCGACGAGGTCGGCCTTTTCGATGGCCGCGGCGATGTGGTCGTCGAGCGGGCCGCTGTTGCCGATGCAGGTCGCGCAGCCGTAGCCGACGGTGTGGAAGCCGAGCTTTTCGAGATACGGCGTCAGGCCGGCGTCGCGCAGATAATCGGTGACGGCTTTCGAACCGGGCGCGAGGCTGGTTTTGACGTGCCGCGGCACGCGCAGGCCCTTGGCGACGGCGTTCTTGGCCAGCAAGCCGGCGCCGAGCAGCACCCACGGATTGCTCGTGTTCGTGCAACTGGTGATCGAAGCGATAACGACGTCGCCGTGCTTCAATTCGCCTTTGGTTCCGTCGGGATAATTGACCGTCGCCGTGCCGGCCGCTTGCTCGGCGGTCAGGCCGTAGCCGCGGTCGGCGACCGGCTTGCGCAGGCCGGCCGTCCAATCGGCTTTCATGCCGCCGAGCGCCACGCGATCCTGCGGGCGTTTCGGACCGGCGAGGCAGGTCGTCACCGTCGCGAGGTCGAGCGCGGCGGTGTCGAGGTACGTCGCCTCGGGCGTCTGGTCGGTGTAGAAAAGCCCTTGTTCCTTGAGATAGCGTTCGACGAGATCGAGCTGCTCGGCCGGGCGGCCGGTCTGGCGCAGGTAGTTCAGCGTTTCGCCGTCGACCGGGAACAGGCACGCGCGGGCGCCCATCTCGGGCGACATGTTCGCGATGGTCGCGCGGTCGGGCAGAGTGAGGTTTTTCAGGCCCGGGCCGTAGAACTCGATGATCTTCCCGACCACGCCCTTTTTCCGCATCATGTTGGTTACGGTGAGCACCAGGTCGGTCGCGGTCACGTTCGGCGCCAGCGCGCCGCTCAGCTTGAAGCCGATGATTTCCGGCATAACCATGTAGAACGGCTGCCCGAGCATAACCGCTTCGGCCTCGATGCCGCCGACGCCCCAGCCGAGCACGCCCAGGCCGTTGATCATCGTCGTGTGGCTGTCCGTGCCGACGAGCGTGTCCGGGAAGACCAGCGGGAAGTCGAGCCCGGGTTCGGTCTTGCGATATACGACCTGGCCGAGCGATTCGAGGTTGACCTGGTGGCAGATGCCCATCGCCGGCGGCACGCATTTGAAATTGTGAAACGCTTTTTGGCCCCAGTGCAGAAACTCGTACCGCTCGCGGTTGCGTTGGAATTCGATGTCGGCGTTGATCTGCAGCGCCTCGGGCCGGCCCCAGGCGTCGACCTGGAAGCTGTGGTCGATAATCAAGTCTACCGCGAGCACGGGGTTGATCTTCTGCGGGTCGCGCCCCAGCCGGTGCATCGCGCTGCGCAACGCCGCGAGGTCGACCAGGGCCGGTACGCCGGTGAAATCCTGCATCAGCACGCGCGCCGGGTTGAAGGGGAAGGTTTCCTCGCCGGGTTTTTTCGGATCGTATTTCGCCAGGCGCAGGATGTCCGCGCGCACGACCTCGAGGCCATTTTCGGACCGCAGCGCCGACTCAAGGAAAATCTTCATCGAAAACGGCAGGCGCTCGAGATTGACCAGCCCATCCTCGGCCAACTTGCGCAACCGGTGGTAAAAAAACGAGCCCGCGCTGGTCTTGAGCACCGCCTGCGTTCCGAATGAATTCAACGCCGCCATGGAAACACCTCGCTTCGCCGTGGTTTTGTCGATCGTCGCGCCGCGCCGCCCGCGTGCGACAGGCCGGCGCTCGTCATTGTTGTTCGCCCGAATTTTTTCGTATTGTTTTGGCAAGTCCCTCGGCCAAAAACCTCTTGAGAAGATAATAATTTGACCGGGCTTGTCCAGTTCGCGCGCGGCGTTTTTCGCGGGGTGAAAGTTCACGGCATCGTTTTGCCAGGATTCACAGGATTTTCGGGATGGACCGGATCGACAGCAGCGATCTGAAAGGGCTTCCGCGGCGCCATGTCGACAATTCCAGCCCATCCGGTAAAAAGAACCGAATCTCTTCGCCGAGGATTGGGGGCCGGCGCGGCAATCTTGACGGCGCGGGCGGCTGGGCGTAGCTATTAACCCGACAGCCGACTTACCGTGCGTACGAAACCCGAGTTCGCGGCGGCGCGGAATTTGCGCCGCACGCAGGGGGCGTTTGATGACGAGACGAATTGTTTTGCTTTCCGTGCTAATTGCCGTTTTGACGATCGGCGGCGCGATTTTCGCCGCCGGCTGCAGCCGCAACGCCCCGCCGGCCCCGGGTCTGGAGACGCCGCCGGAAGCGAGTTCGGGCAGCCCGTCCGGCGTGGTCGGGATTCCCGGCGGTTCGTTCCTGATGGGTTGCTCGCCGGACGACAAGGAGTGCGACTACAACGAAAAGCCGGCGCATCAGGTGACGGTGAAGCATTTCTCGATGGATGTGACGCAGGTGACGCAGGCGCAGTTCAAGGCCGTCATGGGCAAGAATCCCAGCAAGTTCCAGCCCTGTCCCACTTGCCCGGTCGACGCGATTTCGTGGAGCGACGCCCACGACTACTGCGCGAAAGTGGGCAAACGTTTGCCGACGGAGGCCGAGTGGGAGTTCGCGGCGCGGGGCGGTACGGCCGGCGCGCGGTATGCCGATGTGGATTCCATCGCGTGGTATGCGAACAACGCCGACGAAAAGACGCATCCCGTGGCGACAAAAAAGCCGAACGACTACGGGCTGTACGACATGCTCGGCAACGTCTTGGAATGGTGCGCGGATTGGTACGACGGCGAGTATTATGCGAAAGCGCCGTCGGACAACCCGCAAGGGCCGGCGGCCGGCGGCACGCACGTGCTGCGCGGCGGCTCCTGGGTCGATCCCGCGAAAAACGTCCGCGCATCGACCCGCGGCTGGTTCAGCCCGACGAGCCGGTACTTCGTGTTCACCGCCGGATTTCGCTGCGCCCGCGACGAGAAATGACCAGGGGGCGCGTATCGCCTCCGGCGTAATCGGTTGTCTACCGTAGAAACACGACTAATCGCGCAATCGGCCGGTCTCGTCCATCGTTGTCAGTCGTTCGGTCGCGTTCACCGGGGCACAAGGCGACCAATTCGATTCTTGACCAACCGCCGCCGTATTTGTAATCTGAAACGCGATCCATTTCTTGAATGACCGTTCGAATTCGCGCGGCGGATCGGCGCCCTCACGCCGAAGAAAAAGATGAGGTTCGGCCATGCGCCAACGGCTTTTTTCCCCGCAATTTCCTTGTTTCCAGCGTCCGATGATTTTTCTTTTCACTTCGTTGGCGGTCGTGGCGGCGTTCTCGGCCGCGCCGGCGGGGGCGCTGGACGTGATCGGCACGTTGCCGGCGACGCTCGAGTTCCAGGCGAACGGCGGCATCTACGTGCCGGTGCAATGGCAGAGCCCGCTGCCGGATTTCGAGCCGCAGGAGCACGACGTGCTGACGCTGGCCGGCCCGTGGAAGAAGCTGCGGGTGCGGCTCGATCACAACTATTCGTTCGACGCGCGCGACGCCGCGAACATCGCCAATATCGAAACCGGCAGCGGCGGCGCCTACCTGCCGAACTTCGACGATTCGGCGTGGGAAACGAAGACGCTGCCGGGCGTCGAGCCGAAAATGCCCGGCGACGA
>Ga0181520_10011888_pt1 | contig 11323 bp, 10 predicted proteins | sample PEATcosm2014_Bin_29_FD_132451 | JGI IMG/M metagenome (GOLD analysis project Ga0181520, IMG submission 132451) | Peatland microbial communities from MTU Mesocosm Facility, Houghton, MI, USA - PEATcosm2014_Bin02_30_metaG | ecosystem: Environmental > Terrestrial > Soil > Wetlands > Peat | place...
AAATAACCGGGATAAGATTTAATTGGACAATGTCTTTCAAGTCAAGAATAGGTCGGGATAAATTATTGCTAAAAAATTTTTGCTCATTTAGCAATCCTCCTTTGTAATAGTCATTGTTTGTCAAGTAAACAATTCCGTAATTATTTAATCCAAATCGGTTTTGTTAGTCCTTCCTAAACTCTTATTTCTCCATTCACTATTCAATATTCTCATCGTAATAGTTTATGAAAAAAGGATGAAAAAATCAGGTTTCATGCCGATCGCTGCATCGGCTGCGGCCTTTGCGTCACAACATGTCCCGCCTACGCATTAAAGCTGGAGAAAAAACCGGATGACGGCTTGTACACGCCCATGCCAACCGTCTTTGATACTTATGGTGTAATGAACCGTGAGAAAAATAGATAGCGCCCGATTAATGTAAATAACAGGGCGCTGTTGTTCCAATCGTATTATATTTATTGGACCTGTCGGCAAGTAAATATCAACGGCGTTTACGTCAAGAGAGCGGCGCCCGCGGCATAGGCCTTTTCCATGACGGCCTTGTTTCCTCCGGCGGCATCTTCCGTCCTCATTCCCCCCCCAACAATCCGCTGACGAACGTCGAAACCAAGAAATTTCAGCACGCCCTCATGCAGATCAAATGATGAAGCAAAAGCTTTTACGTCAGGCTGTCCCTGGCTGTATACGGTGACAGCTTTTTTTGCTTTTATTTTGTTACCGAAGTCTGTCGTTTGCGCGTCTTTGAGATACAGCAGTGCAAACAATCTATCCACAAAGATTTTTGTCTGACCTGTCACCTGAAACATAAAAACAGGAGTCCCCAGGACAACGGCATCGGCGCTGAATATTTCATCATAAAGCTGTGCCATGTCATCTTTCTGAACACACTTGCCATCCGGAGTCTGACACTTGTAACAGGCCTGGCAGCCCCTGATGTTCAGCGCGTTGAGATTAAATATTTTTGTTTCGGCGCCGGCCTCACGCGCTCCGCGAAGCACTTCATTAACGATAGTTGTTGTGTTTCCTTTTTTTCTGGGACTTCCGACAAATCCGATAATTTTCATATCCGCCTCCTTAAGATTCAAATATAGTTCGCTACCGAACAATTTTAGCAAAAAATCAGAGAGGATAACCCTCTCCACATCAGTCTATAATTTAACAATCTAAGACACGATATAATATTTAGAAATTCCCGCGCATTTTTTCCAATCCGCTCACAAGAATTGCTTTTTCCTCATCCGTGAAACCTTTGTACGCAGTGCCGATAAGTCTTTTGGAAATTATATCAAAGTCCTTTTTTACGGCCCGGCCTTTATCAGTCAACTCAACATAAATACAGCGGCCATCCACACAACAGTTGCTTTTATTCACATATCCGAAAGATTCCAGTTTATTGACCAATTCGGTAACGGTTGATTTGGATCTGCCGATCTTCTTTGCTATCTCCATGACCTTCATTCGTCCGCCGCTTTGATAAAGGCAGGCGAAGATAGCACCGTGAGACCCGGCAATGCCTTTAATCCCACAGGCTTTTAGTTCCTTTTCCAGGAACCTGCTGTATTTTTCACGTAAACTTCCAATAAGGCCGATAACGGCATCTTTTGATATCATCTCGTCCGGCAATATAGTTCGTCGCCGAACTATTATCAAGAATTATTTTCCGGAGTTTAAAATCTTCCGATTTCCCTCTAGTTTGGCCGGAAATGCATATTTTAAATGTTAATATTTACTTTAAAACAATTGACATATAAACGCAACTTCTCTATGTTTTTCTGGTAAGAAAGTAATATTTTACCAAAAATGGGGGAACCCGGAATTACTATGAGAAAATTTCATTTGTTTAAATTGGCAGTTGTATTTATTATTTTAAATAGCCTGTTTCTAATCTTCGGTTGCAGCAGCAGCAACAACAACTCTACAGCTAATGTTGTTGTCCAATTGACAACGGATGGTACGACTGCTTATCCGGTTAACCAGATGACCGTTTCCATTTTGGCGCCTGATGGATCTGTATTAACCGGCGTTACCAATACCAACGGCGTGGCCACCATAACCGTAACCGGACCCGGTGATGCTGATTATGATGTCATCTCGGTAGCCGGTGTCGATGCTACCAGCCTTGCCGAGGGAAGCACAGCAGGCCGGGAATTTGTAAAGAGCAATCCCTTGGCAAACCCTTACCCGTATCTCACCTGTCCAATAAGCGGTGTCACAGTAACTGTAACTGAGCCGGGCTATGATTATAACGTCAATATAACTGTTCCATCTATTAATGAAATTACAGTCTTAGAAGTGGCCAGCGCAACATCCGACACCTATGGGCACATTGACGTCACAGCCGGAACGGCTGCTTTCGCCGGCAGGTTGATGTTATCCAATCTTGTCTTCGGCAGCAATGGCGGCTCTCCTGAAGCTTCTTTAGGAATCCTGAGCAGTGATCCCAACGGCAACAAATTGGTATTATATCAGGATACAACAACCGCACTGACCGGGGACAACTTTTACGGCGGCCCCAGTCTTACGAGTACATCTATCGGTTCAATCTCCTATCTGCTGGCCGGGCCGGTTTATTTTGAGGCGCCGGGAACAGGCAGCGGCGATTGGGCGCTGGGCTATAACTTGAGCGTGGCTTCAGCCGATCTTGTAACCAGGGCCGGCCTTGGCGGCGCTAATGCAACACTTAATTTCCCCGATTTCAACGGAGGAACAGGTAACTTTGTATTTCAAATCGGGCAAACAATCGGTAATAACGCCCCTTATGTCTACAGTTGCGATTACCGCATTTTCCAGTTTACTAAGTTTTGATCAGCATGTGATTCAGATATAAGAAAGGCCGGGTCCAAAAGACCCGGCCTTTCATGTCCCTTCTCCTGAAAACCGCATCATAACTTTCCGTGCAAGGAATCTTCAACTCTGGCAGATAGTCCTTACCCGATACGGAACTTCCCAGCCTTTATGCAGGTATTAGAGTATCTTTTTGAGGGGAGCAATCCTTGCAATATTCGCCTCTGTCACTGTTTAACATCTCCGCCAGTTCAGGAAATGCTGCAAGGGGGCAACTTCAGGACTGTCACTGTACCGGCTTTTTTTAAAAAAATGTTTTCAAAACCAGTCTATTGAAATTATCCAATATATCCTTCCAGTCATATTCCTTGTCTTTGCAAACAATGGATAAAAGAGAAATTCCCTCGAAGAACGCAATCATTGCGATGCTCAGCCGTTTTGCCTCTTTTTTATCTTTTACAACCTTTGTGAATTCATCCGTGACGGTCTGTTCCCAGATTTTGTACATCTGCTTCAACTTCTGACGGACTTTATTATTGTAGAGAGAGATTTCCCATATTTCGATGAATATTATTGAAATATTTCTATCGAGAGTGACCTTTTTATTTATAAATTTCAAGGATTCCTCGACAAAGACTTTCTGACTGGGATATTTTTTACTGGCGGCAGCGATCCATTTACTAAAAATGGTCAAATATTTTTCTATGATGAAATCAATATAATTGAGAAGAATATCGTCCTTACTTTTAAAGTAATAATGCAGAACACCATGGTTGACGTTGGCTCTTCTGGCGATGTCCTTTATGGATGTTTGAGAAAACGACGTTGTAAGGAGGCAATCGTTAAGAGCTTCAAGTATTTGTAATCTTCTTTGTTCTTTCACGCTGATGCGCGGCATATTTCTTCTCTCTTCCTGTAAATTCGATATTTACATGTTTATATATATTCTCATTTCTGACGGCATAACATCATACCCAGACAAGCTGAAATTTCATGTTACTTTATAAACAGAAACATGAAAAATGTAAATAAATCATTTTTTATTACCACGGTAATTTTGCTGTATAAGTATGGCAGGAAGGGGATTATAAATATTTTTACGGCAGTTTATAAATAATAGTTGACAAGCATAAAACGTGTGTTATAATTTTAGTCAGTCAACTAACTAGCATACTGTATGGTTGTGTATAATTGCAGGAATGAGGCGCTTTGCGGGGTTTTGTTTTGGATCAAATACGATAAATGGCGGCGATCATTCCTGTAAGCAGCTGCAAAGCGGAACAAGCATGGTTTACGGAGATATTTTATGAAAATAGCTGTCCCTAAAGAGATTAAAATTATGGAAGGCCGCGTGGCAATAACACCGCAGGGATTGAAAACTCTGGTGGAAAGCGGGCATACTGTCTATATCGAAAAAAACGCGGGAATCATATCCGGTATTCAGGATGATGAATACACCGCAGCGGGAGCGATTATTCTCGATTCAGCCGCCGATATATGGGATGCCGGTGAAATGATACTTAAAGTCAAAGAGCCGGTGGAGCAGGAATTCGGTTTTATGAAAGAAGGCCAGATACTCTTTACGTTTCTGCATCTGGCTGCCAACAAAACACTGACAGACATAATTCTTGAGAAGAAAATCATCGGAATCGCATACGAAACAGTTCAATTCAACGACGGCAGCCTTCCTTTGCTTGCGCCCATGAGCGCGGTCGCCGGCCGTCTGGCAATCCAGATGGGATGTGCCTGCCTGGAAGTCAAAAACGGGGGAATGGGCATTCTCCTTTCCGGAGTGCCTGGTGTTGCGCCCGCTAATGTGACGATTGTCGGCGGCGGAATCTCCGGCCTGAACGCGGCGCACCTGGCCTCGGGCATGGGCGCCGTTGTTACAATTATCGACGTCAATCTTGCCCGGCTTTCTTACCTCGAGGACATATTTCATTCCCGGGCGGTCACTCTCATGTCGAATTCGGGAAACATCGAAGAGAGCTGCATCAATGCCGACCTGGTTATCGGGTCGGTGCTGATACCGGGAGCGCGGGCGCCGAAACTGATCAAGCGGGACATTCTCCGGAAGATGAAAAGGGGATCGGCTTTTGTGGACATCGCCATTGATCAGGGCGGATGCGCCGAGACCAGCAGGCCCACGACGCACCTTGATCCGTTTTACATCGAAGAGAGCATCGTCCACTACTGCGTTGCCAATATGCCGGGAGCTGTTCCGAGAACATCGACGTACGCATTAACGAACGCGACGCTTCCGTACACGGCGGCTATCGCCAACAAGGGTTACAGAAAAGCAATCGTGGACGATCCCGCACTTGCCAGAGGCGTAAATGTCCACAGGGGAAGCCTCACGTGCCGCCGGGTCGCCGAAGCTTTCAGCATGGAGTGTGCTGAAATATAAATTGCATAACGCAGCTCCATGGTGTTTATTAACGCACGCGGCAACTCATTGAATATAAAGGAAAGAATTATTGATTAGATAAACACATAATAATATTCTGGAGGTGGTGTGATGGGAAATGATCTTGCAAAAATTAAGGCGCAAGCCCTTTCCGATTTTTCGAAATTCATCGGTCCGATGAAGGTACGGACTATGAAGGCTGCAGGGCTTGACATCATCGAACACAAGCGCGAAGGGGTCAACGTCTGGGACATAACAGGGGAAAAGTACATCGACTGCCAGACCGGCTCGGGAATTATGAACGTCGGACGGCGCAATCCGGATATTGTTGAAGCCCTGAAAAAGGCCCTTGATACTTACGATATCGGCGTTTTTCTCCTCTGTTCAAAGCCGAAAGCCGACCTGGCAAAGAAACTTGCCGAAATCACACCGGGCGACCTGAAATGCACAATCTTCGGTGTTGGCGGAGGTGAAGCCAATGACGCGGCCATCAAGATCGCCCGCGGCTTCACTATGAAAAAGGAAATCATTTACACACAAAGGGCCTACCATGGCCATACAGGCTTCTCTCTTTCCGCCATCGGGCGCGACGCCTACAAGGAACCATTCGAGCCGCTCATGCCTGGATTCATAATGGTACCCTTTGGAGACATAGAGGCTATAAAGAAAGCGATTACCGCCGATACCGCCGCGATAATCCTTGAACCCATCCAGGGTGAAGGCGGCATCAATATTCCACCCGATGATTACCTCCCGCAGGTACGGAAATTATGCGATGATCACGAAATCCTGCTCATCCTCGATGAGATACAAACCGGTTTCGCGCGAACGGGAAAGATGTTCGCTTCAGAACACTGGGGTGTTGTTCCGGACATTATGACTGTCGCCAAATCGTTAGGCGGCGGCATCTACCCTATTTCGGCAACCATATTCAAGGAAGAAATACAGGACTTTTTCATACCCCATCCTTTCATACATCTTTCCACCTTCGGCGGTTCCGACCTTGGCTGCATTGTGGGCATGGCGGTCATCGACTATATACAAAAACACGACCTTGCCGGTCACGCCGAAAAGATGGGCATAAGATTCCGGACAGGTCTAGACGCGCTTCTGAAGGACTATCCATCGCTCCTGCTCGAAGTGCGCCAGAGCGGTCTTATGATCGGGCTGCAGTATACTAATGAATCCATCGGACCGCGGATGACGAAAAAACTTGCCGAAAGGGGTGTCATCGCTATATATACCGGAAACGACCCCAGCATCTGCCGGCTGATGCCGCCTCTGGTAATTACTCCTGAGGAAGTTGATTTTGTCCTTAATGCTCTTGCGGAATCAATGAAGGAACTCTCCGGAGAAGCGGGACTCGGTAAAAACGATTAATAATATGTCTGAGGAGGAACGACATGGCTACAAGTCAGGAAATTCTCGAAGCGTTGGCCGACTATCAGGGCCAGTGCAACGAAAACAAAAGATTGCGCAAGATGCAGCGGGACTGGTCGAAGCTCATTCATTTCGTGGCGGAGGACACGGGAGATACATTCACCATGAATGTGGTGAAAGGCGAAATCGTTTCCTTTGAAGCAGGAGCGAACGGAGCGCCGGATATCATTGTCACGGCTACGAGTGAAAGTCTGTGTGACATGTTCTGGGGCGACCTCAACCCTTCGCAGAAGTATCTTGCCGGCGAGATCAAGGTAAAGGCAACTCAGGAGGACGTTATCAGGCTTGATGCCATCACTATGATCATATGGCCTGACGTATAACCGGATATATAATCTGCCGGCGGGATCAAGTTAAGAGCAACACGGGAAAGTCATCACGGATGTATAATCTGCCGTTGCAGGCCTGTCCGCTTCATAATGGACTGATACCAAGTCGCATTCTTTAGCTAACTTTGTTGGCTGTGTCGTCTTTTGAATGCAACTCGGTATGATCATTCACAAACAACATGAAGGAGGCTCCATGACCACGCTAAAGAAGGTTTTAAAACTCAGGACAGTCATATCTACATCGGTCGGAATGGCTCTTGCCACATCCTGCTACATTGCCGGCCTGCAAGTGGCCATCATCGTCGAGGGAGAACTCGCATGGATATCCATACTGATTGCGGGACTGTTCTGTCTGCTTTCGGCCATGTGCTTTTCCGAGCTCACATGCCTGTACCCGTCTGCTGCGGGTATTAAACTTTTTATCCAGAACGCGTTCAACGAACGCATCGCCATTATTATCGGTATGTTCTATGTCGTGCTCGGTATCTCCATGGTTGGCGCGGAAAGCTATATCCTTTCGAGTGTCATGATAAGCGCTCATACCTTCGTGAATCCGATGGCGGACCGTATCTTCTGGTCGTTCATCTTCATCCTTTTTGTGTCATTTATCAACTATCGGGGAGTAAAGATTACCGGCCTGGCCGAAGATATCATGACATTCAGCAAAATCGCCCTGCTCGCCTTCGTTTCCATCTATGCCATCTCGAAAATCGGGATCGATTTCACCCCTGCTCTTGCCAGTCCGAAATTGACACTCACGAATATAATCCAGGCGGCCGGTGTGGGCGTATTTCTTTTCGTTGGTTTCGAGTGGGTCACACCTCTCGCAGAGGAGACAGAGGATTACCGGCTCATCGGCAAAGGCATGCTTATTACCGTTGGAATTCTTTCTGTCGTCTATTCGCTGTTTACCGTTGCCCTGTGGATCGGACTAACCCCGCAACAGCGCATGAGCGGAACGGCAATCCCGCATATCCTTCTGGGCAGAAACCTCTTCGGCCTGCCGGGTGTCGCGCTCCTGATGTTCATGAGCGTGCTGGCATCGGTCACATCTTTCAATGCCGGCCTTTTGAACACCTCGCGCTTTACTTACGCCATGGCCAGGGATAACGTCCTGCCTAAAGTGTTCAGCAAACTCCATCCGGACTATGCGACTCCCTGGGTTGCAATTCTGATGCTCATGATATTTGCGATGTCGGTAAGTATCGCCATTTTCATTACAGGCAATTATCTTTTCATCATACTGATGGCGGCGGCGCTTGAGTGTTTTATTTATGTTGTCGCGGGCGTATGCGTCATCAGGCTCAGGAAAAAATTCCCGGACAAAGAAAGATCGTTTAAAATCCCTCTGGGCTATACCATACCGGTTATCGTCATCGTGGTCTTTACCGGACTGATGTTTGCCATATTTACCGATGTCAGCCGCGACTATCTGGGAAGGGAGCTCTTTAAGAATTACTGGGTGGCCGTTGTCATGGTTGTATCTTTCCTCTGCATGACGCTTTATACACTTCTGGTGGTGCCCATTTTCAAGAAAAAAGCTGAAGAGAAATCCAAAACGATGGTGAAGAGAAGACCGGGCAGAGCCTGAAAGAGCCGGTTTTTTTCACCTGCAAGATTCATATACAAGGATTTAAAATCACGTATTAAAAGAGGATAGCTATGGATTGCCAGAAGGAGATTGTATTGAGGAACGCAGTGCTCTGGGCCGGCAACCCCATCAAGAAAATTATGGGCGGCATGCGCGTCAGGGATGGAAAGATTCTGGAGATATACCCAGGGGAGACACAGGCTGGGGCGGAATCTGTTGTCGACCTTCAAGGGATGCATGTCATACCGGGGCTCATTGACGCACACCGACATTTTTTCATATCGTCTCTGCTGCCTTTGCATGGAGATGCAAGCGCCTGGAGATCAAAAGCAGATGCCCTGGCGGCTATCGAGTCGGCATGCGGACCGGAAAAACGCTGGGTCTTCTTCTCGGGGCTCGACAATTCCAAATGGAAGAAGCCGTATCTTCCCGAGATTCAAGAGATCGACGCGGCCTCCTTCGGGTCGCCGGTACTTGTTGTCGATTCTACCTGTCACAGAGGCCTTATTTCCACTGCGGCGCTCAGGCGCACCGGAATCAGCAGAAATGCCTTGCGAATTCCGTCAGATATCGACATCCGCAAGAACGGCACACCCGATGGGGGCATATGGGAAGACGCACTCGGCAGAATACTTTTCTATATGTACAGGGAGATATTTCAGACATACAGTGAAGAAGAAAAGAGGAAGATCATCCTTAATGAGGCCGACCGGTGCCTTCGTATGGGACTGACCCATATCAATGATCCGGGGGTCCCTTCGGATGTACAAAGGCTCCTGAAAGACGCGCAGATGCATACCCCGCTCAAAATCAGCTGGTGTGTTACGGGATATGAAAGTTTCCTCGCCCCGCCGGAATTGAAGGACGAGATGGAATCCCTTCATTCGGATCATGCCCCGAAAAGTGTAAAGTTTTTTCTGGACGGAGCAAACAGGACCGCTGCGACCATGCCCGTCATAGCAGGGTTGAAGGCGGCCATAAGGGCGGCAAAGGACAGCCTGTACACGGGCAGTGTTTCACCGTTTTACCCGCTACTGTCACAGAAGTCCACCCTGAGAGAGGGAAAGATATACCTGCCATACCTGAGGTTTGAAGATACCAAAGACCTCATCAGAAGGGCCCGGTTCTTCACGGAAAAGGGATACCGTCTGGTTATGCATGCCTTGGGCAATGTCGCGGCATCCCAGGCTGCTCAAGTCGTGACGGAGCTCGGTATGGCAGGAAGTTCATCCATAGAGCACGTACTGATCATGGACGAGAAAGGCCTGGACGCCTTTGCCCGTTGCGGCGCCGTTGCATCTGTCCAACCCGGTTTTATTCCTTCCTATACGGATACCATTGAGAAGATTGGCGTTGTTCCCTATATGAAGGCCTTTGCCTTAAAGAGCTTCATGGATAGGGGCATCAGCGTCTGTATCAGTTCCGATGGCCCCTGCGGGGCGGATGACCCGTTGCACAACATCAGGCGGGCCGTGGACAGGAAGAAACTAGACGGAACAATCTTCGGTGAAGATGAAAAAATCAACCAAACCATGGCCCTTGCAGCCGGTACAATTGGAGGCGCCGCCTCGCTGGGTGTGAAGAACAACGGACTGAATGAAGGCGCGCCCGCTACATTTTGCATAGTCGACGGCGACCCCTTTCTGGATACCAGCCGTGTGGTCCAGACCTGGATCGATGGGAAAAAAGCCTTCTTGACAAACGGGCATGGCAAGATCACACCTTAGAGGCAAGTCTGCCCAAACCAGATCGAGTCTTCCGGACTTGATCCATAACCCCCAGGTTCGGCCTAGTCTTTTGGACCCGGCCTAACCCCTCCCCTTTCATCCAGGGAAAAAGTCATCGCATATCCTCCGCAGGTTATCGTGTCACGCCAGTGACGGATGTGGATATTGCAGGACTGCTCTCGCTGCCGAATTCTCTTTTCGCTATTCACTCTTTGTTTAAAGGGTAGATATTGCCGGCATCCTGTAGTGTTTGTTTGCTTAAAAACCGGATAGCCGGCTGCTTCCCGCAAGAAACAATATGGTGATTGTGGTGGACATCTGGTCTTTCCGGTAGTAAAATACAGCAGGTTGATCATTTAAATTGAAGGTGGTGACATTATGAAACAGTTGAGAGTATTTTCCATTATTTCTAGTTTTTTCATGATCTTTTCTTTTTTAATCTTCCTGTTTCCCGGCATTTCTGTAGCGGACGAAAAAGAAGAAAAACGCATAAGCGAATGTATGGATAGTTGCATCAGCAATGAAAAAGTCTGTTATAATATGACCGCGGATCCGAGACGATGCGAGGCAATATATAACGAATGCATTGCCGCATGCAAACCGGAAGGAAATACTTCCAAGCAGGGAACATAGCAAACGTCATCCCCGCAAAGCCAGTCCTCCATCTGATCTCGGAGCGAGAATCTGAAAGCACATGTCAGACCGAGTTTTTTGGACCCGGCCAGACGAGCCTGAAGGTTCGCCTGGTAAGTTTCCTTACCCTTTTTAACAAAATACCGTCATGCAAATTGCAGATAGTAATAATTAAATGCAGTAGAATTGTAATTTAACATGTGATATGTTTTTTTGAAAGGTCAACTGAATAAACTATTGAACAATTTTAAGTTAAGAAAATATAGGAGAAAACAATAATGAAAAAAACAATGTTGAGTGTGATCGTATGGGCCATTATTATCTTTTGCGCGGGCACGTCAATCGCGGGAACTGATGTTGAAAAATCATTGAAGGCTAATTTCCCCGATCTCATCTATGATTCTGTAACTCA
>Ga0181520_10011889_pt1 | contig 11320 bp, 13 predicted proteins | sample PEATcosm2014_Bin_29_FD_132451 | JGI IMG/M metagenome (GOLD analysis project Ga0181520, IMG submission 132451) | Peatland microbial communities from MTU Mesocosm Facility, Houghton, MI, USA - PEATcosm2014_Bin02_30_metaG | ecosystem: Environmental > Terrestrial > Soil > Wetlands > Peat | place...
CATCCGCTCCATCTCCGTGGCGGAGTACTGCTGGCTTTCGTCCACTATCCAGCATCACCCGCCCCGACCAAAGCGGACAGCTCACGTGTGAACTCGACCGGACAACTCACATACTAGCGACACCGACCCACGGCATCCTTTGACTTCCGTTCACTTCGGTGTTAGCGTCAATTCTTCTGAATTCGACGATGGGGGGACCGCTCCATGTTCACGGTGAGTTCGCTTGGCGTGGCCATTCTGTTCTGCGTGATCACGATGGCCGGTTGGGGCTCCTGGGCAAATACCCAGAAACTCGCGGGAAAGACCAAGTGGTCGTTTGAGCTGTATTACTGGGACTATGCCATCGGCGTGTTTCTCTTCTCGATCCTGTTCATGTTCACGCTCGGCAGCACCGGCGGGCCGGGCATGGCGGCGCTCGATAACCTGCGCGCGGCCTCCGGGGGTTACATCGTGGGCGCGATTCTCGCGGGCGTGATCTTCAACGTGTCGAACATCCTGCTGGTTGTGGCGATCGATGCCGCCGGCCTGTCCGTGGCTTTCCCGCTGGGAGTGGGGCTGGCGCTGGTGATCGGCACGGTGGCGAGTTTTCTCGAAGCCCCCAAAGGCAACGCCGTCTTGCTGTTCGGAGGGGTCGGGTTGGTCATCCTGGCCATGCTCATGTCCGGCGTCGCCCATAGCCGGCTGCCGCGGATACCGGGGCGAAGCTGGATGCGGGGCGTGGTGTTCGCCGTGATCGCCGGGGCTTTGATGGGATTATTCTACCCGCAGCTCGTGCGCAACATCTCCCCCAATTTCCACTCCGGCAACATTGCGCCGGGGTTCCTGACGCCCTATACCGCGCTCTTCTTTTTCGCCGTGGGAATGCTGCTCAGCAATCTCGTAGTGAACACGATCTTCATGCGGGCCGGCGGGTGGACGTATCGCTCGTACTTCGGCGGCGCTCCCAAACTGCATGGGCTCGGGCTGCTGGGCGGGGCGATCTGGATGCTCGCGCTAAGCCTGAACGTGATCGCCTCGGGAGTGGCGGGGCCGGCGGTATCCTACGCGCTGGGACAGGGCGCCACGCTGGTGGCGGCCATCTGGGGCGTGCTGATCTGGAAAGAGTTCCGCTCGGCTCCGCCCGGCACCGCTCGGTACATCTATCTCATGTTCGGAGGCTACGCCCTGGGGCTCACGCTGATCGGCCTGGCGACGCTCTGATCAATCGCGCCGGCCCGGCCCAGGCTTCATAGCAGCTCTTCGAGCCGAATGATCCGGCTGCCCGCCGGCATACTGACCATGGTCCCGTCTTTTGCCACCGTGATCGGACCGGTGTAGATCTTCGGCGCGTCGCCCAGGAAGGCGGCGTTCAGAAAACTCACCGGCAGCGCCGGAATGGTGTGGTAAAAGATCAGGCGCCTGACGCCGGCCTCTTGCGCAATCCGGGCCGGCGTCCTCGGGCCGGGTGTGGTATGAGGGAATGTCGCCCAGGATCTTGGCCATGCCCGGCTGGCCGTGACGCGCCGCGGCGTCGCGCAAAATCGCGACCATCTCCGTTTGCAGCCCTTCGTGGAACAGCACGTCCACACCGCGAGCGTGTTTCTCGAGCGCCGGACACGGGGCGGTATCGCCGCTGACGACGAGCGAGCGCCCGCGATAATCGAAGCGGTAGCCCACCGCCGGACGGACGGGCCCATGGATCACCGGGAAGGCCGTGACCGTGAGACCATCCCGATCGAGCACCACCCGGCCCGCATCCGATCCTTCGTCGATGGCGAACGGCCGGGCCACGCCGCCGGCCCCCGAGGGCGGCACCGCGTGCGCGCCGTGATGTGCAACGCGGTAGCCCTTATCGAGCGCGTACGCGTCGTTGAAACCCGCGACGACACGCTCGACGCCCGGCGGACCGAAAACCGGCGTGGGGTCCTGGTGGCCGTCGCCGACCCAGCGCTGGAGCATCATTTCGCCCAACCCGGCAATGTGATCGGAGTGAAAGTGGGTGAGCAGAATGGCCTCGATGCGCGCGGGCGCGAGGCCCATCAAGGCCAGTTTGCGCGGCGATCCTTCGCCCGCATCGACGATGTAGAGGTGCTTACCCGCGATCACGAAAACGCAGGGGCCGGCGCGCGTGGGATCGGGCAAAGGCGAGCCGGAGCCGCATAGTCCGGCGTACAGACCCTCGGGCAGTGCGGCCATGGATGCCTGTCTCTGAAAAGCGCGGCCGGCCATGCGCCGCGCCAGCGCCAGCCCCAGCGGCCGCTGAAAAAAGAGACCCAGGCAGACGACTGCCAACACCAGGGCCGCGAGGCCGGCGAGTAGGCGCGAAATGCGTGACGTCATAGAGTTGCCTGCGCGCGCTCCTACCTTAATGTGAGCTATCATGCCGTCGTATGTCCACTCAAACGCGCCGCGGCTGGCTCAAAGGAGCCGCGACTCTGGTCCCCGCGCTCTCGGCGGCTTCCTTCGAGGTGCCCGCGGCTTCCGCCACGGCCCCCAAAATCACGGACGTCTTTCTGGATCTGGACAACCTTCACAAGTGGGATAACTCGAACGGCGACACGTGGGACCCGTTTTGGGCGGACGACGATAACCTCTACGCTTTTAACTGCGACGGCCGCGGTTTCGGCAAAGCGCCCCGCAACCTGGCTTTCAACCGGCTCAACGGCGCAAGCCCGCTGGCGCTCACCGGCACCATGATCAATACCATGGACGACTACGGCAAGAGCGGCCAGAAGGAGGCCGACAAGGCCACCTGGAAAGCCTGCGGGCAGGAATCCATCGATAACGTTCTCTACGCCTTCGTTTCCCGCAACGCGTATGGCAGCGATAGCGGCGATTACTGGCTGCGGCAAACCGCCGTCAACAGCAGCCTCATCAAATCCAGCGACCGAGGCCTGACCTGGACCCGCTCCGCCGCCGAGAATTACCGCCGTCCCATGTGGCCGGGTCCTTCCTTCGGCTCACCGTTCTTTATTCACTACGGCAAGAATGGCGGCAGCGTGACTGCGGACGGCGCGGACCGATGGGTCTACGCCGTTTCGAACAACGGCTTCTGGAACGATGGTGACAGCTACATTCTGGGCCGCGTGTCCCGCCGGAAATTGCCGAACCTGAATGCCGCGGATTGGACTTACTTCACCGGCGGAGATGGCAACGACGCGAAAAGCTGGTCGGCCGCGATCCGCGGCGCCAGGCCGCTCCTCGAACAGCGCGTGCATTGCGGGCAAAGCGGGCCGTGCTATATTCCCGCCCTGGGTTTGTATCTCATGGTCGTCTGGTACAACACCGAGAAGATGACCAAGTGGTTCGAGCCGAACGAAATGCGCTACGACTTTTACCAGGCGCCGCATCCCTGGGGACCCTGGACCGCCATACGCTCCTACAGCGACCGTTTCCTCTCGGCCGGGCATATGTACGGACCCAGCCTGTGCGCCAAGTTCCAGCGCGCAGAGGGAACCGACGTGCACATGACGCTCTTCACCGCGGGCTGCCCGTTCGACGATATCCCCACGGGACTGTATAAAGCCTGGGCCATCCCCATTACCGTGAGCACCGCGCCGGTGATCGCGTCGACCATCGTTCCCAGCGGCGATGCGCGCATCGTCTATAAGGGAAGCTGGACGCCATCGGGCGCCGGCCGCGGGACGGCATCGGCGAACGCTTCCGCCGAGTTTCCTTTCCGCGGCCGCGCGATCGAGGTCATCGCGGACAAGAGCGGCGGAGCCGGCAGCATCGATATCTTGCTGGATGGCGCTCTCGCCCGCACGGCCAAACTGGCGATCGAGAATCTTCCCACGCTGCGCGGTGTCACCGTGTTCCGCTCGAAGGAGCTGCGGAATGGCGCGCACAGCATTCGCATCGTGAGCAAGACCGCCTCGCCGGTGGTCGTGGATGCGTTCCGGGTGTACGGCGGGTAGCGCCGCCGGACTGTTTCAAGCTGTGGCAGCCGCGGGACTCGGCGCGCCGCTTACTTCACGGAATGCGCGTGCTGGAGGCACCCGGCCACGGCGTGGGCGATATCCATGGTGCCCGCCTGGCCGCCCATGTCGTAGGTTCGCGGCATGCCTTTGGCGACGATCTCGGAAACAGCGCGCTCGATCTCGCCGGCCTTCTCCGTTTCCCCGAGCCATTCGAGCATCATCCCGGCGGCCAGAATCGAGGCCAGCGGGTTGACGCGGTACTGGCCCGCGTATTTCGGCGCCGATCCGTGGGTCGGCTCGAAAACCGCGTACTTCTCGCCGATGTTCCCGCTATAGGCGAAGCCCATGCCGCCCACCATTTGGGCGCACAGGTCCGAGAGGATGTCGCCAAACAGGTTGGTGGTGGCGATCACTTCGTAGCTCAGCGGGTTCTTGAGCAGCCACATGCACATGGCGTCCACGTTGGCGGTGTCGAACTGGATTTGAGGATAGCGCGCGGCCACTTCCTTGGCCGCCTCCAGAAAGACCCCGCAGGTGGCGCGCAGAACATTGGCTTTGTGTACCGCCGTGACCTTGCGCCGCCCGTGCTTGACGGCGTACTCGAAAGCCGCCTCGACGATGCGGCGCGAAGAGTTGTAGGTGACGCTGCGGATCGAAATGGCCGCATCGGCGGGAAGCTTAGCCATGGCCGGCACGACGCGGAACTCCTCCGGAACCTTGGGGAATTCCACGCCAATGTACATGCCCTCGGTATTCTCGCGGAACACCACCAGATCGATATTCTCGCGATAATTGAGCGGGTTCCCGGGGAAAGCACGGCACGGCCGCAGGCAGATGTACAGGTCCAGCATCTGCCGCATGCGCACGATCGGGCTGCGATACGTAAGGCCGCGGTCGCGCAGTTCGGGCGCCAGCTCGCGCACGGCATCTTTGGCCGGCTTGGACGTGATGGCACCGAAAAAGGCGCAATCCGTCTCGGCGAGCAGCTTGACCGTGCGTGGCGGAAGGGCGTCGCCTTCCTTGCACCAGAACTCCCACCCGATGTCGCCGGGCAGATATTCCGCCTCGAACCCCACCGCATCCAGCACCACCCGCGCGGCTTCGCACACTTCCGGGCCGATTCCATCGCCTGGAAGCCAGGCAATCCGGTATTTGCGCATTCCTATTCTCCCGGCGGCCTCAGGCGGCCACCATTTTTCGTTTCAAATAGGGGATCAATCCACCCGCGGTGATCAGTTCGACGGCCCGTGGATCGAGCTTGGCGGCCGCAATCGCGCGGCCCCGCGTCAGGTTGCGAATCTCGCCCGCGGTCAGGTCCAGTTCGAGTTCGTCGCCCTGCGCGCTCTCTAGCACAGCATCCGGCGAGATGACCGCCGGCAGCCCCAGGTTGATGGAGTTGCGGTAGAAGATGCGGGCAAACGAGCCCGCGATGACCGCCCCTATTCCCGCGAATTTCAGGGCCGCGGCGGCTTGTTCGCGGCTCGATCCGCATCCGAAGTTCTTACCCGCCACGATGAACTCGCCGGGCCGGATGGCCGGGCGGATCTGCGGATAGGCCAGCTCGAACAGATGCTCCGCGGTCAGCTCCCGGTCCGTGATATTCAAATAGCGGCCCGGATAGATGATATCGGTATCGATGTTTTCGCCGAGGACCGCGCGCACGACTCCGCGCAACTTCAGGCTTCCACCAGACATGGTTCGCTCTCCTTCAGAATCGATCCCGGATGCTCCAGGCGGCCCGCTATCGCCGAGGCGGCCACCACCGCCGGGCTGGCCAGGTACACCTTCGAATCCTTACTGCCCATCCGCCCTATGAAGTTCCGGTTGGTCGATGAGACACACGCTTCGCCGGCCGCCAGAATTCCCTGGTGCACGCCCACGCAGGGGCCGCAGCCCGGCGGCGCAATCATCCCACCGGCCGCCACCAGGGTCTCCAGGTAGCCCAGTCGCATGGCTTCGCGGTAAATATGCTGCGAAGCCGGGATTACCACCAGGCGCGTGCGCGGGTGCACCGTTCGCCCCGCCAGAAGGCGCGCCGCGATTTCCAGGTCTTCGAGGCGCCCGTTGGTGCACGAGCCCAGCACCGCCTGATGCACCGGGACTTCGCCCAGCGCCGAGAGCGGCTTCACATTATCCACCGCGTGCGGGCAGGCGATCTGCGGCTCCCAGACGTCTTCGCCCGCGTCGATATTCAGCACGCGCTCGTAGTGCGCATCCGCATCCGGCGCGATCTTTTCCAGCGGCTCCGATGTTCGCCGGCGCAGCCACTCGAGCAGCGTCTCATCCACCGGCGTGAACGCCACCTTGGCGCCCATTTCCATGGCCAGGTTGGCCAGCACCATGCGCGACGCCACCGTCATGCGCCGTATGGCCGCTCCGTCGAACTCTACCGCGCGGTAATCCGCTCCGGCCGCTCCCAGCCTGCCGATGGTATACAGAATCAGGTCCTTGGCCGAGATCCAAGGCCGGAACTCGCCTTCCACCAGGATGCGCAGCGTGGCCGGCACCTTGAACCACAGCGTGCCTTCCGTCCACACGCCCGCCATCTCGGTGGCGCCAATGCCGGTGGCGAAAGCTCCGAAAGCGCCGTGCGTGGTGGTATGCGAGTCCGTTCCCACCAGGACCATGCCCGGCCGCACGTGCCCGTTCTCGGGCAGCACCTGGTGGCAGATCCCGCCGCGGCCCACATCGTAGAAATTCCGGATGCCCTGCGCGGCCGCGAACTCACGCACAGCCTTGTGCGTGGTCGCGGTTTTCTCCGATTCGGCGGGCACGCGATGATCGAAGATGATGACGATCTTGGACGCGTCCCAGACCTTCGGCGCGCCGATCTCGATGAAACTCTTGCGCACCAGGTCGCCGTTTTCGTGGCTCATGGCCAGGTCCACGTGCGCCACCACGATCTCGTCCGCCGCCACGCTGGCGCGTCCCGAGGCGCGCGCCAGAATCTTTTCAGCCAGTGTCATGCCCATGAGAAGCCCCCTATTTGGCCACCGCGGCCGCGGCCGCCGGCAGATACTCCCGCTCCAGCTTGCGATATTCCGGCAGCCCCACGAACTTGGTGTACTCCGCAAAGCTCGAGAGCCGCTCGGTCTCGCCGGCCAGGATGCCGGTGGGCGAGGCCTTCAGCGCCGTGAAGAAATCCATCAGCGCCTTGTGCATCACCATGATGGATGCCACCGGAACGCTCACCCGCGCGACGCCCATGGCCGCCAGTTCGGGAATCGGAATCAGCTCCGTCTTCACGCCCGTGACCGCGTCCATCAGGTTCACCGAAAGCAGGCCGTGAATCTCGCGCACCGCACGCTCGATATCGGTCCGCGTTCCGATGCCATCCAGGAACACCAGGTCGGCGCCCGCCTTCAAGTACAGGTTGGCGCGCGCGATGGCTTCGCCGAGCCCGTGCACCGCGAAGGCGTCCGTGCGCGCGTTGATGACGATATCGGCGCCCGTTCGCGCGCGCGCATCCACCATGGCCCGGACCTTGCCCGCCATCTCGACGGCCGGGATCACCTGCTTGCCTTCCATGTGGCCGCAGCGCTTGGGGAAGACCTGATCCTCAATGTTCACGCCGGCGACATCCATCTCGATCAGCCGCTCCACGATGGCCGCCGCGTTGATGGCATTCCCGCCGCCCGTGTCGATGTCCGCCATCACGGGAATCGACACCGCGCGCGCGATGTGCCCCGTGATATCAAGGACATCTTTCATATCCACCAGCCCGACATCCGGCTTACCGAGAAGGCTCCCGGCAACCCCGAAGCCGCTGATTTGTGTCGCCGTGAACCCGGCGCTCTCGACGATCTTGGCGCTCAGCGCGTCATGACACCCCGGCACCACCAGGGCGTTTCTTCGCTCTAACGCGGAGCGCAGAACCGATGCTCGACCGTTCATCGATTTATTCATAGCAGATTTCGGATGGATTTGTCTGCTTCGAGCCGCTTTGGCTCGCGATGCGCAAGGCTCCGCGATGCGGCGTATCATAGGAAGCCGATGAACGGTCACGACAGAATCGCCGCGGCACTGACCGGACGCCCGCCCGACACTACGCCGGTGATGCTTCACAACTTCATGATGGCCGCGCGCGAAGCCGGCATGACCATGCGGCGGTACCGCGGCGATCCGGTGTGCGCGGCGAGAGCCCACATCGAGGCGGTCGAGCGGTACGGCTACGATGGCATCCTGCTCGACATCGACACTGCCACGCTGGCGGGCGCGGTCGGAGTCCCCGTCGCCTTTCCGGAGGATGAGCCGGCATTGTGCCACGGTGCCCTGCTGGACTCTCTCGAAGACTCGGGCAGGCTGGAAGCCGTGGACGTGGGCAAATATCGTGGCGTTCAGGTCTGGCTCGAAGCGGCGCGCCTGCTGAAGCGCCGTTTCCGCGACGAAATCTGGATTCGCGGCAATTGCGATCAGGCGGCCTTTTCGCTGGCCTCGATGGTGCGCGGCATGCAGGAGTTTCTGATGGAGATCATGGACCCCGGCCGGCGCGAACTTGTGCTGAAGCTGCTGGACCGCTGCGCCGATATCGCCTGCCAGTTTCTTTCGCTGATGGCCACGACCGGCGTGGATATGATCTCCAACGGCGATAGTTCCGCGGGCACCAGCATCATCTCGCCGCGCCTCTACCGGGAGCTGGCATATCCCTATCAGAAGCGCATCGCGGAGCACGCCCGCGCGCTGGGACTGCCCTGGGCTCTCCACGTCTGCGGAAATACGAACCTCATTTTGCGGGACCTGGCGCAGACGGGCGCCGACGCGCTGGAGCTGGATTTCAAAACCGATGCCCGCCTGGCGCGCGAGGCTTTTCACGAACGGACGACGTTTATTGGAAACATCGATCCGAGCGGCGTCCTGGCCATGGGAACGCCGGAGCTGGTGGAGCGCAAGACGCGCGAGCTGAGGGAGACGTTTTCCGGCACGCCGCGCTTCATTTTGAACGCCGGTTGCGCGATTCCCGCCGGCACGCCCCCGGAGAATCTGAAGGCCATGATCCGCGCCGCCCGGCGGTAGCCCCGCGGCCTACTCCGATAAGGTATATTCGTTGCTTGGGTGGGGCATGCTTTATCGGCTTGCCCGTCATTCGCGGCGCAACCGGGAGGCATCATGTCCGACGTCGTCTACCGTTCCGAGGTCCGCATCGAGCGCGTAAAGGGCCCGGTGCGGAAGGCCTATCTGCCCGCCGAAACGGAGCCGGTGATCTTCGGCGTCCACGGCGCCATCGCCGAGCATTACAAAGTTCCCAAAGAGGTTGCCGAGCCCCGCGCCACGACGCTCGATTATATCGTCGCCGCAGCCGCCGGTTGACTGACGGGAACCTTTGGAGGCGCGCTGGAGGCGCGTCAAATCGATGCATCCGCGGGACGCCTCGTATCCGAGGCGGTGGGGGAGATTGAGCTGGAGAACCAGGTGCTCGTGATCCGCCGTATCCACGTGCGGTTCCGGCTGCGAGCCGAGGAGGCGCATCGCGGGACCGCCACTCGCGTGCATTCCTTCTTCGCGGACAGGTGCCCCGCCTACCGCAGTCTGAAGGCGGCCATCGAGATGACCACCGAGCTCATTTTCGAGCCGCTGGCGGCGGAGACTGCGTGATCCCTTGACGTCCGCAAACATTTCAACTATTATTGAAATGTTGAATCGTTATGCGGAAGGCGACGTCCGAAGAGATCACCCGGTTCGCCGACATGCTGGCCGCCATCGGAGCCGAACCACGGCTGCGCATTACGCAGCTTCTCCTGACCGCTCACCCGGAAGGCATGGTGGCCGGCGAGATCCAGGCTGAACTCGGGATCGGCGCATCGAACCTGTCGCACCACCTGGACAAGCTGAAGAACGAGGGCGTCATTTCCGTGAAGCGTGAGGGCAGCTTCCTCCGGTACACCGCCGATACCGGCGCGCTCCAGGACCTGCTGACCTTCCTCTTCTCGGAATGTTGCGCCAGGACGAAGGCCGTCAGGCCCGATAAGATCATCCAGCTTTGCAAATAGACGGGAGTGGAACATGAGCACGGACATTAAAGAAGTCGTCAAGGAAAAATACGGCCAGGCCGCTCTGCGGGTCTCGACGGGCGGTAGCTGCTGCTGCGGCGCGGCCCCGGCGGATGCGCATTGCGCCGATCCGATCACCGGCAATCTGTATAGCTCCGAGCAGACCGTAGAGCTTCCCGAATCGGCGGTTCTGGCTTCTCTCGGCTGCGGCAACCCGACGGCGCTGGCGGAGCTGAAGGCGGGTGAGACCGTGCTGGATCTCGGCTCGGGCGGCGGAATCGACGTTCTGCTCTCCGCCCGACGGGTCGGCCCCACGGGAAAGGCGTACGGCCTGGACATGACCGATGAAATGCTGGCGCTGGCGAACGAGAACAAGCGCAAGGCCGGGGCCGAGAACGTCGAATTCCTGAAGGGCGAAATCGAGAACATTCCGCTGCCCGATAACACCGTCGATGTCGTCATTTCGAACTGTGTCATCAATCTGAGCGGCAACAAGGATCGGGTTCTCAAGGAGGCCTTTCGAGTTCTCAAGCCGGGCGGCCGCTTCGCCGTCTCGGACGTGGTCACCAGGGGCGAGATACCGCCGGAGATCCGGCGGAACGTCCTGCTCTGGGTCGGCTGCGTGGCCGGGGCGCTCGAAGAGAACGAGTACAAAGGAAAGCTGGCGGCGGCCGGATTCGAGAACATCGAGATCGAGCCGACTCGCATCTACCGTGCCGAAGACGCACACGCGTTCCTGAAAGATCAGGGGATCGACGCCGAGACGATCGCGCCGCAGATCGACGGCAAAATCATGAGCGGTTTCATCCGCGCGCGGAAGCCGGCGGCGAAGTCCTGCTGCGGCCCGTCCTGCTGCTCGTAAGGAGCAGATTGTGAGCAAGGAAAAGGTCCTGCTCCTGTGTACGGGCAACTCGGCCCGGAGCCAGATGGCGGAAGGTCTCTTCCGGCACGAGGCCGGCGACCGGTACGAGGTTAACTCCGCCGGCACCCGGCCAAGCGCCGTCAGACCGGAAGCCATTGCCGTCATGAACGAGATCGGCATCGACATTTCGGGCCACCGGTCGAAATCCATCGATGAGTTCATCGGCCGCGAGTTCGACTGCGTGATTACCGTCTGCGATAACGCCAACCAGTCGTGCCCGGTCTTTCCTGGTAAGACGCTCAGGCTACACTGGCCGTTTGAAGATCCGGCGGCGGTCGAAGGATCGGAAGACCAGCGCAAGGCGGCCTTCCGCAAGGTAAGAGACCGGCTCCACAGCCGGATTAAGGCCTTCCTCGCAGAAGTGAAGTCCTGACGCCCCGCTACGAGGGGATCTCTTCTTCGGCCGCGTAGAGCCGCTCTTCGTCACGATCGTACTCGAATAGCTGCGCATAGCGGCCCCAATCCACCAGAGTTTCGAACTGCCGCTCCGCCTCCGAAGCCGAGAAGTGCTC